>Ga0214545_1007421_pt1 | contig 18342 bp, 8 predicted proteins | sample CNSS4metaG_FD_160064 | JGI IMG/M metagenome (GOLD analysis project Ga0214545, IMG submission 160064) | Root nodule microbial communities from cowpea collected in UCLA plant growth center, Los Angeles, California, USA - CNSS4 | ecosystem: Host-associated > Plants > Roots > Nodule | place: USA...
AACTATCCTGCTGGTAGTTAGGGTTGATCATGAGACGTTAATTCCTTTTTATCTCCCAACCTGTTTTTGAGGGAACTTGACCTACTTATTGCTTACTAATATTCTGTTTTTTTTTTTTTTCCTTTTCATTTTATAAACATCTCAGTGGTGCTCAAGAATGCCCTTCTAGAACGTTTTTGAACCTTTGAATTTATTTTGGACGAGGCCAATATCAATTACTATATTCATGTTCCATATGTCATGGTTACAGAAATTTCAGAAGTGTGAATATGCTAAAACAAAGTTGTTTAAAACTGAAGGCCGTGGATGGGGTCTTTTGGCTGATGAGGATCTTAAGGTAATCATACGATATAATATATTGCAGTGAAATTAGCAAAAGGAAAAGGGAAACTTTCTTATAAAAACCTGATGAATTTCAATGCATTTTATGTTTTATGGGTATGGCTTATCATGTAGTCATTCCTTTAGTTCAGCAGTGCCACACTTCAATTTACATATTTCATACAGGCAGGACAATTTGTCATCGAATACTGTGGAGAAGTTATATCATGGAAGGAAGCCAAACGTAGATCTCAGGCTTATGAAGATCAAGGTAAAATGCCAATAAATTCAATGTTTCTGTTTGTCTGGTATTTGACTGTACGTTTTAAAAAAATGTTTGATTTTTGCAGGCCTTAAAGATGCATTTATCATTTGCCTTAATGCATCTGAATCTATTGATGCAACCAGGAAAGGAAGCCTTGCTAGATTTATAAATCATTCCTGGTAATCACTATATACTAAAATATGAAGATTAAGTAAAACGAACCTGTTAGTATGCAAATATAGTAGGCGCTTTTTCTTGTTCTCCTTTGTTTCCCTTGCCCAAGGTTTGATATCAAATGAATACTTTTAAGTTTGCAGTCAACCGAATTGTGAGACGAGAAAATGGAATGTGTTGGGGGAAATAAGAGTCGGAATATTTGCAAAACATGATATTCCTATTGGAACTGAATTAGCTTATGATTATAATTTTGAATGGTTTGGAGGTGCAAAGGTTCGTTGCCTATGTGGTGCACTCAAATGTTCAGGGTTCCTTGGAGCAAAATCTCGTGGTTTTCAGGTAAGCTTTACTTAGGTAGTTTTAACCCCACAAAAATGAAGTGCTTGGATGAATCCTTTTGTATGCTTCGCATGGCGTGATCGTTGTAGTCTATGAGCTTTTAAGTCCTGCTGATAGCTTGAAAGGTGATGGTTAGATGTTTTTTATTGTAGTGTAGATGATTGAATATAAAACCTAGATAATATGGAAAATGTGTTAATGGAGGCTTTATTAAAGAGACGAACTCTTCTGTTCAATTTGATTATCAGTTTTGATCCATTGCAGTAAACATGGTAGAATCTTGCCTTAGGTGGTTTGTGCATGTATAGTGATGATCACTAGAGGTCTGAATTAGGAGAGTAGATCACATTGAGGGTAGCCTTAGTGCTTGGGGCAGAGGGTAGCCTTAGTGCTTGGGGCAGTGGGAAGCCGAAAAACTATAAAAGTGTTTGGGAGGAATTTAAAGGTCTATAGGTTGCCTATTGAACACTATGTTTTACTTGATCCATGTAACCAACCTGACTTACTGGTAAAGGGCTTGATTGTTGTTGTAGCAGTTTTGATCTAGTGGAATGCATGCGCTGACAACCATTTAATCGGGGGAAGCACTTTTTTTTAATAATTGGAAATAGCTAGTTTTATTCATTTCTTTTTCTTTACTTTACTTTTCCTTTTCTTTTATTATTATTATTATTATTCATTTTTAATCACTATTTTTCCTAATGTTGGGAAAACTATGAGCAGGAGGATACTTATCTATGGGAAGATGATGATGATAGGTAATTGTTGATGTGTCCTTTTCTTTGTGATTCATTCTTCTCTAAATAACAGCTTTCATTTTCTCTTTTAGAAATCTGCAAACCACTGTAATAATCAAACATAAAATGAATTAGTATTGAGTACCTATCCCCTGAAACTAATGTCATTGTTTCAAAATTTTCCTTTCTGACTATGGGAAAACAAACTACCATCATCAACCAGGTTACTAGCACATGGAAATCTTGAAAATCCAGTCATGAAATTGTCATATATTCTATTTTTGGAACAAAGTTAAAAGTTATGGCATGATTTGTCATTTTATATATATTTCATTAAACATTATAAATATTTTAGGGGATAAATGTTTTTACTAGTTGATAATGTTGGTTATTTTGTGATTAGTCCCTCTATAATTTCTGTTGTGATTTTCCCCCCCTTATATTTAACCTAAAATACTGTGTTTTATTCTCTCACCGGTGCATTTGTTAGGAGCCAAGGTGAGTGACTTCATATTTCTTTGCAAATACAAATAAAAAAGTCAAATAGATTAATTCCAAAAACAAAATTTTTTAAGAGATTAAAAATATTAAATCATTTTTAATATACAAAATCAAAGAAAATGACGATATTGTTTTTGTTCCTTTCACTTATTAACCTAATTTAGACGTATTTTTTTTCTCCTTATTGAAATAAACTTTTTCTCCCGATATTTGTTTCTAAAAATAGTTATACATCGACAATGTAAAAATGGAAAACAATTTTACACTTTTTCGGTCACAAACCAAACCAGTGTAAAGGGGCCATTGAACTTTTATTTTATTGTATCAGAGCAGGAAGTGTGAGCATTATAACTTTTCAATAAGCAAAATTTAATTAATTCTAAAATACCTGATTAGTAATTGTAAAATGCCTGATTAAGATTAACAACTCTTTCTCCTGATATTTATTTTATTTATATACAACATATCTACATTGTAACTTTTAAATACACAATTTAAAATAATGCTAAATTTGTTTACACCGTTCCTTTGATTCCTTTTTCTCGTGGTGACTTGGTGCATAATATTCTTGTTGATGTTATTGGTTACAGGTACTCTGTTGAGAAAATTCCTGTATATGATTCTGCAGAGGATGAACCAGTGTCAAATGTTAATGGACGAACTGAATCCTCTTTAGATGTGATGCTTAAAGCTGAGCAACTATCTGAGTCCGCTGGTTTCAATGTTCAGTCCCTTGATTCAGTTCAGATGAAAGATTTAGATGTCAAAAAGATTAAAACTGAAGTAGCAGATGAGGATATGCACTTGTACTCCCACGATACTGAACAGGCGCTTTCACAAAAGAATGCAATGATATCACGAATCCGAGGTAATGCTGCAGGCAGAAACTATCACATTGGACCTAGGTCCATGTCTACCAAAAGATCAAGGGCATATAATGGCGGAAGGTTTAAAAATCTCGTAGAGAAGAAAATTGATGCCAAGTTTGCTGCTGGCCTCCTAGCATCCAAGGAAGCACAAGAAGAGATTTTACATTGTGAGGTACAATTTTCGTTAGTTTTTGTTGTTGCTGATTGCTGAACATTATAACTTTGGCTCTTAATTTTGTTATTAGTGGGGATTTAATCTCAGGTACGTTCTCTTGCAAATATAGCTTTAGTAACGTAGTTATCAGATTCGTAATCGGATCTGGAGGATCCTTTGTTTTAAATGACTAGTTCATAAATCTAGATTTATCATTTAGAGAAAAGTAAATGTATTTGAACTTAGCTGGAAGCCTCGAAGAGTTGTAAAAGTTGCAGACTTTGAAATTGTAAAAGTTGTTTAATTTGGTGGCAAACTCCAATCCTATCACTCCTTTATATTGTGCAGTTGCAGACCACCCAAATCATATTTGTTACTGATTTTTAATATAGTTCACAGTAATCAAGAATGTCAAGTGAGAAAGTAAAAGTGCATTTGTTTTTTCTTTGAAATTAGTAAAGTTGATAAGCACTTCAATTCTACTAAATGGTAATGAATTCTTCCTTTGAACTCTGCACTCTTGTTTCAAAGAAGTCAAATCCTTTGGTTTCATATTGGGGAATTCCTTTTCCTCTGGTCCCTCCCCCTTCCAAATCTCTTCATCCTGCAATTACTGCTTAATGCACTTCTCTTCTTACCATCACTGCTTAATGCTAATGTAAGAAATTACAAAACCTTAAGAATGTCAACATCGAGACCAAAATAATCAGATTGTTGGGCATAGTTTAGATGTGAATTGGAACAGGGGTTTTGTGCATCATAGTAAATGCTTTATTATCACTCAATTATGCTGTTTAGCATACGGTGCCGATTGTTTTTCTTTGTCTAGTTTAGTGTTCATCTCTTATTTAAAGGTATCTCTATGCAGAAAATAAAGGATGATGCTACATCTACTCTTGATTCCTTATACGATGAAATACGGCCTGCTATTGAGGAACACGAGAGGGATAGCCAAGACAGTGTATCCACCACTGTCGCAGAGAAGTGGATACAGGCTTGCTGCCTAAAATTGAAGGCTGAGTTTGATCTCTACTCGTCAATTGTGAAAAATGTTGCTTGCACTGCACATAGGGCACCTGGACAACCAAAACCTACTGAAGTAGATAACGAAAACGAAATTAAGTTCTTGACAGGTTGAATTTCTCTTTTCATTTTTTCCAATCTGTAATTTTCAACGTCACTGAATATGTGGTCAAATTTGGGGGGAACTTCTTTCATTAAATTGAGAATCTAAGACTCGATGAATAAATCTTTTCAATATTTATTTGTTATTTTTGCCTTTTTTCCCCCATATATATGGAAATGAAAATACATGGAATAAACTATTGGTTGCACTGGACAAATGTATTATAAACGGTATGTTCGTTGGTCGCCTGTTAATATATATTTTCTCAGCATATACACCGTCCAAATAATTATTTTAGCATGGATCTATCTTCTCATAGAGATCAAATCAATGATAACTTAATCACTTTCCAGACATCGGTGTCTCATTGACTTGACCAAATAGAGCGAATTGTTAATCCATTGGTATCGCATATTCATCGTGGATATTCCTCTTAGTAGCTACAGACACGGAGAGTTAATAAAAAAAATATATAAAAATATATATATATATATATATATATATATATATATATATATATATATATATATCTTCTTTCTAAAATACCTTGTTTGGATAGTCGGTGAGATAGTGAGGGAAGAAAAATGAAATAAAGGTGTTACAAATTGAAATTAACTAAAACGGAATTATAAATTTTCTGCACTGGTGAAAATAAAAAGCAAATGTGAGGTGAAACCAAAGAAATAAAATAAAGTAAGAGTTACAATTTTAGGGGTATATTCAATTGAAATTTCAGAAGATATTTAGATTTCATTTATAGTAAATAAAATTTAAACTTCTGTAAAAATGTATGATATTTCTAGTGAGTCTCTGTAACTGTAAAGTAGTCTCAGTAATTTTGACCCATGTGAAATGGAAGGAGAATGATGTTATTTCGGCCCACTCATGACTTCCCATTTCAACATAATGTCTGGTTACATCTTTTTAAGCGGAAGGATGTTTTTTTTTTCTTTTCTGTTGTTGTTTTCATCACTAGGCCTCTATCACTTGTTTTCTGTAGGTGGACGAGGAACTTCAATATTAATACATGATTTGGGAGGGTGTAAAAATTAGTGTATTTAAATTAAATTCAATTTTGATCATGAAGGAAACAGTTTTTTGTGTCTGAAAATGTATTGTATAGATTTCACTTGGAGTTTGAATGGGTCCAACCCCAATGCAACAATCCAACCAAACCCCATTGGGATAAACATGTCAAATCACAATTTAGCATGAATAGGAAACCAGATTTTTAACTGTCAAGAAAGCTCATGATTTGTTTTGTTAAAAAAAAAACAGAAAAAAAGAAATGCAAGTAGGAGAAGTAAGTGCAGAAAAAATGTGAGAAGTTCAGTTGACGATTATGGAGGAAGAAACATAATTGGAAACTGTGCAATAATAAGATAGAATAGATAATGAAGCTGAAAAGAAACAAAGCCATTTGATGGGAGAAACCAACTTTATCCAACCTGTCTCCTTCCCTCTCTAAGGTCAACAGAGAGCCACTAATAATGAACCTCTGAAGTCAACAAGAGCGCCAAAACTGATAAAAGAGCCAAAATTCACAGCAGAGGGGAAAAGCAAAAGAAAAATGAGGTTAAAATGGAGTTCATGACTTAAGCAAAACCGTTGACTGGTCTCCCACAACATCTTCCACGAAATCACGATCACAATTCCTTCCCATTTTCCATTCCCTCTCCCTTAATCATTCATATCTCTCTCTCTCTCTCTCTCTCTAAATTCACTCAGTCAATCAATCATTCCACCCCTGCCATGGAGCACACCTTCCAAGCCATAGTCGCTGCCATAGGCAGCTTCTTCGTCGTCACGCTTCTCCTCGCCGGCGTCATCATCCTCTGCCAGCAGTACCACAACTCCTCCAAAGCCCGCACCCGCGCCCGCGCCATTCAGAGATCAACCCGCCCCGCCCCCGCCCGCGATGCCTCTTTCTCTCTAGCCGTTGTCGACGCCAGCTGGTCCTCCGACCCCAACCTCATCAAGATCACGTGGGAGGAGCTCGCCGTCGCCACCGAAAACTTCTCCCCACACCTCATCGTCGGCGACGGCAGCTTCGGCCTCGTCTACAAGGCCCGCCTCTCCACCAACGCCCTCGTCGCAGTCAAGAAGCTCTCCCCTGACGCCTTCCAGGGTTTCCGCGAGTTCCGGGCGGAGATGGAAACCCTAAGCAAGCTCGACCACCCAAACATCGTCAGAATCCTCGGGTACTGGGCCTCCGGCCCAGAACGCTTACTCGTCTACGAGTTCATCGAAAAGGGAAACCTCGACCAGTGGCTCCACGAGCCCGATCTCTCTCGCTCCCCCCTGTCCTGGGAAACTCGAGTCAACATCATCCGCGGCGTGGCCCACGGGCTTTCCTACCTCCACGGGCTCGAGAAGCCCGTCATTCATCGCGACATAAAGGCCAGCAACATCCTGCTGGACTCCAAGTTCCAGGCCCACATCGCTGACTTTGGGCTTGCGCGCAGGATGGATAAAACGCACTCCCACGTTTCCACGCAGTTCGCCGGCACCATGGGGTACATGCCGCCCGAATACATTGAAGGGTCGAATGTGGCGAACACGAAGGTGGATGTGTACAGTTTTGGGATTTTGATGATTGAGACGATGGCGAGTCACCGGCCGAATTTGCCAATGAAATTGGGCCAGAGTGACATTGGGATGGTCCAGTGGGCGAGGAAGATGAGGGAGCAAAATGCGGAGCTGGAGATGGTTGATGTGAATATTTCAAGAGAAGGGTTGAGTGAGGAAAGTGTTAAGGAGTATGTGCGCATAGCTTGTGAATGCACCAGTCAATTGCAGAAGGAAAGACCCTCAATGCCAGAAGTTGTTGAATGGTTGGACTCCATGCCTCTCAAACCTCTCATCTCATCCTAATCATGTAAATGCCTGCTACTTCTTCTTCACTCACCCCATTAAATCTACCTCTACTTGTTTTACTATAACATTATTTACCTTATAATCATCATCTTCTGTTCAACCTTCCAATGTCTTCTTTTTCACCATTATCATTCCTTTTTCTTTTGTGATTATTTTATTTATTATATTGATTTCATTATGTTAAAGAGATCAATCATACTTTTGTGGTTCCAATATGGTGTAGATTTCACCTCAACCAACATTTGAATAATATTGAAGATTTTCGATTTCTCTCAGGCCTGGTTGTATAACTAGATGATCAATCAGGTCAGTAAATAATTTATTAATAGAATCTTCCTTATATAAATGTAATTCAATTGTCACACATGTCATGAAAAGCTCCCCAAGTTATATGTGGGCTTTATAAGAATACATGTAGATTCAACCATGCCTCATCTTCACTTTTTACTAATGATAAAAATGGCTCACTTTCTACGATGATGACAATTGATAACATCATACTCTTAAGATTTAAGAGTTAAAAAAAACATTATTTACATTTTAACTTTATGTTCATTTTCTTGTATTTGGTGACACTTACAAGTCATGAGTAGAAAAATTAGACGTCATATTACATTCAAAATCATAACTCATTATAACTTTTATGATAATTTTTACATTTGTAAATACAACAGAACCTTATTGACGCCTACAATTTTTTATATGAAAAAAAAAATGATTGTATTGTATAAAAAAAACATGATTGTATTATATAAAAAACCTTTCTGTTTGTCACCTTAACATACATGTATCATAAAATAACATTATACAGTGGTAATTGTATATTCATGGAAATTCGACTTATAAATAATGATTAATTATTGACAAATAAAATCTTTCTGTTGACAAGCATACTGAGTTTATAGAATATTTTTACAAGTATCTTATCTTTATGGATTAGTATAATATTTAAATATATCTATCATCTAATTTTAATTTGCAATCAAAATATTTATAGAAGTATTTTGAAATGTTAGTTTAAAATTAAGTTTAAATGACTAACTAAAAAAAAGTTAAGACTAAACTATAATAATGTTAACAAAGTATTGATTGAACTTCACTTGTCTCATTCTTATGCACTTATATGATTATTTATATGCTTATTGAATGGCTTAAGTTTCAAAAGTCATCCAAAATCAATTCCTGAACTTTGGATTTTCTACAAATTCTATTGTGACAAGTGATTCTTCAAATCATCAAAACAAAATCTTTATATTAAGTTCAAAACCAGTTCAACAAATTAGTTTAAATTTATTTCTGCCATTCAAAGTTATTAGATGATTTTATTTAGCTTAGATTTAGATCATGGTTTCCAACTTGGATCTATACCAAAATTCAAAAAATGTGATAAAGTCACCTTAGCATCACAGGAACAGAGTCAACCCTGTAACATTGAACAGAATGATAGCACATATATGAATCAAGAATAATATACAGAAGAAGTTGATAGATAATTGAAAAGAAAATTAGTCACTCATGCTTATGAGTGTCATATCAAGTATAAGATGTAAGTCACGATAAGTTGGATTTGAACCCTCCATTTCTGGTTTATCTATTAATTCCTTATCTTTTGAAATATTAAAGTAGTACAGTAGTTAAAAGAAAGGGACGGAAGGAGAAGGTTGTGGATAAAATCTTTTTCTGATAATTTAGAGAAATAAAATTAATTTGATAAATTTTAAAAGGAAAAGCGGAAGAGGTTATATCTTCAATTTCTACGGCTAAAAAAAATCAACAACTAACCATTACCGGAAAAAGAAAAAAAAAATATTCCTCCTTGTTTTTATTTTTGTTTCCTTTTCTCTTTCATGCAATAAATATTGTAAATTTGTACTTTAACTCTTTATGAGATCGATGATTTTCGCTTTAAATTACATTTTTGTTCGATGTCATGAGTTAGCTAGATATTTTTAATTAATTGAAACAATTGAAATGTTCTTGTCTTCTTAATTGTTTAGGTTAACTTCTTTAACTTCCTACTTCTCCATTTGTATCTTCAGGATTTACTTTTAAAATTATATATATATATATATATATATATATATTATAAACTTTGAAATATAATTATAAAGGAAAAAATTAAGGTGTGGTGAAAGGTAGGAAAAAAAAGACGACGTCACTTATTTTGATAAAATTGAGACTAATAGAAAATATAAGTTATTGTTTGAAGAATAAAAATATATTTATATGTTTGAAAATAAGTTATATAAATTGAAGTAAAAGGTGTGCTTAATATAAATATGTGTCTATCAAGTGGATTATCTTTTCTCAAATAACTATGGACTTTCCATAAACATGACATAAGTATGAGGCGAAAAATTAATATCGAAGGTTGTCGATGTATATGAAATTTAAGGTAAACTTTAGTAGTGATAAAAATATATAAGCACTTCTACTTTTATAAACATAAAAAAATAACAAAAAAAATAATATTATATTCTTTTATCACTTGTTTTCTGTATGAATGAATAATGGAAGGAAATATGTAAGATGTCTAACTTTTTCATGCACACTCTATATAAAAAAGATGAGTGTTGAAAGATATTAAATATATCTTTAATTATCTTTCTCAACAATCTTGGATAAACATTTTCAAATATTTATTAAAAATAAAAGCTAATAGAAAACTTGTTTATATTATATTTTCCTGAAAAAATTAGAGAAAAAGTTATCGAAAAAACATTGTTTCTTGAAGGAAATATCGGTAAAAATAAACTAAAATTTTCCATATTTTTAATTTAAAAAACTTCATGCTCTTCCGTTTTTCTTAATTCTTTATTTCATCATACTAGAAGAGTTTAATGATGTACACCATATTCATATTGATGGTGAATTATATAGGATAGATAATTTAACCATTTTTCTTAAATTTTTTTAATCTCGTTGAGTCTTTATTTTTGTTATGACATGGTGAATATTGGCCAAACTTGGTTATTATTAAGGGACCTATGACTTTCTCAAAAGTCTTTAATTTTATATTTTGATATGTAATTTATATATATTTTAAAATTATAGTATAATATATATATATATATATATATATATATATATATATATATTGTATATTATATATTATATCTTATATATTTAACTTTTACTATTATTTTTATTTATCAAAATTTCCTCTCTCTTTTATTTACTAGTGTAATAAAAATTCAAGAGAGTAAACAAAACATTATTTATGGCAAAGTTTGGTTGACTCAAATATTATATCTACACTTATTTTTATTTATTTATTTTATATCGGTAGCACTTGTAAGTCATTATCACAAAGACAGGAATCATAATATTTAAATCACAAATCATTATAATTGCATGTTATTTTTTATAATTTGATTTTGAATTATAATTTAGGCCACTTATACACACAAGACCGTGTCATTCGCGCCTACAATATTTATATAGTTTGCACCAGAGTCTTCTGCTCCCTCATGGATAATTAATAATTAATTCAAGTATTCCAAAAAAGTGTTCTCCCACTTTTTGGTTCCCTACTTATTTAGTTAACCATACCATTCTTATTTTCTTTATAATCATCACTACTCAGAGAGAATAAGAAAAGAATAGATAAGAAATTATATATAATTATTTTAATAATTTTTTAAAAACCAAATTATGATAAACTATTAACTAAATAATGGATTATCACTTTACCCATCTATTATATATCTACTTTTCTAAATCTCTCCAACATTCTATTTACCTTTTTTGTACTTTCTGTATCATCAATAAAATTTTTTAATTCCGTCAACAGAAACAAATGCATCAAGGCTGAGTCCAATAGACCAAAAAGCTTATATTTAATTTTTTTTTTTAAAAACTTTCAAATTGTATAATTTGAAAATCAAAATAAAATTTTGAAATGTTTTTTTAACTATTTTTTAATTTAAAATTATGTTTTACTTTCATATTGCATAACTTTTATATATATATATATATATATATATATATATATATATATATATATATATATAAATTAAAGTCCTTTAAGAATACACAACCCCCATATCTAGAGTAGACGGAAAAACTTAAGTTATGGATCAAAGTTTGGCTAAGGTATAAATATATATTTTATAAAAATTATAAATTCTAAACATTATTTTATTATTTATATCTACATTTTCATTTTCCTTTTTATCTTTTTTTTTTTAAATCCAATTATGTTTTTAAAGACTATGACAAAATTTGTCTCATGGTGTCACTTAAAATGTAGCAGATAGTACTTTTTGTCCAGTTTTTCTTGTACTAAAAGGAGAGATAAATTTGAGAGGTGGACTGGGTTGGGCCGTGGAAAAGTGCAATTTGAGGCTGTTTCTTCCTTCACCCATCAAATTTCTTTCTGCACCCCCATCACAAAATATTTATAAATATTCATTATTTAATTGAAAGGGAAAATACAAGTAAACATTGGGAACAAATAATATGATTTTAATATTGATTTTTTAAAACATAATTGAAGGTTGAATGTTTTTGTATTTGACTGAATATTGGTAAATTTGATTGGAAATAGATGTTATAGAAGTAGTTTGAAATGAAGTGATTTAAATTTAAAACGTAATTTTATATTATTTTTTAATCTAATTCATAAAGTAGGCGTAAATCTACTTTTTATTGGTTATAATTCGGTCAATGTACGACTTTGATACCGATATATATTATTAAATTGTTAACAACAAAATTTTAATATATTTCATGTGATATATATATATATATATATATATATATATATATATATATATATATATATTGTAGGTGAATAGCTGAGTAACTACAGCAATTTTCTCACAAAACATTATAATATCTCTTAATAGTAGATCATGATGGTTTAGTTTTGAACCATTAAACGACTAAATATGTAATTAAGTTTATATAGAAAATAAAATTACATATTCACATAACGATAAAGATAAAAATGAATTTGATCCCAATAATTATATACTTTTTTTCTTTTCAATCAAATATACTTTTAAGAACAAACTTGACTTATACAAACATCTTTTCAATCAAATATACTTTTAAGAACAAACTTGACTTATACAAACAAAACTAAACATATTTTTCATAAAAAAAACTACATTTTTAGCTTCTAAAATCGGCCTAAAAATTATACATTAAATTAACAACCAATTTAACCCTAAATTAATCAAACAAATTTATATTTTAAAAGTCATTTCTTAAAAAGAAAAGAAAAAAAGACTTAATTACCACCACTCGAATCATACTCTAAAATCACAGTTTTACTTACCAACACGGCGGGTGCGTATATTTTAATGTTTTATTTTAGCAACTATATTTTTTTTGTGTACTGTAATTTAAGATCTAAATCCATAATTGAATGTCTTATTTTGTAATTCACTTTTGAAGTAGTTTTTCAGAGACAAAATTTATCTTTTACTGAATTTAATTTTATAGAGGAATTTTAAATAAATTATTAAGCAAATGAATTGGCTTATAAAGTAAAATAATAGTATAAAAAACTTTTGTAAAAAGTTGTTGTTTATATTTTTTATACAAAGGCAATGTTTTTTAATTAAAAAGTTGACTGTATATTCTGAAAGTGTATACAAATTATTGAATACCGATATAGACAGTAAAAACCTGAACATTTCAAAAAAAATGATTCACCATTAATAGATACTTTCTACTAGTCGTCTCCATTATTTGTTCCGTAGGTGTGATTTTATACTTTATATATTACCTTTTGATTTAATATTTGTGAAAAAATGATGACAATTCACATGTAATGAAACAAAGTGGGAGGCATGAACGTGCCACTCTCTGATTGAGTGGGAAAGAGACTTAGAGAAAGTCCTATAAATAAGTGGATACATGCTCTAATTTGAAGTATCACTTAACCAAAACAATGATGGGTAGTGTTACTGCCATTGCTACCATTTTCTTCTTGCTTTCTTCCTTAGTTTTGGCTTCCTCTGACGCACTTGAAAGGCCTCCGATTGTGGATGGACTCTCATGGAACCACTATTTCAGGAACTGTCCCAGGCTTGAGACGATAGTGAGAACCCATCTCCAGAAGGTGTTCAAGAAGGACACTGGTCAAGCACCTGCCTTACTCAGGATCTTCTTCCATGACTGCTTTGTTCAGGTATTTACCTCCAACTTTTTTTTTGTAAGAACTTGTGTTAGAAATCTTACATCAATTAAAGATAAGGCTAATTTATAATATATAAATAGATATAATTTTTATTTTATAAGTTGATTTTGTGAGATTGAATTAAATTTAAAGTTCACGATATCAAAGTCAGGTCAGGTTAAAGCCTACCTTAACTAATATTTTTTGATATTATATAAGGATATATCTCCACGTGAGGGTGTAATATATTCCATGCATGGATGGTTTTTACATAATATTTTGAATATTTGATGATGTTGGTGAAGGGTTGTGATGGGTCGATATTGTTGGACGGAAGTCCTAATGAAAAGAGTCAACCGGCAAACATAGGGATAAGGCCAGAGGCGTTGCAGACTATTGAAGACCTTCGATCTCTTGTTCATAACCACTGTGGAAGAGTTGTCTCTTGCGCTGACCTGGTTGTTCTAGCAGCACGTGAAGCTGTTTCTCTGGTAAATTCATGGAAACTTTTGAATTAATTTACTCCTAAACTAATTTTTATTTATTTTTATAAATATTTGTACAGAAACTTCTACTAATATGTATTTTTTCTCCTTTGTTGACATTTAAAAATATTCCACAAAAGTTAAAATAATTTTTTCTCTTGACCAAGTCATATTTTATTGATCATCATCGACAGCACTATGACCTAAAAAGAAGGGTACAATTATTCTCTACTAGAATGACTACGACAACACTCTTCTTTTTCGTCTGTTGGTACAAAGAACCACACCACTTTAATCAAAAAATATTATTTCTATTAATTATTACTCCATACTTTTAAGAGAGCGTGCCATAAGGTATTGTACAAAGAATCTTAACTATTTAATTAAAGAATCAATGAGTATTGTTTATATGTATAAGAATGATTAATGATAATATTTGTTTTTCTCTTTTGACTTTGGTTTTAGACTGGAGGTCCAAGATTTGCAGTGCCACTGGGAAGAAAGGACGGTCTAACCTTCAGTATAAACGCCACAAGAAACCTTCCACCGCCGTCGTTCAGAACCGGCCAGCTCCTCGAAACATTCGCGGCCAGAAATTTCAGCACCACCGACGTGGTGGCGCTCTCCGGCGCGCACACATTCGGGCGGGCCCACTGCTCCACATTCTTCAGCCGGATCAACCAGACGGACCCACCAATCGAGCCGTCCTTGGCGAAGAACCTGAGCAATACGTGTCCGAGTGCGCAGGCTCCGAACACGGCGGTGCTGGACGTGCGAACCCCGAACGTTTTCGACAACAAGTACTACGTGAACCTTGCGAATAGGCAGGGCCTGTTCGCCTCGGACCAGGACCTGTTTAGCGACTCGAGGACAAAAGGGATTGTGAAGTCCTTTGCTTCCAATGAGAAACTGTTCTTCAATAGCTTTGCCGATGCGGTGGTGAAGCTGAGTCAGTTGGATGTGTTGACGGGGAAACAAGGAGAGATTCGCGCCAAATGCTCGGTGGCCAACAAGGGGAGGGAGGGTTTGGTGGTGACCTCTGTGGTGGAAGATGCTGTGGATTTACGCGGTCACATCTGACATTAAGGAATCTTCGTTTCTTAACTTAATAAATTAGTGACCGTTTCTGCAACGTCTAATCCTTACTTTCGTTCTATCTTCACTTGGTTGCCTTTTTTCTTACTACTGCTTACTGTGGTTACCAGTTTTAAACCCTTTATACTCTCATTTTCTTAATTTAAAATCAACCAATTGAACCTCAAAATGAAAAAATAAAAATAAAAATTAAAAGCCATGTTTTGCCACGTTGGATTTAACAAGTCGAAAAAAAGAGAAGAATAATGAATATGTTCACAGCGTGTTAGTTTATAGAAGGCGGCCAAATATTATTTATTTATTTAGTTATTATTATTATCTTGTAATTATAAAAAATATTTTTTAATTATTATTAAAATAAACCTTTTTATTAAATTTATAAAATGTTATCACCTTAGTCTTCAGAACGTTAAGTTCACGTTTAGGGTCTAATACATCCCAAAATTAGGACATAGTTTTATTTTTATTGCATAATTTATTTTACTTTATTTGAATATAAATGATTATAAGAGTGTCAAAATATTTCTTTACTGCATATCTTATATCAAAACATACTCTAAGACAAATAAAAGAAAAACAAATAAGTGTTAAAATAATTTTATAAAAAATATATAGAAGTAACGATTAATCTTTAAAAAATAAAATAATTATATTATAAAAAATAAATTAGGAATAAGTAATTATCTAAAAAAAATATAGATAATTTTAATATTTATATAAATTTTAAAATTATCAATATTTATTATTATATTAAATCTCAAATTATAATTTCCATTCGTATAACATTTTCATGCATTGAAAATGTCCCTTAATTTCATTTCAATTTCAATGACCCAGACTTCCATCCAATGATCTCAATCATGCCTTCAAGTCCAACATGTACTTTTGTTATATGACTTTCTATCAAATAAAAGTCACAAACTTTCATGTACTAAGTCTAGTGTAATTAATTTTAATCAATCAGAAATAAAGTTCATATGACTTTTTCTTTTTACTGTGTAAAACTTATATGCAGATCATCACAATAAAATTTTATTTTTTTAAAATGGAAACTGATGGAAAATTATGTGTTTAAGAAATTAAGTTTAATTATTTTAGAAATGGTATTGTGGTATTCTTTTAAAGGAATATGAAAACAAGAGAGAAAATTATAACAAAAATACCTAAACTATAATAAAAATAATATTGACTTAAATATTTGTTATTTTTAATATTTAGTTTCTTAACAAAGGTATTTAAGAGTTGTAATATTATAAAGGTTTAAATATGTTTTTTGTTTCTTAACTTTTCGTAAAAATTTGAATTAGTCTCTCTTCAAAATTTTGATCCAATTTAGTTCACAAAATTTTTAAAATATATGGATTTAGTCCTTTTAAACTCATTTTGTTGAGTTTATTTGACGTTACAAACACATATCAGGATAACATTTGAGTTGCCTATATCTTTTTGACACATTTTTGTTTCAATACTAACTGAAAAAATGCATTTAAAACATCAAATAAACGTAATAAAAGTTAAAAAAACTAAATTAAGATATATTCTAAAATTAGAGGACTAAGTTAAACTAACATTTTGAACAAAAATTAATTTTAATTTTCAATAAAATTCAAAATTAATTTCAATTTTTAATAAAATTTAAAATTAATTTCAATTTTTAATAAAATTTAAAATTAATTTCAATTTTCAATAAAAGACGAGGAAAAAAAAATTTAATGTAATACTTTAACAAATTCCTTTTTTTTTACCTAACTTGAAGTTTAGGTTTCAATGAAAGTTGACACACGGGCCTCATAGTCTTATCCTTTTGTGTATATTTCTTGGATAAAGCTGCACACAAGTCGCTTGCTTTAATATATCGTCACAAAAAAATGTGTGGATTAAATGACATGAAGATGGCAGAACCGGGAGGATATTTATTTTTTTTAAACAAAACTATTCGAAGGTTTTTTAATTATTTCCTCTAGTTTTTTAAATGGTCAATTTTTTTAAAAGATTTTTACTTATATTTAATTGTTATTTCTAAAATTCAGAATAATATTAATTATTATTTTTTTAAGTATATCTTTAAGTTTAACATGATATTTATTGATTTATACGTGCATTCATTCCAGCATAAAAATAAAATAAAATATTATAACTATTTAGTTGAAATTTTGAGAAATATATAAGTTTTCCTTATTCTATAAAAAAATCAAATGAGGCAAAGAAAACAAAGCGAGTGAATTCATTTATATAGACTAGGTTTGAGACTTTTGATAACGTTAGGTGAAAGAAATTAATTTTTGTAGTCATTTTGTGTGCTTGCCTTTAATAATGTGACGTAGGTGAAAGAAATTAATTTCCCTAGTCATTTTGTGTGCTTGCTTTAATACTGTGATGTTTTATTATAATCAAACATTAAATAATAGTAAAGTAATAAGTAAAGCAATTTTGAAACATGTTTCAAAAAGGCGTATGGAACTACATAGAAAATACCAAAAGAGCAAACTATAGATATAAAAAGAATAGTACAATAAAGTAATAAAAAGCAACAAAAGTTATATATTGATGAGATTGAAATAGATATCAAACTATAGAGCTTTGCGTAAGGTTTCCAAACTCCTCTAGTTTTTTTTTTTTTTTAATTATTACTTTTCTAAAATTATTAGCTATTAAAAATAAACTTTATAAAATGCGTATTTTTCCGCTTATTTTTTACTTTCAAGGAATTTGGAATAAAACTGGCTGAAAAAGAATAATTTAAAACATAAAAGCACGAGATTTGATGGCCATCAAAGTTGAATTGAAGTTATTCAATGTACACGACGGCCTGTTCAGTTGTAAGAGAAACTAATATTAAAAGTAGATAAATTTTAGACATTATGTTAAAGAATATTGGATGGAGGAGATTTATGCAGTTGCAGTAATAAATTTAAAGGATGAAAATCCTGACACGTACTGTGATAATGATATTTTAATTTATTATTTTAATTATTTTCAAATTTTTATATAAAAATAATAAAAAAATGATTGAAGTAATAAATTAAAAATAAATAAATAAATAAGTTAAAATATTATTATTCTTTGAATATAGCTTGTATTCGATTAAATCTCATCTGGTCCACTTGCCTCGTCATTGTCTAACATTTGTTTCCTCTGGAGACGTCTAGGGATGGCAACGGGTCGGGTCGGGCACGGATAGTATGATACCCGTACCCGACCCGCTAAAAAAAAATCCGCCCGTTACCCGCCCGTTTACCCGCCGGGTATCCGTTTAAAAAATACCC
>Ga0214545_1007422_pt1 | contig 18339 bp, 11 predicted proteins | sample CNSS4metaG_FD_160064 | JGI IMG/M metagenome (GOLD analysis project Ga0214545, IMG submission 160064) | Root nodule microbial communities from cowpea collected in UCLA plant growth center, Los Angeles, California, USA - CNSS4 | ecosystem: Host-associated > Plants > Roots > Nodule | place: USA...
GAGTAAATTACTTTCAGATACTGTGGAGGCATTGATGTGTCTCCAAGACTGGTTATGGACCAACATGGAAGGTAATGAAATTAACACTTTTACTTAGATATTTTAATTAAGTGATTGTTAGAAATTTGTAATGAACTTCTTATGTTTTCAGGCTCTTCTAGATTAAAATTGGACAACATGAAACTTTATAAAATGTTGCAAGAGGTGTACATTGATGAAGTTAGTAATTTCTTTAATATTTTATTCAAAAATAAACTATAATATAAATTGGTCGTGATTTTTTATTTGTTTATTTTTCAAGAATCAATCGGAGAAAAGAGACTTCTTAATCCAAGCACTAATTATGGTTAAATATTTATTTTTTTAAATATTTTTGTAAATACCCGCGGGTACCCGTGGATACTCGCGGATATGAAAAAAATAGACGGGTACCCGCCTAACGGATACCCGACGGATATGAGTACGAGTACGGGGCGAATATTTATTCAGCGGGTAGGGTACGGGGGAGCTACTACCCGTACCCTACCCGTCTCGTTGACATCCCTAAGTGTGTGAAATTTTTTTGTAAATTATTCACTTTATGAAATAATTTTCAAAGAATAAACCATTAAAACTCCATATCCCAAATTAATCATCACGATTACTAAAACCATAAATAATATCAATGTTTAATCTTCACAATTTATAAAACACAAGCGGCCAATTATTAAACATAGCCAACATTATAAACCTAAAGTATTTTAATAAATACCAAAACTATAAATAAGTTAAAAAAAATACGCAACCCGTAAATTTCCAAAATATTTTAGAAAATATATATATTATAAATCAAAACCATACTTGCCAAAATTGTTTCAGCTTTATCCAATCCACGTTGCAAAAACCATTTTATCTTCATCCCATTTAAAACACCAATGACCAATAATCAAAAATCAAATCCGCAATTATTAAGAAAGCCACACAATTGCCAAACTACTGAACCCAAAACTTTAAAACTATTTTTACAATATTATATTATAATATTACAGAAAAATGCAAAAAAAGCCTTATAATATATGGCTGTTTTATACTATACATTACTATATATAATATACCTTATTATATATGATTTTTATGTAAAAAGTAACAATAATAATAACAATACCAAGCCACCGTGTTAAAACCATTTTAACTTTATCCAACGAAAACACAAATACATGATTTAATCTTAATAAATATTGCTACAAAAATATCATACGAAAAATTTAGTTAGTTTTTCTTATTTATTAGGGTGTGTTCACTTGAGAGAGGATTTGAAAGAGAGAGAGTGAATGAGTTTGAGTGGATTTGAAAGTATATTATGTGTTATTTTTTTAAGGGATTTAGAGGTGATTGTGAGTAGGTTTGGAAGTAAATTTTGTGAAAGATTTTTAAACCATTTTAATCCGAAGAAAACACAAATACATGATTTAATCCTAATAAAAATTGCTACATAAAATATCATGCGAAAAAATTAGTTAGCTCTTCTTAACTCTTAGGGTGTGTTCACTTGAGAGAAAGGATTTGAGAGAGAAGGAGTGGATGGGTTTGAGTGGATTTGAAAGTGAATTATGTGTTTTTAAGGGATTTAGAAGTGATTGCGAATAGATTTTTGTGAAGTAAATTTTCCTTTAAAATTAACGATATTATGGAAGATTATTGTAGAATCCATGTCATTTGAGGAGCAATAATACTATAAGTGACAATAAAATAGTTTTAAAAAGTTTGATGTAATGAAATTTAATTAAAGTTGTTGAAATTTAAACAACGAAAGAGTGTTACCATACAATTATGAAAGTAGAATGTTCTTAATCCTCTAATTTGTGAAGAATTAAGTTGACATTGAAATTCACTTTTTGCATCTGTCGGTTGATATCAAGAGTCAAATTCGATAAATTTTCTTCTATTCCTTGAACACATCCTAGCATATCTTCCATTCCTTGCATTCTATTTTTCAAGTCTTGCACCTCATTGCACACTTGACTTAGCATATGAGAATTTGAGTTGAAGGGAGGTTCTTCAAAATTACGAGTAGAGTGGTCAACTCCTAGAACATGGTCGTCATGCAAAGGATTTTGTGCCTGTGCTTGCCCTTCATCATCATTATACCACTGTATTGCATAATTTGGGTGATCAATATACCATACGGGAGAGGAGTTTCACTAGCCTTGCACTTAAGCATGTGTTGCATTATATGATGTGGCTAATTAATTGATATGTTATTTTTGAGCAACCATATCATAAAAATGTCTTCCTGCAACAACTTTACAAAATTAGTCAAATGTGGTGTCAAAATATGCACTATCACATAATGTAGTAGTTTGTCATTTACGTTAATAAAATCGACAGTTCTAACACGTTGACCTTGCATCTTCGATCTTGGCATAGAAGCCAATGCCATGTCATGAGCGAAAGGGAGGTCTTCTAGTATATTCGTAAATCTCAATTTTCGACCTTCATACTGAAGATGGGAAATGTTATACCAATCATCAGGTTTAAGTTTATTTTTTTTTTTGGATAATCACACTTAGTAGGTATCCCTCGATAGAAATCCTCAAGTTTGAGTAGAAAACTTTGATCAGATCCAGATAGAAAGGATGGTCCAGATCTACAAAGTCAACGAGGCCTAAAATACTAGGTGATGATGGAAATAAAGACTGGATGTAGTGAAGGAATCATAATTCATTATTTTTGGTTCCATAATTCTTCTTCTATAAAATTCATGTGCATAGTGTTCCATCTGAGGATAATTGCTAAAGAAACGTTGTTGATCTAAAACACTTTCGACTTATGGCCTTTTTAGTGCAGAAGGGTTCATGTATGTTTGTTGCCGAATGTTTGTCCTTTCGACTTTTATGTCCTCTATGTGATGATGATCACACTATTACATAATAACTTCAAATAAAAATAATAAACAACAACATAATAAATAAAAAACATAAACAGTAACATTTTTCAAACTAGAAGTAGTTCATCATAACATAGTTCAGATGGAAGTAGTTCTTGATAACATAAAAAAACATAACATAGTCCAAAATGAAGTACTAAATGATCATCATGTCTTAGTCGAAACTAACACAATCTGTGTGTCAAACACATATGCTAATTACTCCTCATCATCATGTTAAGTAGCTTACTCCATTGGAGATTACTAGGCATTCCCATTAACCTTTTGGTGGCCACATGGTTTGTGCACAAGAAATTATAACACTACTCCATAAGCTTAGGTTCTTGTATATTCATCCCAACAAGCATTTGCCATATATCACTTTTGGTGTATTGGAATGTTTCATTGCGACGCATCATCCCCACTTGCTCATTGAGAATATCATTGCACTTTTCAATGGCAATCACTTGTCGCTCCACTATGGATAAAATTTTCTCGAACTAAGAGTTATCCAATCCCATTACATCCATGAAGTCGTCTAGCTTTGTGCCAAGCTTGTCAAACTGTGAGTATAATAAATCCACCATGGGACCTTTGTGTTTCAAGCCACGTGATGTTGACTTCCCCCTAGATGGGATTGACGACACAAATTGAGTTAGGTTGGGACTGCACTCATCCATATATGGCGGTGAAGTTGGAGGGTGTGCATATGAACCTTCATAAGTAGGGGCGTCGAGTATGTATTCCATTTCATAATTCAAATAAACCTCCAAACGTGATTTCTAGCACTTGGGACATGCTTGCCGTGTTGTTTGAACTCCACCACCTGTAACTCTATCGACTGCCCATTATTCCTCCATTAGATGATAATGTCTAATGTTAGTGACCCTTCATTTTGTCGCAACTAGCTTTGCCTGAAATGGTATTCGAATACATGTGTAGAAATAATTTGGCTTTAATATTTTACACAAAGACAAAGTTCATTCCTATTTACCTTGATCAGGTCTTCCTAAACTTCGACCTCAACCTTGAATCATTTGGATAATGAACTCTATGCAAATCCACTAAGTGAACTGAACAAATCATGAACTTCACGCCATTTCTCCTTCAACACCTTTTCTTTATTTTTCACATAATTTTTCGTTACTCCGACAAACCCTAATTGGTGATGATTAGGAACGATATTGCTATATGCTTGGGATGTCCAGTTGTCGTCGACCATGTTCCCCAATTTTTTTTTATCATTGCATTCAGAAGTGTTTCATCCATCTCCTCTATCCATTTCATAAATTCTTGCGGACCGACGAAGGAATCTGTAGCCACACTTTTTCCCTTATTCATGTTTTCACCTAATTCCAAAAAATTCATGACATTACATTAAATCATTTTATATAAATGGCATACTTTTTCATTAAATATGACATAGTCAAACAACACAATTAAGTACATCAATCTACGAGTTTCCATAATCTCACCACATTTGTTCTACTAAATCATCCCTAAAGTTACAACCAATCTTGTAATCATCTTCACGAACTTGAGCAATATTGATTTTCAACTGTGCTTCCGTCAACTCTCGGTCAACCTCATCAATTATTGCTTCATCATTATCCACCCCACGTAGATAGTTGTGGGGATGCAACAAGCTAAAACAATGTCTATCATTGTCTCCAAACAATAATGAGGTTCACTTCCACTTTATATATCAAATGTTCTTTCAATCACGTTTCTCAGTGAGGAATGAAGATGGTTAAATAACTGTCGAGGATTTTGTGGCCCTCTTCGCGCGAACTCTTTAAGGTGATATCTTACACATCTATACTGAGTCATTATTACTCTTTTCAACATAAATCCAACATCCTCCAGATAGTACTTTCCTACTCCAATTATGACATTTGAATTATTAATGCGTCACAACTGAAGCAATAAATAAAGGTCAGTAAGACACTAATCTTCAGGTGTGATCAACGAATCATCTCGCACTAGAGCATTTTTCAAAATTCTTGAATCAGATGTTGTCCCTTCCCCACCAGCTAAAACATAAGTGAATTTCATATCGTAATCATCCGAAGCAAAGACATTTTGAGTTAGCCAGTCCTTCCTCCCTCGGAACCTTGTGGCATCAGATCTTGGGACTCTTACTCGTACATGAGTTCCATCTATGGCCCCTAGACAATCCTATTTGATAGAAATGATAAATTTAAAGAAATAGGTTTTCATACATGCTTTTCTTCAAATTATAGAAGTAATTTGACTTTTACCTTAAAGCATGAGAAATATCAAATATTGTTGGCCAAATTTGGATGAACTCACTTCTTGATGTCTGAATTAAAAATTCAAACTCAAAGGTCAAAATTGGATCCAATACATTGTGGAAATGTTTGCTAACAATTGACCTTGAACGATGGAAGAAGAATGCGACACTTCTATTCTTCACATTATGGGTAATTATGTGAAAAAATTTAGCAACTTGTTCCTCCATTATCAACCATATTGCATCCTTCACTAACCCATTTGCCCTTAGTCGCTCACATAGGTTAATAAATGCCTCTGGTCCGATGCAAATAATGTCACAACATCGATTAGTATGCACCAAGTAAGACACCAGTTGCTCTCTGCAACGGTCTTTGTCTGGCACAAATTCCCTAACAATATTGTTATGATTCGAATATATATTCAATATTTTCAAGGCATGTGCAACAATGCATAACATTGTTAATGTGACTATTGTTATGCGCATTTGCAATTACTGGTGTAAATGTGTGACTATATTGAAGTCCACACCCATTACATCATCACCATTCAAATATGGCAGTTCTAATTCTTCTTCCATGTACATTACCTTTAACAAATATAAATACTATTACGTACACATAATACAACTAATTATCAACCATTAAAAACTTAATATTTTAAAAGACTTATAATAAATTCAAATTCGTAAAATAAAAATATTTTAGAGAATAATAACATCTACAATTAAAAAAACTATTTCTAAAATTATTAATAATGCACATACAACCAATGTCATCTATCCATAAATAAAACAAATAACACATTTGAAAATGTACATTCCTCTAATCACTCTTGAAGACTTGAAACAAAGTCCAAAAATGTCCAACACCTACACCAACCAGCAAAAATTAGAATTTTTAAATCAAAAAAAGCCTCTTCTACGAACCACAAACTAACCTCCAACATCTCTGTGCGCCTTGACACTAGAGAATGAACACAACTAGACCACCTACACGAACCCAGAAACTCAGATCCACGAACTAACAAGTTGAGCACCACCACAGGTTAAATGCAACATAAAGCAGGAATACCTACACCAATAAACACAAATCACAAACTCGAAATTGAAAACAACCCCTATTCCAAGATCCAACAACTAACTTCACAACAACAACACCACCTACATCAACCACAGTCTAGACTTATTCATCACCACACGAACTCAACTACACCACCTACAAGTAAAGGTCAAAATCAAGTAAGCAACCACATGTCCAGAACATCCTCAAGCCATTAACCCGTGCAAGACCACCTTCTGAAGCCCCCAACATTGGCATCCTCCACCACCTTATGCAAACGAAACAAAACAACCATGTTTAGCCACAAACCGAATCAGTTCTAATATATAAAGATCAAATCCAGTGCAGTTTGGGATCAAATTTGCATATAATGGATCAAATCTTGTCTATTTAACGCATGTAGATTCGTTCCAACTCATGTGGGATCGGATCCCTTCTTTCACACCATGCCTCGATTAATTCCAACTTTGCTAGGATCAGATCCTTTCTCTCACGCCATGCCCTGGATCCTTTCCAACTTTGGTAGGATTAGATCCCTTCTTTATTGGATTGTTCTACACCTTACTGGATCAGATCCCACTTCGTTATTTTCTTATTCCAGACCTCAGCCCCATTCTAGAACTCAGAAACAACGACTTCATGCATGATGATACTCCATTATTCACCACTAGGGTTTTCTCCATGCACTTGAAATTTCATTATATCAACCACACACACATACACAGACAAATATTACACAATAAAAAAACCAATGGAAATCACTGACCTGAAATGGCACCACCATAAGACCACTGTCTCCATCAAAGCTAAAAACCAAGATTGGTTTCTCCCTCACTCACAACTTATACACTCTACCAACCTCATATACCAACCTTTCTAACTTATTCATTTCATATTTAATGGCTTTTTCAGTCAAAGAAATTCAAATAGTGTGTGTGTGATCACTTTGTGTCAGGAATCTTATGCTTCTTTCTTTAGGAATCTTACATAGTATCACTAGTATCGCTGCTCAACACTGGGAACTACGTACCATGCTCAATTAATCATCTCAAATCTCCTCCAATTAGGCAAGATGGTGTTTTCACTCGCTTTTGATTCACCGCAAATGAACGTAACATTAAAGATTTCATCTTCTACTCTAATTTCTCCACTCTTAATTTCGTCAAATGATTTGTATACTCCTTATAGCTAAGAGTTGTAACGTCCTTGCTGGAAATTACTTAATAAAATAAATAATTTAGAAATAAAAGTCGATTCGTCATGAATTCTTATTCCCAAATGCGGGAAAATTTAAAATTTAACCAATGTGCTTAAATTCAAATCACGAAAAACCGTAGTAGTTGTACAAGTTCCAAAATCGACTAAAATAAAAACTACAATCATAGATAATCATAATAAAATTTCCATAGTGGCCCTTTCCCCGTCTTTACACGTCTCCAACATCTCCAATATCTGCTCACGTGTGACAAGTCACACGATCATCGCCAAACACAAACAAAAAGGGTGATCTCAAAGCAATATAATCATATGAATTAATAATATAAAGATTCACCCAAATTACTTTATTTCATTCATGCTTAATCTTAAATCCTTACTGCCCCAAGGTTTTCTATCATCGTCTCATTATACAAATGAAACTACTACCCCATGCATAGAAAACAATTACATACATGGACCCAAGATATTTCATACTTCCACAAACCTGCCTGCTCATGGTCTAACCTCTACGGACCTCCCCACTCGTAGTCCAACTCTATAGACCTCCCCGCCCGTAGTCCAACACACGTGATCCATCCACCTACGAACCTTTCCGCTCGCAACAATTCTCAAGTATAAGCACGAAACATATGAACCTCCCCGCTCGTATTCTCACACGAGAGTGTCACTAATATGAACCTCCCCACTCATATTAATCATGTGTCCTAGCACAGGTCACGAACCTACCCGTTCGTGACAAAATCAAGCACCTACTAGTACAAATTCGAAATCTCAAAACACATAAACAAACCAACACATTATACCCTACGCTATCGCCTGGTGCTGCCTAAGCGCCGTTAGGTGAAGTTCCAACGCAGACCGTCTAGCGAAAACCTCGCGCTGCCAAGCACCAGACACTTCCAAACCCACTGGTTTGTGACTCACTTGTATCTTATTTTAATTTAAAGTATATTCAATTATCCAATTACGTGAATCCTACTTTATATCAAAAGGTAACATTCCTGGTTACCAATTATATTAGTTTACTTTTTTTATATATACATATATTAAATATATTAAATGTTCCATTGTCAAAACAAGAAAAAATAACAATGTAAATACCCAACTACCCATGCGACCAATACATAATAAAACCTGCCCCTATAACTTTTCTTCTGCCAACACATAATAAATTGACTAAAACACTAATCCTAAATATCCCCTAAATATATATATTTATCAGACAAAAATATAACGTTATATATATATATATATATATATATATATTAATAAAGATAGGTTTAACTAATAACTTTAACTAATAAATACTTACATAAATTATTGAAAATCAAATAATAATTTAATATTATAATATACCATTATAATATTACCAAATAATATTTACAACATAAATACAATTCACCATAACCCTTAAACACCAAAGTTGCACCAACGTGAAAGATGGAAAGGTTTCCTCCCTCGGTCCCACCATAGAAGATGTCATTAATAATGGAAATAGAATGAAACAAACGACCCACCACAATGCAACATCCTATCAATGCTATAAGTACTTTAACATTAAAAGGAAAGGCTATTGCCTTAAGGATATCTCTGCACTGCAACGTAAAATAGGAACAAAAAGAGAAACCAAAAACAAAACACTCCTCCTCCCCTCAACTCTTGATACCTCCCCTACGTGAACCATAAAGCGACCCACGAGAAAAATCTTACATGAGTTTTTCATGCGGAACCCAACTGGATGCAACGGTAAAAACCATGTGAAGTCTTACACCCCAAAACTCCATAAAACATGGCTGCCCCATCCAAAAGGTATAAAGCTAACAATTAAAATAAGGCAAAAGGCTATAGCAACACAAGCATGGCTGCATCGTAACAATAGCAACCCCTCAATGCATGTCATGGATTTCCACAAGGCAATTCAAACATGAGAGACATGTTATCCCTTTGAAACCCAATGTTGCCTACTTACATGAATAAAAAAACTAAGTTATGACATCTGCCATGCCAAACGAACATCACAAAAAACATGTTCAACACATAACAATCTGAACCCCATTGTACGGTTCAAGACAAACTGAAACACCACCAAACTACTTATACTAGAGATATTTTCGCATAAAAAAAAAAAGCTAAAGCATCACACCAAGCAACATGAAAATCATGGTAATCAACAACAATGGTAGGGTCACAACACACAAAGAAGATTCTACCACACATAAACCACACTCTTCGTCGTTTTATGATCATATACAAGTTTCCCCCAAGTCACATACAACACTCAGTCAAAAATCAAAAGATAAAATATGGTTCAACACCCCTTATCCGGATTTCTTGCTCCAAAAGCGTTCCTTGTGCAACTTCTTCCTTGCTTTCACAACTCTTCCTAGGAGTCGTACCAAAAGCCTCCCCTCTCCCACTCATTAATTCTTTTCTTTTCCTTCTTTTTTCAGCCTTAAAATAATTAAATAAAATTGAAATACGAATTTGGAGTTTTTAATTTTCTTCAATAGTCATTAATATAAAGGTTTCATGTCCATTCACATCCTATATTTGTTCCTCCTCTACTCTCTAGAGACAATTAGGGTTTTTTGTGCCTCTCCCTAATGGTCGCCATGTTCTAGACGCATAAAAAAATTATGTTCGCACAAACAAGGTTTCAAACCCACGTCCACACTATTATCAAATAATTGTACAACTAATCAACCAATTCATATTTTATGATAATTCTTACACATCTAGAATTATATTATCACGCTATCTCATGATAAATAACCAATTGACATCAATAAGACTCAAACTTAAATTCTTTCATAATAATCAAATACTCTCAACCACTTGAAGTAGTACTATTCTTTATCATAACTCCATATCAAATGCCATAAAGATTTCATTCCCACATTTATATTAAATAATTATCTATTTAATTATTTAATTTTTTTTCCGAGTCTAACGGTAGTTTGTATACTTGTTTGTAATAATAAATTGATTAATGTAAGATTTTACGAAATTATCATGAGAGAAGTAAACATGACTTGTGAATTTGAGTGAACCGATGTAACCATTATGTTGTTTTGCTTTCTCTGTCTAATAGTCTATTGCTTGAGAAAATACATTATAGTAAAAATACACGTGTGTAATGAATTTCTATTTATTTTTTTACAATAAAAGAAATAATAACATTATAATTATAAAAATAAATTTAAATGGTTTTTATAATAAATAATAGTCAAATAAAAATTATTAACTTTAAAAAATAATATTTAAAATATAAAATTAATAACTTAATTACTTTAATTTAAAAAAATAAAAATTTATCAAAAGATAAAATTAAAAAACAAAAATAAAAACACAAAAGAATAAAAAAAAACCCACCTATATATATATATATATATATATATATATATATATATATATATATATCTATAAATATCGTTCAATGTGACCAGTTATTTTAGTGGCATTCTACAACTGTGAGTGCATAATTCCTTTAATACCCCTACATAGTTTGAACACACTCTGTCTTCGCATCCCCTAAAATTGAGGATTCGAGAAAGAAATAGGTTTGGTCTGTGCGAAAGTTTGTGGAATCAAGTGAAAGAGGAAAAAACGATGGTACTCAGTGCAACGGCGATCGGCGCTTTACTGGGTTTGGGAACCCAGATGTACTCCAATGCCCTCCGAAAACTTCCCTACATGCGCCGTATCCATCTTTCTCTTTCTTTCTTTTTCTGAATGCCAATTCTTCAATTTCATTTTTTCTTTGATTCATTCGTTGGTGTATTTCGATGTAGATCCGTGGGAGCACGTCGTGGGAATGGGGCTGGGCGCTGTTTTTGTGAACCAGCTTCTCAAATGGGAGGCCCAGGTTGAACAGGACCTCGACAAGATGCTCGAAAAGGCTAAAGCCGCCAACGAAAGACGTTACATAGGTTTTCTTTCTTTTCATTGCAAACGCTTTTTTTTCTTTTTTCAATTGCCCACCCCAAAGCCTCAATTGCAGTTGATTTTATGTTTTCCTCGTATCTTTAGTGATTGTGAGAATATTTTGGCTTTTGGGGCGTGGGGAAATGAAACTGCCTTGGATTGGTCTTTGCAATGGTTGTTGTGGATTGTTAGATTTGTGGGTGAGAGAAAGAGAGAAGCTCTGCATATGAGTGCATTGTTTGAATTGAATCATGACCCCCTTTTGTCCATTTTGGAATTGGATTGGCAGGTTCGGTTCAGAGTGTTTTGAGGAAGATGTTACTGTTTCATTTGCTCTTAAGTTAGCACAGTGTGTGAAAATTTTAGATTAGAGGAGAGGGTAGCGTGAACAGTGAATACTGGGATGAAAATCGTTTGATAATTTGATTTTAAACTGCCATGATGTCGTTTCATATGAAATGTGGCTAGCTAGCATAAGAATGTGATTTTTTTAAGGCCGTGAGTGTTATGGTAATAAGGATTATGTTTATTTCTTCAGTGATGATTTATTGGAACACTTAGTTTTTGAACTTGTAATAGCCGTGGTGCTACTACAGTTTTAATGCAATGAGATGGCTTAAGATTTTTGCCATGCGTAGTGAGATTTTGGTGACTCATCTGATGCTTTGGAGACCTGATTGCTCCGGCAAGAAATTCTATTCTTCTTAGGTTTCTCATTGTGTTTTGATTCTCTTTCAGCTTTTCAAGTCAAGAGTTTTATATTTTCCATCGTTTTATTGTCTGACCTTTTAGAATTTTATGGAAGCTTCTGAACCATGTTCCTCATCATCAACTTAGTATTTATGCTTTACATGTTTTTGTATTGTCAGCTGCTCTGTAATTTAATGTTTTGGAGGTGGTGTTTTTCGGTTGCCATTCGTTTACTTTGGTGTTTTTACGTTGTCATTTTATTACCTCCTAGCATCTTATTATTTGTGATATTGCATTGCAGATGGAGATGATGATTAATGCATGTTCTCAAGGATTGTAGCAGTGGGTGGAAATAATCATGAAATATGTTGAACTTGTTGCTTTTGTTTTCTGATTTCATGGTATGTTTGTAAGGTTGTTAACTTTTTCATGCTAATCAGCCTATTTTGTGCACAAGCATTTTGCAAGCAGTGAAATTGTTATGGATGATAATGTTCTGGCCTTGGCCTTGTGGTTTGGTTGGTAATAATTAAATCACGGTATCTGTGACTTCAATACCTATTATCTTATGTGTTTGCACTGTGTTTATTTCGGAGAATATAACATCCCCTGGGACCAGACATTGTAAAATAATTGTCAGCTTATTCTCGCTGTATAGTTGTATTCATTATTATAAAAAATAATTGGCAAGACATTCGCAGTTTCAATGCATGTAAAACTTTGGAAACTTAGTTTCATCGTTCTAAGAATGACAGTAGCTTTCCAAGACTTGAAACAACACATTTATATTTGTTATGAATTGGCTTTTGTAGTGTTATGAATTATTTTTATGACTGCCCATTGAACTTCTATATTATGTATTTATTACTCTTTAATATAGAGTAACCTTTTTATTTATAATACTTGTGATTAGTGAAAAACATAGACATATTTTCCTGATTTCTTTTTATTGTACAATTATCAATAATTATTCATGCTTTGTTATTTGATTTATTATATTTAACTTGCATAGGCATAGTCTTTTAGAGTTAGAGATGAATGGTTCCATCTAGGGATATCAACGAGGCGGGTAGGGTATGGATAGTAGTTTTTCTGTATCCTACTTGTTAGATAAATATACGTTCCGTACTCGTATCCATATTTGTGTAGGTATCCATTATGTGAGTACTCGTATATTTTCTTAATATTCATGGATATCAATGAGTATCCGCATGTATTTACAAAAGAAAAATTTTATATTTAATAAAAAAATGTAACCATAAATTTAAATAAAAATAGAATGCATAACCTTTATATGTAACGTCCCATTTAAATAATAAACTTAATTAAATGAAACGTTACACAAAATAATATAAAGAGCTAAGTTAGGAAGTATATGTGTCACTCCTTACCGTTATTCATAATACTTGGAAAGAAAATAAGGCACACCATGATATCATTAATAAAATGGAAAAGAAGTTTAATAGTATCCAAAAATATATTGGAGCAAGGCAAATACATGAGCTACAACCCTAAAAGAGAACTTGGAACATGGGGATCCAAACCAAGATAAGCTATGCAGTGGAGTTTTCATCACCCTGATAACCACGAGGAGTTTCCACATCTGTTCATACCAATAAATTGATGATCATCGCAAAAGGAGAAAACCACAGACAAACACACAAGCAAACAGAAAGGGTAAGCTAGAGTGAAAAATGTTTTATCATACAATTGCATACAATTTTAAAGTCAAAGATACATAAATCAACCAAGCATGTGATGACCAACAAGCAAGACTCTAAGACTCAATTATTCGGATACATATAATCAGTCGGATTCACTGGATGCTTGCACTTATGGTGGCCTCTACTACTCTGTAGAGCCAATTGCCAATGAGTTTCACTCTACCACACACAAGGTTAGCCTTTAAACATCTAAGGTCATTATCTTGCCAAAGACTAGGGCCTCCTGTTACTCTCCCCACTTGAGTTAGTACGCTTTACGTGAGACTATGGCCTCCTCTTACTTGAATCCTTACTAAATTATATAATGAGGCACTACCACGAAACCTTCGTGGAATTATGTCCTAACCATGAGGCACCACCATGAGCTCCCACTAAAAGGGCTCATAAAATTACGTCTTGGCCATGAGGCACTGTCACGAAACCATGGTGGAATTACGTCCTGACCATGAGGCAACACCATATATCTCACCAAGAGGGTCATACAATTACGTCCTAAACCATACCAAAATCATGTTTCACCAACCAACCATAAAGTTATCATGCATAACAATCTCATGCCAATATTTAACCAACCATCCAATCATGTTCCATACGAAAGATCATACTAAACTCATCAATTTCAGCCCATGAGCCATTTAATACATGCATAATCACCCAATTCATGCTTTAACATAGTATTTCAATCAAACATGTGACCATCAACCAAGAACAGGGGAGAAAACAGTACTTGAACACTTTCTCGCCTAGTTCTCGCTCATACTAGAAGCTCTCGCCCAGGCGAGAGAGGTTCACTCGCTCAGGCAAATTCATTTCGCCTAGGCGAGAACTCGAACAGTGGGAACAATGACTTTCGTGTCTTCTCGCTTAGGCGAGACCTCCACGCCTGAGCGAGATGGCTTCTCGCTCAAAACTTGAGCTCATCGCCTGACTGACAATTCGCGCAAGCACCTGGGAGAGTTTCTGATACTCTCGCTTAGGCGAGACCCACTCGCTTGGGCGAGAATATCAGATTTCCTCCATTGTTCACATAGGCCAACAGAAAGATTCATCCAGAGCAATGCACAATACACGTTCATATCATTTTAAACACCATTCAATTACCAAAAGCACGAAACAAAGTTGAAAAACAAGTAATATACATTAAAACGCAAAACCCTAGCTTCCCTTACTTGGAAAAGGCTAACAAACGACTTAGACACCCCAAACAACTGAGCACAGTAGCTCTAGGAGCATATTTGTGAGCTAGAAAATAGTGGAGCAGAAAATGCGGTTGAGCTAACTCGAAGACGAATGAGACCCAAACCCTAGCACAACACTGTTTAAGGGAAAAAGAGAGGAGTAAAGCACTATTTTTGCAAAATGGGCAGAATAGATAACGAAGAGACTGAATGAGGGGTCTTAGATACCCTATGGGCTAGCCTTTAGGCCCAACAGATGAGACTAGGCCTCTTTAACTTTAGGGCTGAAAAAAAGAGAGTCTTACATTATAAATTTCAAATAAAGTAAAAATAATTCATTTAAATAGTGTTGAATGACAATATACAAATGAATGAAGGTTTTGTAAGGTCGAGTTAGGCTTAAAGTCCACTTTTTAACAATAGGCACACCTCATTTTGTGAAGGTGAAAAAGATAAAATGATGTGAATGGGTAACAATATTAATTTAGAAGGAAGTGTCTTAGGGGATATTTGATTGGAGGGTCACAAAGGAGGTTTCAAAGGGTTAGGTGAGTTTAGAAAATCATTATGTGAAATTAAATTTGGTGACAGTTCGAGAGAGAAAACGAAATAGAGAAAACCATATCCTAATTCAATTTTATGCAACCTTTTTTCTGTTTTGTTTTGCAATTAGGATACCAGAGAGTAGCATATGCTAATAAAAAATTAATAACATTTAAAAAATATTGTTAAAGTCACTATTTATAATTTTTTATTCATAATAGGAACTATTTTAGTAAGCAATAATTTTTAGTTTTGTAAATTAGTGTCTAAATTAATTACTATAGTTACTAATCATTATTGGTCATTAAAATTGATCACTATTTAAAAGTTTTGTAGTGTAACATTGCCTAGATCAACATCAATTTTGGAACTGATGTATTATGTCATTTTTGTAGTAGGGAATCTCTCAATATTATAATTGGCTATAAGATCTTTAATTAACTGATTAAATTTATTTTGAACAATGAATAAGGAGCATGTTTAATTGATTACTTTGTTTAAGAATGAACTATATCATAGAGACCTTATAACTTATTTTTAAATTGTATTAGAATAATTTATTAGAAGCTTGATTTAACCTATTAAATGTGAAAGTTCTTAAATCATTGTTTTCAAAACTCTATATATAGAGACTCATTCTAAATCTTTGACATAACTTTTGCAACTAAGAGAAGTTAATATAATACTTTCCAGAGTAATTTCAAGCTTACTAGATTCAATGGTTGTGTTGAAATTTTTAAGTCCTTGTGTGGTTCTATTGTGATTTGGTAATCTCATTTCAAATTGTTCTTGCTAAAGTGTTTCGAGTTTTGTATTTGAGTTTGTTTTTGTTGAAATGTCTCTAGTGTTTGTTGCTAGTTGTTGTTATAAGAGTCGATAAGGCAAAAATCTTCTTTGGTGATTAAAATGTGGACAATGCTAAGATTCTCTTGAAACGGTTTGAGAGTGAATAAAGTATATATGTCCTCTTTATTATCTAGAGTTGATTGAGGTTGTGATGAAAACACATGAGGGATCGTTTTGATATTCAATTTGAAAAAGAATATTGACGTCACAATCAAGAAAAATGAGAAAGTAAATTATAAGTCACGTGAAATTGATCATCAAAGGTTATCCTGATAAGATCAAATTCTTATAACTAAAAACTCCAAAAGTTCTCACAAAAAAAAAAATTCAAATTTCTATTTAAATTCATATTGCAGCATAATTAAAGTTGACTTAATCGACCCTAACATTACACAAAAAGATTAAACTTTTAAAATAAATAAAATTAAAAAACTATAAAATTACTTTTAACTTTTCTAATAAATAAATTTTTGTGTTTGTATCAATTTAGATTTTAATTCATATATATATAGTTAGAAAAAACTTCTTATAAAATAAATAATTAAAAGTAAATGACTAACACTTATAAAAATAAATAAATTAGTGTCGACTTAATGAACATTAACTAAATAAATAACTAAATAAATAAATAAAATTAACATCAATTAAGTTAACTTAAATAAATAATAAAAATAGAAAACAAATTAGTATCATCTCTTTGGGGGACATTAACTAAAATAAACATTAAAAATAAAGAAAGTTAACTTTATTTATTTTTAGTATTTATATTTGTTTTAGTTGACATTAAAAATTCATATTACTTTTAATCTAATTGTTAAAATTTAAAGATGACAAATTTTTTCACTCACAATTTTTTTCTCTCACTTTTTATATAAATTTAATCATACTTATCTTTTTTATTTATATTCATAAATCTTCTAAAACTAGTTTTTTTCATCCACTTATCTCTTTCACCCATATTCATGAAACTAGCAATGAAATATGCTATGTTCAGCAGAATTGTGCCCCCCGAGCGGTATCGTGGACAGTGGTGGAATTTGGACAAAAAATCTAGGGTGTCAAATTATATATATATTTTTTTTAAAATTCATTGTATGTAACTCTATGAACTTTAGATAGTTGTTTTTTATTATTTTTAATTCTTGGATTCTCATGAAATTTCTCAAATTTAATTGACGTAAATAAATTATTTTTTATCTTTATCACAAGCCTTTCTCTTGAAAAAAAAACATAAATTCTTTTACTCTATCATAATTTTTCTAAAGTAAATTTATCATCTCTCACCTATTTAGAAAAAAATAAAATTATCACCGTCCAGTAATACACAATAAACAAAATTATAACATGCAAGAGAAAAGGAAATTGCTTAAGAAAATGGTAGAAAATGAACTTATTCGAAAGAAGAAATTGTTTAGTCCAAAAAATTGTTTAACTCCTTAATTTTATTGTGGTGCAATTTTGTTTAGAATAAAGGACAAAAAATTGAGGGTGAAAATTTAGATAGAAAAAGAGATGAGAAAGAGTAGAGATAAAAAAGAGAAATGAAAGAAAAAAAAAGAATTACACATATTTAAAAAAATTTTAAAAATTTTAAAAATTTAATATATATATATATATATATATATATATATATATATATATATATATAAGTTAAATAACAAAAAGTAATTGTGATTTTTTATATCATATAAAAAGTCCACAAGTGAGTGGGCTAGTCTTGGCACCATCTTTGGATAATAATGGCTAATAATTGCCTCTCTTTTCGGGTAATGAACTATGTTATGCAAAGTAAAATGGTGGCAAAACTAGCCCCAGAATCATTTCTGCACCTTTATATAACATAAAGAGTCATGGTTACTTTTTCTATTTAACCCTATATATATATATATATATATATATATATATATATATATATATATATATATATATATATATTTTTTTTATATATATAAAAAAAAAAATTTCTTTATATATATAAAAAAAAATATAAAATATAA
>Ga0214545_1007427_pt1 | contig 18330 bp, 3 predicted proteins | sample CNSS4metaG_FD_160064 | JGI IMG/M metagenome (GOLD analysis project Ga0214545, IMG submission 160064) | Root nodule microbial communities from cowpea collected in UCLA plant growth center, Los Angeles, California, USA - CNSS4 | ecosystem: Host-associated > Plants > Roots > Nodule | place: USA...
CATTTTTATTTACTTTCTTTTTTTCTTTTCTTTCATCATTCGTTAACTCCCACAAGGTTTGGTCCTGTAGAATCTGACCCATTTCATCATTGAGCGAAAAGTACGAAAAAAATCAGATCGATTTTTAGGCGTTATATGGTGGCTTAGTGATAAATTTGGAAGGGAGGGTAGCATAGTAGTAGTGCATTTTCTCATAAGAGAAAGGTCGCGAGTATGATATTTGGTTCAATCTTTTTTCACAAAATTATAACTTTAAGTTTTATAAAGTGGCTTAGTGATAAAATTAGAAGGTAGGGTCAGAGAGATCGTGGGATCAACTTTTCCTACTAATAAAATAAATAAGTTTATTTCATTTTTCTCTCAAAATAATAGTTATAAAGAAGCCTATTCAAATATATTTGAAGTCATGTATCCAATTGTATACATATGGTTTTAAGTTAAAACATTAACTTTTTCCTTTCCCAACTAGCCTCTATAACATAGTGATAGTGCATTCGGTTCATAAGCGAAAGGTTGCAAGTTCGATCCTCGTTGGGGATCCAATTGTATGCAAATGGTTTTAAGTTAAAACATTAACCTTTCCCTTTTCCAACTAGCCTTCGTAGCATAGTGGTAGTGCATTCCCTTCGTAAGCAAAAAGTTGCAAGTTTCGTCCTCGATAGGATCTTTTATTATTAATTATACTATTATCTATATGACTATTATTTATATTTATTATTATTATTATTTATATTCCAATCTATTTGTGTTGTGCTTCTCCCCATGCACACACACCGAGTGTCGCAATAAAAAGAAAGAATCCACTATTTTACATATAGAATCAGTTATTTCGTTTAGAGTATAGAATTGGTTTTCATACCTATAAAATCAATAATCATTTCTATATACAAATGTATTTTTACATTAATTTTGCTCACGAGGAAAAGTTTGCCATTCATTCATTGTGAGTTAGCTTTCCTTTCAAATCTTGACACAATAATAAGAAGCTCTTATACTTATTGCTATCATTTTTACAAGTCCAGTTTCTCTGCAGAATTTTTTGGTATTGTTCTTTGTTGAGTATTAAAAACACACTACTTTGGTACTATAAAAATACTTTTAATATATTTTAAAACTTAAAAATCAGTAGTCATCAGTATATTTTGAAGGCATGACAGAAGAATAATACAAAAAAAATAGTAGAGAATCCAAATTCTATTCTCACACTCTCATTTCATATCAAATAAACAGATCCAACAACTCCCTCTCCCTCAAAATTCATCTGTGTGAACAATACTCACCCGAATACAAAGGGATACCAAGAGAGATGGACATAATTATTATAATCACTGTAGTGCACAATATTTTTTTTCAATATTTTTATATAATAGTGTAATAATAAAATTACATTTTAATTATTTATAACTTTGTATAAACAAAATAATTTAAAGAAACTTGAAATGTGGAGTTGTTGTATAAATAATGATTTGACTTTTTCATGAAAAATATTTAGGAATCAACTTTGAGAAATTTGAATTTAATGACTCATCTCTCAATTTAAAACACCTAATACAACTTTTAATTTAAAATCTTAAGATATAATTGTATAATTCTTAATCTCACACTTGAATTTCTTATATAATATAGGGGTTAAATATGTTTTTTTGTTCCTTAATTCTCAATGAAAACTGAAATTAGTCTCTTATGGAAACTTATTAAATTTAGTTGACATTTCAAACACGTTTATCAGCTAACATCAAAGCGAGAACACATCAAACTATATAAACAACTAAAATGCTATCAAGAAACACTTTTGAAATGTCAAATAAACTTAACAACAATGAATTAAAAAGGACTAAATACACATGTTTCTAAAGTTTGGAGACTAAATGGGGTCAAAATTTTGAAGAGTGACTAATTTCAATTTTTACTTAAATTTAAGATATCAAAAACATATTTAACCCTATCATTTATGTATTATGAGTTATAAATAAAAGAAATATATAAATTAAAATTGTATACCTTTAAGTGAACCATAATTGGTTTTTTTTTTTTAAGTTAAACTTATTTAACCTTCAAAGTCTCTTATATATTTGAAAAATGTTATGATATATTGAACACTTAAAAAAATTATTTTTTTAATGAGTCACTGCCATTCAATTTTTCTTTCACCTTAGTTAATTGTCACCACATATAATTTTATAATTTTATAATTATATATGATTATATGATTATACATATATATATATATATATATATATATAGAGTAAATATTTGTTTAAGTTCACATTTTAATCATTAGAGTTTGATACAGATTTAACTTAACTAAGATGCAAATTTATGAAATTTTAAGAGTCATATTATAATATGAAATATTAAGGTTCATATTATCATACTACTATATATATATATATATATATATATATATATATATATATATATGTATATAAAATATATTACAAGAGGAACTTGTTATTTCATTTTATTCATATATTTTCTTTTATTCTCTCTCTAAATAACAAGATGTAATAGAATATAAAACCAAATGATTTTACATCATTTTTTCTTTAAATAGAATTACAAAATTATTGATCCAAAAATTTTATCTTTTCAAATGCGAATCTAAATGGGATGCAAACTTAAATGAATATAGATTTAAGCGGATATTTAATATATATACATATATATATATATATATATATAATTAACATAAAAAACACACTTATAAGAATCAATACAGAATAAATAAAAGAAATGTGTTATTACAAATTTAATGTATTTAGTAATTTTATAAATTAAATTCAGAGAGACAAATATGCATTTTTGAATTACAAAAATTATAAAGTTGTAAAATCATAAAATTATAAATTTATAAAGGTATGCAAATATTAAATATAAAACAAAAGGGTCTTTGATTTTTAACCTAATATTAATGAAAGTTATACAGTGCTCTTTCACCAAAAGGACATTTCATCGATAAATTAAGGTATAATTACTGATTTGATTTGGTACTCCAATTTTTTTGTTAAGTTCAATTTGGTATCCAAACTTTTGGTTTCTTCAATTTAGTACCCAAATTTTCTAAAGAGATTCAATTTGGTCCTCTCTGTTAAGTTGGAGTTAACACCGTATCTGTACAGGACACGTGTCAAGCCATGAAATTTTTAATTTTTTTTTTAAAATTATTATTATTTTTTTAAATATTTTTTTTCAAAAAAATTTAAAACTACCACGTGTCAGTTTATCATCATGCCACATGGTAGCTTACAATCATGACATGTGGCAGTGGTAATAGTTGTTTTCAATTTAGTACCCCAATTTAAAATGATCCAATTTCGTCCTCTTCATTTTGAGACCAAATTAGTAAATAAGTTTAATTACAACCTATATATACATGTTACAAATATCAAAATCTAAGAAAACTTTTCAAATATCAAAATATATACTCAATGGTTGAAAAATAACGAAAATTATTTTAACGAAACAAAAGAGTTCTTCAAATTAAACAAAAATTAATAATAATAAGTAAAATTTTTTTTATATTACCTTAAATTGAGAGTATTAAACATTCTCATGTGAAAGAAAAATATATAATAAATAAAAATATTAAAAAATAATACAAATATTCAAATGTGAGGCATAAATTTTTTTTAATTGACATACGTCATTTTAACATAATTACATAAAGGTTATGATAAGATGAAAAATATATTAGAGATGCGAATGAGTTTCATGACAAACCAAATAATTAGAAGAAATAAAAAATAGAAAGTGTGTATATATATATATATATATATGATTAATTGTGAATATTTTAATAATTTAAACGAAGACAGAGATATGGCGGGGACGAGTATTATGGCGGGGATATGTGCATCCCCATATCCAATTGAAAAAGTTGGGGAATCCCCATACTCATACCCATACCCACACTACAAGAAAATGCTTCATTAGTAACCCATTTTAGTGACCAAAAGTTGTTAGTTACTATAATGACTAATTTAGATACAACTTTACAAAGTAAACAAATTATTGGTTACTAAAATAGTTACTATTATGAATAAAAAATTATAATTAGTCACTAAATTAGTTTTTAAAATTAGCTATCATAGTTTTCGCCAAAGAAAACTTGTCACTAAAAATTAGCTACCTAAGTTTTGGCTATAAAAATAACTTAGTTACTAAATTGGTCTCTAATTAATTAGTGACAAATTTAGTAACCAATTATAATTTTTTATTTATATTAGTGACTATTTTAGTAACCAATAAATTTTAATTTTGTAAATTGGAATTTAATTTGGTCACTATAGTGACTAACAACTTTTAGTCACTAAAATTGGTTACTAATAATATATTTTTTTGTAGTGTCATATCCCGTCAATGCGGGAATTTCCCATCAAAATAAAAACAAATTCAGACAATATCCATAAAAACGAGTTTATTTATCATCTCTAGATTATTACTTGATGTACCCCTTCCTTGACCCACGCGGACCGTAAACTTATACAGTTCGAACTTATGCGTGCTTACTAGCCTAAAATCTTATTTCACCTCGCATTTTCGTGCAGACTTCGCTTAGAAAGTAAAATTTTTTGTAATATTTGATATAACACAAAAACCCATTATACACTCAACTCAACATACCTAAACTTATCAAAATTTAAAACTTAATTAAAGCAAAAGTTTATAATAATAACTTTGTAGTTTGATAACAATTTAAATAACATTAAAAATTATATTTAATTAAAATTTGATTTGAATATAAATTTGTCTAACGTGTCGAATTTTTCGGCTAGAGCTTTGCACTCAAGTACTATTAGTAGATAAATATAAGCATGCGTAAGTATTTAAGCAACATGCGCATACAGACTTTTCCAATATAAAATTAAAATTAGTACTACAATATACTTTATTCAGACTAAATCAACAACAATTATAACTTTATTTTTCACATTACTTATTTTAATCAACCAGGCTTCTTTATTTATCAGACTAATAAGGAATTTAATAAAGTCTAATATATATCAATGATATATGCATACACTTGTACAGTCGCAACTTGTGTTCGCAATCACTGACCAATTTACTTTTTATGCATTTGATTTATATCTATCTATCTAATTATTCTTTCTATTCAACTTTTTTTCTATATTTGTAAATAAAAAAATAGATTAAATATATTTTTAATCTCTAAAATTTGACGCAAAATTAAAATTTATCTATGTCTGAATTTTTGATATATTTTGGTTTTAAAACTTTAAGAATGTAGTCATATGATTCTTTTAACTCAATTACATCAATTTTTTTTTTTGACTTGTAAAACGTGTTTTATGGACTATTTGAAACATTGATACATTTTGGTTTCCAAACTTTAAAAATGAAGGTACATAGTCTTTTTAACCTAATTACATTAAATATTGTTGACGTGTCAAATGCGTTTTATAGATTGTTTGAAACATTGATATATTTTGGTTTCCAAACTTAAAAAATGAAGACATATAGTCATTTTAACCTAATTGAATTAAAATGATTGTATTCATTTATTTTTAAAATTTGGGAACCAAAATATATTAAAATTTCGAACAAAGACGAATTCGAGTCCAATTTATTTGCTAAGTTTAGTTGTTTTGTACTGTCCTCTACTGAACATTAAAAATACATTGTTTTGGTACTTTAAAGATAATTTTAATATATTTTAAAATTTTAAAATTAATGGTTATCAATATATTTTAAAAACACAGTAGAGGAATAACATAGAAAAATCAGTAAAAAATCCAAATTAAGACGAATTCTAACATAATTCAGTAACTAAACGCATATTTAACTCTTAAAGAAGATTGAATGAAAAAAAGTAAAATTGAAGACGCAACATAAAATATGGTACTCGTGGCGTGGGGCATATTATCCTATGAACCAGGTGATGATGCGTGATTAAGGTGTCCATGTCACACGATCATTGTGGTTGCAGATTCCACTTTGCACTTGGCAGGAATCCTACAGAACCAGCCTCTCATTTTGTGTGTACAAAAGAAGGTTTCCATTAACTAACTAAGTATGAAGCTTTAAGAGAGTCAAAAGAACTAAAATAATGGCTTTAGGCATTAAAGTAGCGACTGAATTTGCGGCTTTTGCCCTACCCGAGATCCCAACAGTTGTCCCCATTCACACAATTCTTAGTTAGCCAAATTCTTCATAATAATAATAGGATCAACTTCACCATTTTCATTATACTCAAAACCAAACCAATTATTTGTGTGGTCCATAAATTGGGGAGAGCACATTGGAAAGAAACTGCTTTTGCTCTCCAATTCTTTCTTTAACATCGTAAAGCATATGTTGGAGAAGCATCCAACAGCCAACTATGATTGTTACACATTTATTAATAAATCATATATATGCATGCAATGTCATGGGAATTCAGAATTAGGTTCTTTACGATCTCTTGTGTGATACATAAGTAACATAGAATTTATCCATTGCTCTTGTTTTTTATTGTTATGTAGGTTCGATGGGTGGTGGAGGATGATGATTCGTTCATATGCTTCACCCACCCTTTTAAAACCTTAGGTTTTTCCTAGTTGAGGAGGCGGCGCAGGATTTTAAATTCATCTTCTTTTATTTCTTTTTTGCTTTTCGACTCATTCGAATCACATACCAATTACTTCCAGGATTTAACTTTCATTTTCTACTTAAAGCAGCTACAGAGCCTTACTACATTTAGATAATCTTCTCATATAATCTTCATTCTAATTCGATTCACTCAATCTTCTTTCACAATTTTATGCCACTGCCAGATCGCGATCTACCTTTTGCCGGCGCACCAATTAAGAAGCTTCATTAGTTTAGTTCATAATCTCACCATTTTCTTATAGATCTCGCTTTTAATGCTAAGTTCATTTTAAAGATTTTGGTCTGTGATTAATCGATTCTTTTTCTTTTCTGGGTAAATATATTCTTAATTCCTTTTGGACTATTTCTGTTTTCTTCTTCTTCTTCAAAACCTCCACATAATACAACCTGTAACTGTTTAAAATGATGGTTTTTTGACATTCAAGAGTTTAAAATGGTGCATTATTCTGCCAATGAAATTGCAACACAATTTTCAAGTCTATGACAGACTTCGAATTTGATGTTCTAAAAGGTGATTGATTATTGAAGCAAAATTATTACAGATTGTGTAATTATCTGTGTTAAGTGGAATCCAATATCAGAAACAACCAACTTCAGTCACTCAATTACTACTGATGAAATATTAGTAACTAAACTACTTAGCAACTAAGCATATATAATAATTGGATAGTTACTGTCCCAAATTTGACTACTTCAGGTAATTAACCCGAGTTGCTTTCTTTTACAGCAAAAACGTTGGTTCACTAAAAAAATTTGTTTTTTAGTGAAATGGTTCTTGATATTTTGAAAATACAAGAATAATTAACCAATAGCGTTGATTTTTTTTAAAGAGAATTATCGAAAAGATACAATATCAATAAGATATGAACTCAATTTACACATAAAGAATAGACATTGTTCTTAACTAAAATCTTCCAATAACGAAATCATCGTCTTTATATGATATTCAACTTTTTTATTTTTACTTAATGTGAATCTTAAACTCAGATTTGAACGGTTAAAATACATTTGTATTACCATACTTGTTGGTTAAAGTTTTATCTAAAAACACAAAAGTTGTAAAAATATCTTGAATGACATATAGTTAATCCATGTTTCGGAACATTCCATATGAATGTCTAATCCTTGTGAACTAAGGAGAAGAATACAATCTATAACTTGCAATATTTGTTTCTGCATAAAAAGTTTTACAGAATTTGCAGCATTCTTACCAACCTTGACATGTGATCTTGTACGGTTTTTGCTTGTTCTCTCATCTTAAATTTCATTTAAAAAAAAAATGACCAATCAAAACATCAGCATCGACGACGACACTAGTGCTAGGTGTACGCAATGTTCTAAAATGCTTAGTGAAGGCTTGTTGTAAGTTACTTTGTCACTGGACTTTGATGTCACCATCACTCAACCGTTTGAGTAATTTTCTTAAACCCTACAAGATTTAAGAAAAACAAATGTTATATATTCTTATTATATCTTTATTTCTTATAATATTTCTAGTATTTACTAAAATATAGCTACTTCATGTAATTTCTACTGAGTAATTTTTTCTTCTAAAATTCATCATAATATATATTACTTTTATTTAATAACATATATGACTTTAAATGTTTATTTTTAAATTATTAAAATGGTGCAACTTTTAAGAAAATTTTGAAACTCGACAAATTGTGTCATATTGAAACAATTTCATTGTAAATAAATTGAAATGGTGTTAAATCTAGGTGACTTTTTCAAAAAATTTAAAATTGTCGAGTGTACATAAAACTTTCATCAAAATTATTTAAATTCTTAAAGCCAAAAACAAAGAAGTCGATATAATATAATACGACTTCAATATAATTTGTAAATATAAAAATTATCACACACGATTTCAGTATATTTCATAATAAATTGAAGTCTTATTAATATGATTTACTTTTAATTTAAGAGTTTAATTAATTTTAATAAAAACATCTAAATGTTATAATTTTACTTATCTAAAGAAGTCGTCGAGATTCGGACAACTTCAACTCATTTCCAATAAAATTTTTTTTGAACAGTTGTGCCATTTTAATAATTTCATAACAAAATCACACTATTTTAGAAAAAAAAAATCTACTTTAAAACAACACATGCTAGCATAACTTTAAGGGAATATATATAGCATTTTGGTGGAGTACGGAATGTGTTGATGATGGATGAGAAGGCAGAAAGGAATATAGAGTACTATCAAGAGAGAGAATCAGTTAATAAAAAATAAATAAAGGATTCTAAATAGCAAAAAGAAAAAGGAAAGACTAAAACACTTGCATTTGATGCATATAGAAAGAGATATTATTAATTTCTTTGGATATTCAAATCCTATTTGCATATTTCTCTATAGGTGGAAAAGGAACAAAGCTTTTAAGGCATAGTTAATATATAATATATTCTGTTCCAGGGTTTTGGATCCTGCAAAAGATTTAGCTTCATATATAATTGTTAGGTTCTTATTCCTCAATCATTTTAAAGCTTCTGCGAGCTTCACGATGAACTTGGGGGGAAAGAGAAATAAAACAAAATTATTTTGAAAGATATAAATTAATTAAAAAATGTTATTAGAATAGAAATAAATAAAAAATAAAAACAGATAATATAGTATCCCACAATTGACGACACTTAAAAAAAGTGAGGAAAAAAATGATGCAGCCATGATGATGATATATATACGGAATTCAGTGATTTGATAGCTTAATTATATAACCTTCATCACGCATGCTAGATTGCTGACCAACTTTCTCTCTCTCTATTCTATTCTATTCATAATTAACTTTTAGAAGTGACCAACTCCATCTTATAATTTTCTGCTTTTTATGTTTCTTTAATTTCTAATTCTTATCACATCAAGCAAGGGGATAAGGAAAACAAAAAACTTCTGTTCAATGTTAACCATTTTATATGTCATTTTCCCATTCTTTTATGTGGATATTTTTAGTCTTTTATAATTGATAGTTTTTACAACCTTAACTACCTAAAGTACCAAACACTTTTAAAAGTTGTAGATACCCAATAGTTTAAAGAATGTGTATCCATTATTAATGTTACCAGTGCATAAAAATATTTATTATATAATTCATTAAACTCTCATCCTTATCCTCATTAAGTATAAATAATGTTCTTATATCTTATTTTTGTTATTTTAAATATTGATCAAATGTTTTTATAAATAAATTAAAATAAGTTAATACTATCAAATATTTAATATAAAAATAACATTATTTCTACCATATCATAAATAAAGAAAGAAATTATTATTATATAAATATAAATAACTTACATGATTGAATATTTTAAAATTGAGAATTAATTTTCATGTGAAAAATAATAATAAAATATTAAAAGATAAAATAAATAATATCATTGTATAAATTATTTGATTGAATGAAATTAATATATGTATTTCTAAAAGTGCAATACCATTTGGTTGGCATTGCACAAAGAAAAAAAAATTATTAAGAAGTACCATAAATATCTGAATGAACTTTGTAATAATTCAACAAATCACATAATTGAGAAAAAAATAAAAAGATTATATAAAGACTGAAATAAATGAAGTCAAACATTACTTTGAACTTTAAACTTGAACTTCTCAATTACGATGATATTACAAATTCCGTCAATCCAACATAATTTTTTTTATGTTAACTAATAAACTATTAACTTTTGTACTGTAAACTAAAAACAAATACAGAAAAAAAAATTATATATATATATATATATATATATATATATATAATTTAGATCAATTTAGTCGATATCCATGACACAAGTTTAATTATCTTTAGACAAGTTAAAAAAAATTAGATAAACAAGGTAGTTTCTATATTTCCTTTTATATCATTTTCAAGATCATTTACAATAAAAAATATAATAAACTTTGTTCATTCTAATAAAACAATTTATAATTTGATATTTTAATAAGTTTAGCTCTATATTCACACAATAGCTGTACAAATTAATTAAAGATTAGAAAATTCACAATGATGTAATTAATAAAAAAATATAATTAATGCGATCTTGGTTCAAGAATTATTCACTTGAAAAAGAAAAACAAAACTTATAGATTGTATCATATGTACTTACTAGTATTGTTTCCATCATATCAAGAGTTTCACCTTGATAATATGCAATACATTTAATAATAAAGTACATAATTCATTATGCATGGTGTAAATTGAACAAGAATAATAAGAATAATAAACAACTTGCATCCATAAGATGAACATGTTTAAATGATTTTTTTAATAAATGCATACAGAAAAGAAATTATAAGGTAAAATTAATTTATATATAAATAAAAAAAAACAAAAAATATATGAAAGAACTTCCACAAATTAATTTTAATTTTTAGAAAAATTAATTTCAATTTGTATTGTTCTAAAAAAAATACTTATATAAAGAAGTTAGTTTAGACTGACTTTTATACATAATTTTATGATATTCACATACGAAAAAATGTTTTTTTTATGGTTTTTTACTATAATAAAAAGACATGTATATCACATGAACAAGTTAAAAGTACTTCAACCTGTTACACTCTTGTATCATCACACCTTCAACTTACAACAAAATTAAACTACCCACAAACCTGTAGAAGAGATACATAAATTTATAGCAACTCTTATTCCTCCTTTTTCTCATTTTATTTCTTATTTTTAACAATTATTTCTGCAAAATTTAGTGTATAAACAAAACATTAACAACTTTTCAAATAATAATGTAAAGGAACCGAAATGGACTACATTTATACATAAATGATTGGTGGCGTAAATTAAAGTATAAAGTTAATACTTTCAATTTTTATTCAAGAATAATAAAATTAATTATTAAATAGTGTAGATTACGAAAGTAATTACATTAGAAGATGCAATTTTAACATTTACTGTTTTGATATAATTAGTAATATATAAATTAAAAACTGGGAAGAGATGATTTGATGGGAAAGAAATACTAATTATTAAGAGGAGTAAAACTGTGGGATACTCCAACCCTTTAGGTTACAAAAGAAGCCTATCTTTTGATTGATTGATTGATCAAGCAGAATGGGTTACAGAAGGCACGAAAAGAGCATGCCTCCGAACAACTTTGGTGATGAGAGAGCATTTCATTTTCATAGACAGTTCCAAGCGTTCAGACAGATCCACGCCACAATCACCACCCATCCATTTCAGCTTTTGCAGCAACATCGCAACCCAAACCTCAACCGTAGCCAAACCCATGGCTTTCCCAGGGCACACCCTTCTCCCAGACCCGAAAGGTGCCAACCTCAGATCGGAACCCATCATGTGCACCTCCTCCTTCACAAAACGCTCCGGTTTGAACTCTTCCGGTTCAGACCACACTTCTTCGTCATGAGTGATGGCCCACATGTTAACCATGGCTGTCGTACCAGCTGGAACAAAGTGGTTTCCAATTTCTGTGTCGTGGATGGAAAACCTGGCCCATGACAGAAGAGGACCCGGTGGGTGCATCCTCAGAGTTTCCTTCACTATGGCCCTCACGTAAGGAAGCTTGGCAAGGTCATCATCATTCACACTCCGCTCACACCCAACAACAGAGTCTATTTCAGATTGAGCCTTTGCTTGGATTTCAGGGTGTAGAACCATCCTCGCAAGAATCCATTCAAGGAGTATTGCCACTGTATCAGTCCCCCGAAAGATCATTTCCTGAAACAAATTTTCAAGTTAGAAACTTTACATAATCATTCAAAGATTTGAATGAGGAAAAACTTACCCACAAAACAGCAACCATGTCAGAGTGTTGGAGCCTGTTCTCTTTCTCCAAATCCAGAAGCACGTCAACAAAGTCGCCGGAGCTCTCATTATCCTCCTTGGCCTTGTCCTCGCCTGCAGCAGCCCTCTTCTCCCGGTGCTCCGCAATGATTTTTCCGACAAAAACATTCACCCTTTCCACCAAACTCCTACACCTCTTCCTCACACCTTGCAAATCCAACCTACCCAAAAGTGGAAAGTGATCACTCCAGTTAAACACCCCAAGCAATTCATACCCCTCACTCACCAACTCCTCAAGCTCACACCCATCACCACCCTCACCAAACACATAACTCTTCCCAAACACGCTCATCATCACGTTATTCAAGGACGCGAAATGCAACACCTTCCTCACCTCTACCTCACCATCTCTCCTCATCAGGTCCACGATGTCTTTCACCATCTGAGCCCCAACCTCAGACCGGAACCCGCCGGAGGCGGCGATTCTCTTTGGAGAGAACATGTGAGTTGCGGAAATCCTCCTCAGGTTCCTCCAGTACTCACCGTACGGGGCAAACCCCATTGCACGGTGGAAGAGGAGCTCATAAGCAGACTCCTTGATAGGACGGTCGGCGAAAGCTGAACTGCTCAAAATCTCTTTGGCAGTGTCAGGGTGAGATGAGATGATGAAACGAGTAAACCCAACCGAGAATGCCATCAGAGGCTTGGCATCGAAGGTGTGAGCAAGCTTAGCAAGGACTCTGTGAGTGAGAGACCCTGTGAAAGCATAAACAAGACCCACCACCGGAAAACCAGAAGGTCCGGGAATGGCAGGTTTGTTGGTGAGAGGTTTTCCCTGTCTGAACTTGGACAGAGCCCAAGCGAGACCACCGGGAACCAGCCAGTAGCCGAAAATGGCCACGAGGGACATAACACCGATGAAAACATCAAAAGTGAGCATGGCTGAACATGCGGATAGCGGAAGAAAGAGAGAGCAGAGTTCAGATGACATCTTACTTCTCAGAGGTTTGTTGTGAATGAGTGAGAAAGAAGAAGGCAAGGAATGAGGCGCTTAAGAAGGGCCTTGAAGTTGAGTTGTGGTGAAAGACCAAGAGTGTGAACCACCTTATATACACATATTATCAACATGCAAACCTTTCTTTATCAAACACTTTTTTCTTATTACTCATATATTCAAAATATATTAGACCAATTTTAGAAATTATATTATGAATACATAAATAAATGACTCCTATAAATTTAATATTGAAAAAAATAATTATAATTTTTTATTTATCGGTCAATGTTATTGTTAATTTTTGTTAGGGGGAATTAAATTCATAATTATTATTTATGATGGTAAGTTAAAACTATATTACTGAGGTATATTAAAAAAAAGTTATGTCTAAATATTCCGAGGGGTTTGTAATGCCTTTTAATTCAATTTTTGATTAAAATTATGCATACATTAAAAATAAAATTATATAAATATAAACATTTAACAAAATTTAACCTGGACCAATTTTAACAAATTGGTTATTGGCTAATACTATACAGATGTAATCTTCAATGACAGACATGAAGCGTGTTAAAATTTACATAACCAAGTCGATGCTGCAAACAGATATTTTTGGGAACTAGGGTTGTCATAATGGTGTGGCACGCGTGTTAGTCGATCAATCGGTGGCTCGGATTTTAGCTCATCAACTTGTTTTAATTCGGTCTGCGTAATTTTTTAAATTGTTGAACTATATCATGCTTTGGTGGTTAAAAATTTTAATTTTTTTAAATTAAAATTTAAAGTTTAAATAATTAAAAATTAAATTTTAATATATATTTGTAAATAAGTAAATATAAATTATTGTTATAATTTATATTTTTAATTTTTATAAACTAATTTTTGATTATTAGTTACACTAAAGTAATTTAATATATAAATATAATAATTATTTTAATTTATATAATTAAAATATTAATTAAATAAAAATTTAAAAAATGTTATATATATATATATATTTTTTATTGTTGTGATATTTCATCCGTAGTACAATTATACTTGATAACTATATTATAATAATATAAATGGAGAATTACTGAGGTATATTAAAAAAAAAAGTTATGTCTAAATATTACGAGGGTTTGTAATTCCTTTTAATTCAATTTTTGATTAATTATGCATAAATTAAAAATAAAATTATATAAATATAAACATCTAACAAAATTTAAACTGGACCAATTTTCACAACTTACTTTGAATATATATAATTATTTTTTCAACTTTATAAGTGCTCATTGTCTTTATATATGATTAAACAATTTATTTATATGTAATAACTTTTTCATAAAAAACTGAAAAATATAAATAAATAGTGTCTACACTATTCCATGAAAGACAGAGAAAAGAGGTGTTTAAGTTGTATTTTTTATACATTTTGGTAGAAATACTGAATAATTCCTATGATTTATCTCTCATAACTTAACCAATCTTCTCTGAACATTTCTATATTTTCAATACATAAATATCAAAACTAATCACTCTGTTTTGTTTTTTCTGCTAATTTTTTATTTATTTTACTTTGACATTTTTCTCTTCAAAATTATCATATATTATTGTGTTGTTCATTTGTCACAACTTTATAAAAATAAGTTTCTATTAAATTTTTATTCTTATACATATTTCAAATATAATTAATATAGTATGTAATATAATGTTTAAACAATTGATTTTGATCCGGTTCCTATTGAATTGGTTTCAAAATTTAAAATCACAATTTAAACTGACCCATTTAGATTTTAAAAAATGAATAAAAAAAATCTTTGTTTTAATTGAATATCGATTTTGTTGATATATATATTTAAGTACTTTTTTAATGGATTTGATTATGAACAGCACTTTTCAAAATAGTATTATTGTGATTTTATTTAAAATTTATGTCACCTTGTTGTGATCTCAAAACAATATTTTTTTCTATAAAAACCTAATCAAATATAGTAACTCAGTCATGTTTCCGCTGACTTTTAGATATTTTGATAATTTATAACCCTTTGTATTAATATTACTTCTATTGATTTTTGTTTTACGCGTTTATACTTTTATAAGAACATAAGGTGTTTTTTTGAAGGAATTTACGATGACATCTTGAAAGTGAAAACAGAGTTTTTCCATAAATGTCATATTATATTCAAAATATTTCGTATTGATATTTTTTCACATTTTTTAAATATTTAAAATATTCAAAATATTCAATATATATTTGCAATATGTCTTGATAATTTTAAATATTCTTTTATAAAAATTTAATGTATTTGCAATTTTTTAGCCATATCGAGACTCAAAGTACATCAATATTCTTTATTTCGTCAAAATTTATTAAAAAGATAAATAAAATAATATATATCATAAAGAATCGTAACAAATCCATGATAAAAGAATGCACTTCACAGAACATGAATATAAAAAATATTAAATCATTTATACTATTTTTTATAAATCAAAGTTAGATTAACTAACTTATGGACACAATAATTTAATTCACATAAATATATATGAACAATTTTGAACTGTGTATATTTATAATATACATATAATAACACCATCTCCTTTAATATCAATCACTCGTTATCCGAAATATATAACACACTAAAAAATAATCAATTCAACCAAAATTTTAGAAGTTATGTTATGAATACATAAATGACTCCTATAAATTTAATATTGAAAAAAATAATTATAATTTTTTATTTATTGGTCAATGTTATTGTTAATTTTTGTTAGGAAGAATTAAATTCATAAACTCTCTAAATAATTATTATTTATGATGATAATTTAAAACTATATATATATATATATATATATATATTAATAGTATAAATAAATTATAAAGTAATAATAATGATAATAAAATTGAAGATTTGAATAATGATATAAATTACAACAGGGTAGTTGGAGTGGGTTGTAGTTTATTAATTAAAAGCTTCTCAAATTACTAGAAGAGTTGGATATGACGACATCATGAAAATTGGTTATTGGCTAATACTATATAGATGTAGTCTTCAATGACAGACATGAAGCTAGCTAGGATTTACATAATTTCCAAGTCGTTGCTGCAAATAAATATTTTTGGGAACTAGGGTTGTCATAATGGCGTGGCACGCGCAGTGGCGGACCTTGCTCAATATTTGTGCGGGTGCCAAAATATACTTAAAATTTATATATTTAATTATGGATCCGTAAAATTATTGAACTCAATAATAATTGAATCAATATTAAAATTTTTAGTTATATTTTGTTTTTAATGTAAATAATCATATCGTCAACAAAAAAATTCATCTTCCGTAATATTTTGCAATCTTATTTTGATAATTTTCATTGTAAATTGTAGAAAGCTATCTTTCTGATATAGTTGTAGAAACAAGAAGAGTTAAAACAAGACGAGACGGATTAAAAAATCAATCAAGTAGATGTAATTGACTTCCTATTTTTGTCAAAGATTGATTTTTGCTATTTTCTTCCTCACGGTAGCTTCCATTTTATCACTTTTAAATAATTAATTTATTCTTTTATTTTTTTTATCAATATACTTATGTTTAACAAAAAAATACTAAAAGATAATTTATCATAATCTAAATAAAAATTGCGATACATAATTAATAAAAGAAAAATATATGATAATCAAGACACAATTAAAAACTAGTTATTACAAAACACTTAGTGCATAGCATTTTCTTCTATATTTATAAAAATGAATATACCAAATGCTCCTGAGATAAAAAATAATATTAATTATTAAACTAATATTTCACTATCAACTGAGAAGAAAAATTACATTTTTCTTCAATAATTGAAGAAAGCATACAAAAATGAGAGCACAAAATAATGAATTTGTGTTCAACTTTCTTTTTTTCTTCATAAACAAAAGAAAACAAAACGAGTAAAAGTCCAAAGTGGATACAATATGTGAGAAACTCAAAAATAGTGAGAGGGAAAATAAAAAAATATCTTAATAAATTTGTTTATTTTTTATTAAATTTAATTTTATACTTTATTATTTATTAGCATTAAATATTATATTTTATAAAATAAATAAAAAGATACCTATTTTAATTCTTATCAATTTCTAATATATATTTTTATTATTTAAAAAATTCTAAAAAATCAAATTTCTTATACATAATTTAAAAAATAAAAAACAAAATAATTTTCATATAACATAAATAAAAAAATTTGAAAAAAAGTTGGGGGGCCACGGCTCCTCCCTGTCCCTTCATAGGTCCATCATTGGGCACGCGTGTTAGTTGGTCAAATCGGTGGCTCAGGTTTTAATTCCTCAACTTGTTTTAATTCGGTCTGCATAATTTTTTAAATTGATGAACTATATCCTACTTTGGTGGTTAAAAGTTTTAATTTTTTTTTAAATTAAAATTTAAAGTTTAAATAATTAAAAATTAAATTTTAATATATATTTGTAAATAAGTAAATATAACTTATTGTTATAATTTATATTTTTAATTTTTATAAACTATTTTTTGATTATTAGTTACACTAAACTAATTTAATTTATAAATATAATAATTATTTTAATTTATATAATTAAAAATATTAATTAAATAAAAATTTTAAAAATGTTTATATAACTAAAAATGCTTGAAATATTTATTTATAAGTATATATACAAATAAATCTTGGAAGTAAAAATTAGATAAAGTAAGAAAAAAAAGTGAAAGGTCAATCTGTTAATCAATCTTGTGACATGACGGATTAAAATTTCTAGTTTGTTTGTTTGTGACAGGTAAGAATGTCAAAAAAATTTGTATATTCGCGGATAAAACCGACAATGGGTAGGAAATTGATATTAAAAATGGATATCTGCTACCCGTTGGTACAGATATTTTTGACATGTTAACGGGGCGGGTACGTATATCATACCTGTACCCGTAGATACCCATACCAGCTAAACTTTAATTTATAAAAATACCCTCATATATATATATA
>Ga0214545_1007434_pt1 | contig 18322 bp, 7 predicted proteins | sample CNSS4metaG_FD_160064 | JGI IMG/M metagenome (GOLD analysis project Ga0214545, IMG submission 160064) | Root nodule microbial communities from cowpea collected in UCLA plant growth center, Los Angeles, California, USA - CNSS4 | ecosystem: Host-associated > Plants > Roots > Nodule | place: USA...
ATCATATATATATATATAAATTTATATATATATATATATATATATATATATATATATAATTGTTTCAATTTAGTCCTCATTTTTGTGTCTTTGGTTCAATTTTGTTTCAATTTGTTTTAATAATTGAAGTACGCTTTTTCATAAGATTAAAAGTAATTAAGTATAAATATTTTTACAACATTAAATATTGATATTTACAATAAAACTTAGTGGTAAAAAATGTTATACTAATAAAACAATATAGTCATCCACTTTTTTCTTTTTTAAAAAAATATAGCAATATTGTCTCTATCAAATTGAAGACCAAATCTATTATTTGTATAAATGTTATAGTAATATTTTTTTATTAAAAATAACTTTTTAGCATATTACGTTATTGTATATTATTAACCTATATCTTGTCAATGTATTTTTTTATCACTAAATTTTAATATAAATATAAGTATTTAATTTTGTAAAAATATGTATACTTAATTAGTTTTAATCTTATAAAAAATATAAATTAAAAAATATACTTATAATTAATTAAAATTGGGACAAAATTGAACCAAAGAAGTATGGACTAACTTGAAACAATGATATATATATATATATATATATATATATATATATATATATAATTACTAAATTGAAATCAGTACAATGACATTTGTCACACGTGACATTATTCTGTCAATGTGACACTGATGATATTGCCACGTGTCACAACAGAGACTTTACACGTGACAACCAAAAAAGTTTTGCAAAAAAAAATTAAAAAAAATTAAAAAAAATCAGAGAGTGACACGTGTGCATTAATTATTATTTTCGAAAAGACTTAATTGAGACATTTTTTCAGAAGTGAAAACGCAATTAACAACTTTTTTCAAGCGGATACCAAATTAACACATTCCTACTAAGGTAAGTATTATCCGAATAATTAAACATATATTAAATTACTTTATTAAAATTTAATTTGTAAGTATTGATTATTTACGTTATGCTATAATTACATATTATTCAAATATAATAAAATGTAATTTCAACTATTTTTATTTTACTTTTCAATTAGAAAAATATCAACGTGAATAATCAACAAATCCTAACATTAGTACAATAATTAATTGAAACAAACAGAAAACAAAAAATTAAAAGTAAAAAAAAAAACTAAAATATAAGAAACATGAAATGAAACGAAACAAACTAGAAGTACTACGAATGTTGTGTTTTTTTTACGTTTTGATTTTAAAATATATGTTTTTTAATTTAAGGTGGAACAATTTTTGGATAGGCTGAAAAAACCAAATCAATTGCTTTTTCAAATGAAACTCCCAGTGACAGAAGTGGAACTAGTCATTTTATCATCTCATCTTCTGAAAAGTAACAATCATCTTCTTTTTCTGCCATCAAAAACAACTGAACATTAATTTTCACTGTTAACCTTCTTCAGATAAAAAATGGTTTTGTCCAATCACAAATAATCATAATAAATTAATAACAAGAAAAAAAAAAGAAACAAGAAACCCCTTTCCATGTGCCATGAATGAGCATATGTTTCTACAGCTTTATCTTAAGAAACTGAAAAAAAATAAAATAAGAACAAATTATGCACGAGACAAGAAGTCGATGGAAACTCCGAGACCAACCCACATGACATTTTTACCCCTCACACTTTCCCTAATTTACCCCAAGCCCCTCCCTTCCTTCATAAGACAACGCTTCCTCCTTCTCTTACGGCCTCCTATCAGACAATGCAGCGCGCGGCGGTGGCCAATGACCAACCACGGCGGAGCTCCGTCGGAGAGGCGGCGGCGGAGGGGGAGAAAGTGTTCAGGGGGGACGAGGAGTTCGGTGACGCCTCATCGAACTATTTGAAGACGATTTTTGCCCTGGCGCTGTGGCTCGGAACCTTTCATCTCAACGCAGGGTTGATTCTCCTCGCGCTTCTCGTCCTCTCTCTCAGCCAAGCACTCTTGTTCGTTTCTCTCTCATATTACTCTTCCCTTGAATGAGGTTAAGAAAGAGGCCCCTCTCATGTTATGTTATGTTATGTTATCTCAGGCTTATAGGTTTGCTTCTTGTGTTGATGCTGATTCCTATTGATGAAAATAGCAAGTTCGGTCGAAAATTAGCCAGGTACTTGTTTCTGTTTATAGCATGAACATTTTATATCAAAGGCGGTGATTAACTTAATATAAACTTTTGTATTTTCTTTTTCTCTTGTGACACTGGGTTTGAGTCTCTTGCTTTTCTGCTCGAATAAAATGTGTCTTTTTTCAGAAAAAGAAAATTGGGTGCGTTTCAGGTACATATGCAAGCACGTTTGCAGTTACTTTCCCGTCATTCTTCATGTGGAAGATATGAAGGCCTTTCATCCCAATCGTGCTTATGGTTTGTCCCTTACTCCTAACTCAAGTTTGACTTCTGAAGATTTTTCTTGGATGAAAGTGCATCTTTTTTCTCACTTGCAATTTGTTCCCTTCTAATGGAGATTGTTTACCCGTGATAATGATACTGAGACGACCAAAATTGTTTATGTAATGGACAAACTTCACCTCAGGAGCTAACTTTTGAGATTGAGTCACGTCCTAGTACTGTTATCAGATCACTCATAGTGCTCTATTATAAGTGGGGAACAACCTTTTGACTTATACCCACACACATATATTTACGTATAGTTTTTTTTGTTTTGTCTAAAATTGGCAAGATACTTTAAACAGATTCTTTTTTGGGTAAGTTTGTTCTGTGGTTTTTATACAATGAAAAAGGGTGATTGTAAAAGTGAGGGATTGATTTAGGAACGTTGAGAGAGGGGATTGCCTTACCCTTTGCTTGGTTGCTTCATTCATAATGGTAGGTGAAGATTGCCGGAAAAGTGTAACTTATAACCTAAAATGGTTGAAGGAGATCATTCTAGATAGAGTGGTAGTACTGGAAGTCTTAATTGCTGGCTAACTGTTTTTGCGTTTTGATTTCTTGAAGGGTTCTGGCAACAGGCTGTTAAGCAGTGTTAAATTAAATAAAAACTTGTTACTGAAGTGTTTAATTAAATACACGTTACTAAATGTTTCTAATTGCTCAAAACAACATGTATTGAAGTGTTTTTGTATTTTTTTTACTTTTGGAACAGTAAATATTTTCTTTTTCTTTCAATTAAAACTTTATAGTTGCATATTCTCAATCAATGTTATCTTCACAACTAGTTATAGTGTTAGTGTTTGAGTATCCTAATTTGTAAAATCAATTAAATGTGTAGACAAATATGAATATGATTAATCAAGGTTTGACATTAATAATATGTTTTTATTTAGAAATTGCAATTAGAAGTAGCTACTTTTGGTGTCGCTGATGCCCTTGCTGGTATGAGAGCTCATCAGAAGATGGCTGAATTTTTTATTCCACCACCTGAAAGCTTTGGATTCTGGCTTGGGGGATCAAGTTTCTTCTAGCTAGCTTTGTTGCTTTCTGTTCTTTGTCTTTTTTCTTTCCCTTTGTACCAAGAAAAAGAACTATCTAGTTTGAGGAGTGGATAGGCCACGTGATAGTGCTGATATTGTTCTAAACAGATTTATGCGAGTATTCATTTTGAAATTAAATAATTATTCATTTAGAGATTGAACGTTGCATAAATAAGACGTAGTGTCCTGAATGAACCGATTTATTTCTTATCCTTTACCAAAGCTAGATCTGAAACATGTTTGCAAGTTTTAAGCTAGCATATCTCTATGGTGATGATTTCTAATTTATCTGTGTTTTATTGTTTGTAGTTCATCAATATTTACTACAGTATGTCTCTTCATGCAGTTTTTGGCTATGAACCGCATTCAGTTTTGCCAATAGGAGTTGTTGCATTAGCGGACAACACGGGTTTTATGCCTCTTCCCAAAATAAAAGTTCTTGCTAGCAGTGCGGTAAGATTTTTGTAGACGTGTTTTGTAAGAAGCTTATTGAGGATATAATTTAAAAATTTTCTTATCACACTTGACAATTAGGTTTTTTACACGCCATTTTTGAGACACATATGGACTTGGTTGGGTCTGACTCCAGTGACAAAGAAAAGGTTTACCTCTCTGTTGGATGCTGGCTGCAGTTGTATCATAATACCTGGTGGAGTTCAAGAAACATTTCTCATGGAGCATGGTTCTGAGGTACAATGTTTTTCTCTCTTCCTCTTTAGTATATATTTTTTTTATATATTTGTATCCTGTTTTGGTAACTGAAAATGTTTATTCTTTTAGATATATTATAACTGATGTCAAATTGGAGTAATATGTTTGGTGCAGGCATTTTCTCTTGCTATGCAAGCACTTGGGCTACATTGCCATTTGAATGGTGCATGTTTGATAGTCTTAACTAGCACTTTTATTTCTTCCCCGTCTGATATTTCATGTCTATTTTGATGGAAAGGTGGGAAAATTACATTCTCTTGATTCATTTTATATATGTTATAGATCTAATATTAGGATCACTAACCTGAAATGTTTCAGCTATGGCAATATGACTTGCCAATAACTCTTAAGGTGTACTTGATTCTTGAGATTTGAGTAATGTAAAATATGAGAGATTATATAATTGGGGATTATGCATATTCTCCCTACCCTAAGGAACAAGGGTGATCAAGCTTGCATGTGAAGTGTGAAGCACTATACTTGCAAGTTAGAAATACAATGACCAACAAAAAAATAGTTAGAATTATTGAGCAGCAATGCCATTAGGCTATTTTATAAATGTACAATAATGAGCCAAGATACTGCTGGGTGTTATCAGTAGCAGCAAAGTCATACCCGTTTGCACACTGTGATGGTTGTTATAAAGAATGTAAAGTAAAGAAATATTTTATTGAATATGCCTCATGAAACTGGTGCGATCATAGTCCTGTTTATTTGAAATCTGACATTGGCTGTGAAGTCATTTCAATTTGATTATAGCAATGGGCCCACTGATTACAATCTAAACACCTTGTCCTTTTGTATGGTTGCTTTTGCAATTGAATCATTGTAAATCACAAAATGCCTAAAAAAATATGCATAGAATATATTCAGTACATCATATATGTTTGATAATTTGGTGGCTATACATTGCCTGATTGTTTTTTAAATAAAGGATGTTTTACTATTTGTAAAAATAGTCCGAAAAGGGGTTCCAAATAAAATGGGTTTGCAATATGAAACTCCTTTATATAATTTGTATTCAAGCAAGTTAACAATATTAAGAATCATTTGCTTTCTAGATTGCCTTTCTTAAAGCAAGGAGAGGATTTGTCCGGATAGCAATGGAGAAGGGCAAACCCCTGGTTCCAGTTTTCTGCTTTGGGCAGGTATTTATGTCTCACATTACCTGCACAAAACTGTTAAAACTAAAATGTCGCTGTGTATTATTTCCTTATCTGCTAATGTTGCTACTTTATGTTTCTGATTTTTTCTATTCATTCAAATAAACTATCACTTCCCTTTTGGTGTGTTTGCTACAGTCAAATGTCTATAAGTGGTGGAAACCAGGTGGGAAGCTATTTCTGAATTTCTCGAGGGCTGTCAAGTTCACCCCAATATATTTTTGGGGAATTTTCGGGTATGCTTTTCTTTTAAATGTCAACTTGCCACCTGCCAGTGATCTCATTTACATCTATTTTTCAGTTTCACTAGTCAAAGGGATTTTGCATGATGAATGAAACTAATTTTCTTAATTCAAACTTGAGGTTGTTCAAACAGTTTACTAGTCAAGGGGGCTTTGTTGCATGATGAACGAAGCTAATTTTCTTAACTCAAACTTGAGGTTGTTCAATGAATTAAATTCGACAAGATGGAACAATAGAAAAAACCGTTTCTAAAATGTCAAACCAATTTGAGAGTCAGTTTGGTACATAATATGGAAGGTCAGTTTTGTCTGGTTCGGCTTAAAATATTTGCTGAGAATGTGACCTGGAAAAGGTGGACTCAATTAAAGTTTTGCAGGATGCATGCATTTTACAATCAGCTTTTAGCACTTTTTATGTAGAATGGAATCATTGTTTTTTGGACAGCACTCATTGATCTACAGTATGCAGCTTAAATTACATCGTAGAAGTTGGATATCTGGCACTAATGTTTTACACGGGTTATACTTTCTCTTTTCAGATCTCCGATACCCTTTAAACATCCACTGCATGTGGTGGTGGGTAGACCAATTGAACTCGAGAAAAATCCTGAGCCAACTCCTGAGGAGGTATATTCTGGCATCCAGTAGCTTCTATCGTCTTCTTGTTATAAAAGTCTGCGTTTTGATCTTGTTAATAAGCGTTCATCTGGGTTTAACTTTTGAAAGGCATATCTTGCCTAGTCCTAAGCAGAAGGTTGCAATCCAAGATTTTCATGATATGGATAAACTATTTTTAAAAAGGTTCTTGTAAACAAGGGGTTATGCAAGATATTTAGAAATTTTAAGTTACACATAACTAAACTTTTTGTCTCTTATATTGCTTTCACTTTGTTTTAGGTTGCCAAAGTACATAGCCAGTTTGTTGAAGCACTTCAAGGTCTATTTGAACGACACAAAGCTCGAGCTGGATTTCCAGACCTTGAGTTGAGAATTGTTTGATAATTACACTTGTCTCTTAGGGTAGCCTGTATTTGGGAGTTTTAAAGATGGAGAGGGTTGAGAGGTTCATAATTAATGGAATGAGGTAAAATAATACTGTTGATTTTTGAGAAGCGATTATCTCTGCTGTTTCAGAAGTCAGTGGTGACAATTCATATTGTAAATTATAAATTTAACTCCCAATTATAAGTCAGAACAATTTATATCAGATATATTAATTATAATAACGATTAATTTAAAGCCATAATAAGATTAATCTAAAACCTTCGGAAATAAATTTGATTCAATTTTACAAAACCCTCTTGTAGAATGTTTGCATCTCGCTTTAATATTATTCTAGTCAACTATATCGGTAGTTGGAATTACATAACATTTGAGGTTGCAATTTATGCAATACCTATGGCATATCCTAACCTCCAATTATGTTTTTTCTCTAAAACTCCTTTTGGAGGATGAAATCTTAAAATGTTAATTGTTTCTTACTCCTGGATATACCCCTATCAGGGAATTACTTCAAGAAGTCCTATTCTTAAGGAATCATTTCCAATTTCTCTAATGACTACTCATAGTCACAATTATCTCAAACAAATAACTGAGTATCAAACAATAATCAACCATTGAATAATATAATTACATTTTTTGTTTCATTATATATTATTATTATTTTTTTTGAAAAATAGTTTATACATCGCACCATACCAGATTATTACAAAACTAAATCATCATTATATCAATAATAAGATGATAGTGTAGACAATATAGTTAACTAAATTATTTAAGTTATGTAAGTACTTTAGTTTCTATGCATAATTATACAAAAAACTATAGCTTGAATAAAGAGGTATCTCAAAAATAATTTTTAAGATAACTATTGTAAAAATTATATATATTTAGAGTCTTTAGATCATTATCAATGTATATTGTGTTTTCTTTAAATACACCGCAAGTCATGTAGAGCATGTATGAAACATTTTTATAATATCGTCGGTGTAAAAATTTGTTCATGACGAATAAATCAAAGTTAATATTATTTTCTCTAATATTACGAAAACTATTAAATTTATTGGACATTACTATTTCTATATATTTAATAGGAATTCTGGCAAAACTGACATAATAAAACCATTAAATCCGTTATAAAAACTAAAATAAATTTTCATTGAGATATTTAAAAGACAATGGATTTAATATGAATAAATGTAGTTTCAACAACTTAAGATCGATCTCAAATATAATCTTTAAAAACTGTTATCATAAAAGTAATTGATTTAAATGAGATGTGAAACTAGACATTGATTTAAAGTAATTGGAAGGCAAAGTCACTCGAAAAATAGTAGAAAAAAAAAGTATTTCTTAACAAATATCGAGTATTAGAAAAGTACTATTTATTAATGTTCGGTAATAATTATAAACAATGAAAGATCTAATAAATAGAATTATTAAAAAGGAATCAAATGTTAATCTTTACAAGTTCATCAGTTTCTTAGTTTAAAATCCTATTTTTTCTTTCAAATTTCTTTTTACGAATTATCACAAATCACTTAAATAAATATACACGAATATCCTAGTTATTTTAATTTATTTTCATTCAAAATCACACACGGATCCATAAGGATATTTAACAAACATAAGATTACTTAGTTTTTTGAAAGTGTTATATTAAGTATGTCCTACTAAAAATTACCACCTTATCTAATTCAATACATGGATTTACAAACAAACTCAACAATATAAGATCAATGTTATTACAACACATACCATACATCTATACATGTCACGATGTAAGAAGTTCCTTATATGTTTTTCACTATTTGATATTTTAGTTTATGTAGATTATTAATAAGTAATGAAATATGTGTCACAATATAAGTGTCAATATTTAATACACAAATCAATCAATAATTCACATATTATCCTATGTGAACACAATTTTTCATAATTCTCATCAATCTTGACAATCATTTTCATACAACATGCAAATTCAATCAACGCTAAACATTATTATATAATATAACTCATTTAACTATAAAACCATAAATTAATCGATATTCAATTTTTATTTATAAAAAGCATTCAAATCAATGAGTTTAAAGAGTCGGAAGAAGACTTTTACAAACTATATTGAGTTGTAATGTTACTTTCATTGCGAAAAATCCTTCGCTTGAGTGAAAAATATGGTTGAGAACAAGGTTACTTTTAGTTTTATTTTTGTTTAAGTTATGATAGGATTGATAGTGAGGTCTAAATTAATTTTATTTTCACTTGAGCAAAATTTCTTCATTTAAGTGAAAATATAAGAAAAATTATCCTTACCAGCAGAGTCAATCAACTTCAAAAGTATTTTCAAAAGCATTTTAAATCATGAAACTTTTAAGTAACTCAAAGGTTCGGTCCATATCATGATTTACTCGGACAATATGTTTTACTTATTTCGAAGCAACCTTACACCCTTAACTCATATGCATGCTTTTGCTAATATCAATTTCATAACTATTTATAAGAAAGATTATATAAGTTTATTCTGCTTATCTACACTATATTCAAAACTCTATTTAAAAAAACTTTATACTTATCATGCCTAACCTAATCACTATATCAACTCCTAAGTAACAATATTCAATACAAAACATTTTAAACAATCATTTATCAAATAAAATTTAACAACACTCAAGTTCAAACATTCACCGGTCTTTTCAACCAATCATAATCTCTACATAGAAATAAAAAATATAGCCACCATGTCACCTTCATCTTTTGAAATTTATTTTTCGGTTAATGATTTTGAAATTTATTTATCAAGGAAGGGGTAAGACAACTTCGTATGAACTTTGGAATTAACTTCGACCGACTATTCTTCGTACACTAACAGAAGTGGCACTTGAGCATCTCATTGAACTTGAACCCAACAACCCTGCAAATTTTGTCATGCTTTCGAACATATACAAGGATCTTGAAAGATTGGAGGATGTTACTCGGTTGAAGATTGCATTGAGAGATACCGGGTTCAAGAAATTACTGGGATGTAGTGTTATTGGGTGCAATGATAGTGTGGTGGAATTTTATTCCTTGGATGAGAGACATCCTGAGACAGAGAGTATATATCGGACATTGAAGGAATTGACGACTCTGTTAAGATTGAATGGATACGTTCCAAATCTTATGGATGTTGCTCATGGAAACTGAACGAGGAGAGAGTTATCTTGGCTCAGCACTGAAGAGTTACAGTTTAACTCCTTTTATTACTGTTGTAGTAAATATTCTTTTATTTAATACCTGATTTTTATTATGATAATCGTTATTCTAATTAAATAACAAAAAAATAAGGCATGTTTTCCATTAATATGAATTAAGCAATACAAAATCAAGAGACTATGAACATAAAGTAAGTTGACCAAAGTGTAACTGCAATTGAAGCTAACCCATATGTCCATAACATGATTACAGAACATTCACTTTCACCAGATCCGAACAACTGAGCAATGGTGCCTGTCCAATTAAAGTGGTCACAGAATTAGGTTTACTAAGACCACAAATTTCTAATATAAAACCAGATGAAACAAGAGTAGATTAAATAATACCTATATTCATGGCTGGTGGAAGTGCATACTGAAGAAGAAGCACGAATTGATACAAAGCATCTGAATGCACCAGACTCAAATGTATAGCTGTTTTCACAACTGCCACACCCAAAACTGGTAGGAAAATATATCTCACAACTATAATCCCCACAATGGTCCACACTGGTGTGCTTGATCCTTTCAAACCTGTCCCATTTGCAAAAACTCGTTTATTTAAGCATATCATCAAAGCAAGAACAAATAAGAACTAGTTCACTTCAAAAACCAGAGTTAACAAAGTTTCACCTTGAAGTAGGTTTGCACCCATTATCAGAGTCACAGTAGGGATTGCTGCGTCACTGCATGCATGTAAAGAGACACAGATATGAAAGTTAGATATTTCTTTTATTTTGAAAGTATATATGTTTTCCAAATTGTCCTTATTTTAAAATATTTTATTTTTTTATTAAATTTATATGACAACCACTTATATGATTCGTCTTACCTTTCTTTCATTTTCTCTTCTACCAAACAGCTTGAAAAATCATTCACTTTCTGCTATAGTTAACTCTCTTTCTTAAACCAAACATAATTAATGCTATCAAGGACATTAGTATTAGTTCCCAAAACAATGACATTAAATTTCAACTTCTTGGATGTGACAGTAACCACATATAAGATTGGCACATGAAACTTTTGATCAATGAACAACTTTGACATACACATGATAAAAGGTGGGTAGCTATCATATCAAACAATAACAAGAACTTTGCAGTTAAATCAGTATTTTTAATTTCTCCATCTTCTGTAACCGAAAAACAAGTTTTGAGATACATACCCCAACATGGAAGCAGAGTCTTCGACCACACGAAGTGGAGCATTACTTCCTATGGTTAAATTACGTATTTGGGGGATAACACCGATGAAAAAGCCAACAATCTGTCAATTAAAGAAACAAAACAAGCTTATGTATTTGGAGACTCACAGAAACACACTTAACTACCCTACTATGGATAGTTCTATTCTAACAGTATTCAGATGAAATAAATAACAAGTGATTTATAAACATTATGTAGTTGGAGACTCACATAAACTCACTTAATAACCCTACTTTGGATGTTCTATTCTAACAGTATTAAGATGAACTAAATAATAAGTGATTTATAAATAGGGAAAACAAGAACATAAATTGTTTCCAAGGAAATGAATATTGTATCATACAGCTCCGATGGTTGATGGCGCAAATATGGACTTCAAGTTTAAGTTGCTTGAGATCACCCTCAAGTGGTGCATAATTTTACTTGGGAATGAGACCTGCTTAAAACAAACACATTATTGTTACTGAATTTCTTGTCATAAGGTAAAGAAAGAATAACAGAAGATTATGCGACTTAAAACTGAACATTTTGTACTCAGTGATAAATGCATAATTTATTGACGGTAAATTTGGCAAGTTCTCTTGCCTAAACAAGAGAATCAATCTTGAGATCCGTAAAAGATGTAAAAGAAAATACATTGACATAGTAAAATTCAATAGTTGGTGGGGTTGTATACTGATAGATAGTAAAACGTTTGGTGGGATAATGCATTCTGCAGAGGAATTCAAATTCTACATAGTTTAATTGAACATTCCTAAATTATAAGTTATTATGTTTCTAAATACACTTACAATTGCAAGGGCTATTTAAAATTGTATGTTGGTTATGCAGAAGCCGTTCCTTTCTTCTTGACTTATTACAATCAGTAAATAATAGCTTTCAAAAGGAAAGTTAGTAAGAAGCCATACCTTCTTCTCTGGTTCTTCATCAGAAAGTAGTATGGTATATGCATCATCCATGGTGTCTTCTGTAGGATTAAGTGTTTCTGAAAGATTGTTGGGGTCTGACTCTGATATCTCCATTGAAACCTTCAATAAGTCGTTGTTTGTAGTGTCTTCTTTCTGGATTCTACTCGAACAAATCCGCATTATGTTGTAAACATATGCCCATAGAAAAACTGCTCCAATCTAAAGTTACCCAAATGAACCACAATCCAAAAGATTAACACAATCAATTACAGACAAAACTATTCTTAGAGAGCTACTATTCAGCTGCAATATTATTCAATAATTGAATGAAATAGGGTCCATTAAGGGAGACATTTTAAAAACTAATAGTACCAAACCATTAATTTTATTCAGAACATGCAACTTCAAAATTAACATTTTGCATACCGCCATAGAAAGTACAGCATAAGACATTCCATATTGATGGCAGAGATCGGGTTCTCCAAAAGGACTGTCTTTCTCTTTACATATAGCCGGAATGATGATCATAGGAAGGTTCCCTAGATTTCCTGTTCATACGAATCTTAAAAATGAGCTCAACCATAAAATGCATTAAACAGAGAATGAAGAACAAAGTGTTTGATGCTTTAACAAAAATAATACATTGCAAATGTAATGCTGGCAGCAAGAGACCACAAGTGCAAGGTATTTTCTTAGTCATCAAAGTTTACTGAGGTACACTAAGCAGAGAAAAACAAATAGGTCCCACCAAGATTTCGAATCTTTATCTGTCACACCGACCAGGAGAGAACCTTAAGAATTTCTCAAATCTACTATCAAAGAATGAATTAAAAGTTTGTGTTTACTGTATAGGTTATGCAGATTAAAAAATGTGGTTTCCAGCATTGATTTATTTGTACAGAGGAGTTCATACCAGCAGAACAACAACCCAAGATTAGACCTTCCATGTGTTTGGGAGGCCTTGTAATTTTTATCAAAATCCATCCCAAGGCCGAGCCTAATATGAATGTGGCAAGAATATTCACGGGCATGAACCACCTAAATCACAACAAAAAATGTCACAAACTCGTTGTGAATTAACAAAGCAAACCGAGGTTAAAAATCAATACTCACAACTTAACAACACTCTCAAAGGTAATCGTTTTGGCCAGATTACTACCCACCAGCGACGGATTAAACACATAAAACCCAAGCTGTCACAGAAAGAGAATCGTTTTCAGAAAACAGCACGATGAAAAAAATACAAAGAAAGTAAAAGAAAAATGTTTTCTTTTTTTTTTTTCTTTAGGCATTGAATAATCTGTATTAATTTGTAACCTGATTCACTATCTTCCTTGCATCATTTCCCAATATTGATATGCCATCCAATGCAAGAAACAATCCAAGTGCAGTTATGAGTAACACTTTGATAACGGGGAAAGTGGCTACCAGAAATAGGTTGAGAAACCCCATTATGGCAAATCTTCAAACAACCTATGCTCATATAATAAGATTCCTACAACCAAACTAAAATATGTATCTTTAAAATGTTCAAAACTGAAGTACAATGTTGACTTGTAAAAAACCATGTGTATTTAAAAGCATAAGGTTGTTGTTGCATCTTTGTTCAACAAGAAGACCTTAATCATGACTTAACACATTCATGAATGTGAGACTCAGGGAAGCGCAGACAGAGCAATTACGTAACTAAGAACCGCGTTCGAAGGTCTCAAAGGAGTCCCACCCAGCCGAATGGATTGATATTTTCAGAAGGTTAACTTTAGGAAAATGAGTCTTTTGACAAACAAATTTTTGACAAAAGTTGATAAAGTTACTATTTTTCAGAATAAAAATTAAATGTACCATTAATATAAGATTACGAAAATGTATTTTTAATTATGAAATTAAATACATAATTAACTTTTTATTTTGCTTCTATAAACATGTCACTGCATATATTTATCATTTTTAAAAGCATTATTAATTACTACTATAGTTATTATAAACCTTTAATTCATTATGAAATCCATTAGTAAGATATTTACACGTTAGTAAATTTATTAATTTACTATGAATGTAACTACAGAAATTATTCTACCAGTAATTAATTTTATTAAATATTATCACCACTTAAATAATTAAATTTACTGATCTTTTACTGTATTTTGTAAGAAAATCTCTAAACTAAATATATATTATAACAGCGTAATCAAATGCCATATAATATTTAAAATTAAAGCATTTAAAGAAAGTTAAATATGGTTTTAGTTTCTTCTGACACGAGATTAGAATGTGTTTCTATTAAAAATTTTGATACATTTTGATTTTCAAATTTTTGAAATGAATGGAAACAATATTTTTAATTTTTTTTAAAATTTTGTTGACGTGTTAAGTACGTTTCATACAAAAATTATTTACATGTTTGACACATTTTTGTTTTAATGTCAGTTTGAAAATATGTTTGACACGTAAAAAAAAAACATAATTAGGCTATTCATTTTAAATTTTAGAGGCCAAAATTTATCAAAGTTTCGTATATGGATGAATTCCAATTTTGTATCAAAATTAAGAAACTAAAATTATATTTAATCTTTTAAAAAATACCATTATATGATTTGGAAACATTTAAAATTTATTTATTAATAACAAATAATTTTTAGTTAACAAATATGGTATTAATATTACATTACATTGTAATTAATGCTCGGTTCAAGTAAACGTAAACGTTACATACATATTTACTACTTCTAGCTTTTAATGAAAATAACTTTAAATTGTCTTTTATTTTTATTAAAATTTTGATGATCATGATATTGAATTCTGAGGAAGAAGCAATGTAAAACTTATTTACTTTAATAAAAATAACATTATGTAAATAACTATATTAATTAATACGATTTTTTTTTTTTATAATAAGAGTGTTCGAACACGTACCAATTACATTACATACGTGCTGGGAACATATGCAGATTAGGAGAAAGAAAATTTTATATGAGAAAAGGAAATCCAGGAGATAATAAAGAATAAGACAAATACAATTAACTTTATCATATTTAATATATAATATTTATTTTAAAACAATATTTTTCTAATTGTAATTTTAATTTTAATGGTTTTTATTTAAAAATGAGTTCTTAGAAAATAATTTTAAAAGTATTTTAACTGAAATTAATAAAATAAAAAGTATTTTAATTAGTGTAAAATTAATTATTTTATTGTAATTACACCTAAATGAATTTAATTAGTCCAAAACCGGAGGATTAACTTATGTGTATAATAAAGCATTTATTATACACATAATCCCTCTCAAAATTATTTTGATGTTGAACATTAGAATGTTGTCTACGATGCAAGTTGCGCCGTTGAACTTCAAAAACTTCAACTTTCAAGCCGCCAATGGCTTCCGTCTTCCAACCAAATACATAGTTCACACTTATAAAGTAATACTTATTTCAGAGCTGTCAAAATAGACCGTTTGGCCGGTCTGACCCAATCTATCACGAGTTGGTCACTCAGTGGATTAACCTAATCTGGCTTATTTATAAGAGAGTTGAAAAATTTTGAACTTGGTTTGGCCCACCACGGATTGGTGGGTTAAACGAATTAGCTAACTAGTCTACTTAATTCAAGTAAAATATAATTTTTTTTCTTAAGTCATAAATTATAATTCGGATTAAAATTTAAATAAACTTCAATACAATCTAAATACAATCCAAAATGATGTTAAACTCCAATACAAACCAAAACTACAAAAAATAATTTACAAAGCATTCTTGTCACTTATCCAACTATAATATTAGAGTCTTGAATGAATAAATTTACAACATTTATATTTTTTGAAGCATCTTCTTTACCTTATCTATTTGGAGTTGAAGCTAGATTTTCATTTGTCAACTCACTAATGTCTTTGATTAAAAAAACAGCATAACATTGCAAAACTCAACATAATGTGTGTAACTATACGGGTTGGTGGGCCAACCCGGCTCATCATGAGTTCAACCCGGGTGAACCGGGTTCTTGGTGGGTCGAGTCAAAAATTGATCCGTACTGACATTTGTAAAAAAATTTCAACCCAACCTAGTCCAAACGTGTGATGGACCGAGTTGGCCTGCGGGTTCTAACCTATTTTGACAGTTCTAACTTATTTCAAGATTTAGCATATATTTCTTTTTTTCTTTCATTATATAGTGATAATTTTAAATTTTTATTGTTAGTTTAATAAAAGAGTTGTATGAGACTTATTCATTATCATCAAATACTTATTAAGAATTTCAATACAAGTTCAATCATTACCTTATGTAGAAATGAGAAATTGAATGACATGTGAAAAATAAAAGACTTACAAACATTATATTTTAAGGTTTTACAATAAAAATGCTGTCATCTCTTTTATAAGTAAACTACATCTTAAAAAGGTCTATCTTTCTCCATGTATCTTTCTGGAAAAAATTTAGTAGTCATATCAAATGATGATTTGTTTTTTAAACTTTTCATTTTTCATTTATGCTCCGTAAGGGTTTGAATCGGCATAAAAAACTTTTTTAAGACATCATTCAATAAACAAACACAAATTAACGTCTAACAAAGTGATAGAACATAACAATAAGTCTTACCTTATCAAAGTTCAAGAAATAACTAACATAGGAAAACAACAATTATGCCATGAACCCTCGTTAATGCTCTCTAAGGTTTCAGATAAAATGCAAAATAATTTTTCCAAGGTTTGAGATACGCAAAGAAATGAAACACACTTGTTGGAAAGAGTTTGGAAAAGGATTTTCTGCAAAGGTTAAACATTTAAAAGCAGAGCACCATCGTGTCTCTCAGCTACTGTGTTGACGCCATAATACACAGACCGCTAAGTGTGTTGAAAAGGTTAAAATATTTTTAAAGATGATAATATAAAAAATATAAGTTTAATTATGTCTTTGATCTCTATTTTTGTAGCAAAATCTCAATTTGGTTTCTTTTTTCTTTTTTATGTCAATTTGATCCCTGTTTTGGAAAATTAAATCTCAATTTAATTCCTTCCGTTAGTGGTATAGTAACAATGTTAAATAGGGTGCCACATGTCAGTTCCTAGATTTTATAAAAAATTTTGAATTTTTTTATTTAATTTTTTGAATTATTTTAAAAAAATAAAAATATTGTCATGTGTCAAGATGTCGTCGTGCCACATGGTAGTGATAGAGTGATGTGGCAGTGATACTATAACGTGTCAGTATTATGCTAGGTGACATTTCCTCATTCTCAATTTGGTCCCTGCATTCTAATTTTTGCCTCAATTTTGTCTCTATTTTTTTAAAAATAGTCAAATTTCGTTCCTCTTCAAATTGAAACAAAAATTAATTTTTATATAAATATTATACAAGTATTTTTATTCAAATTGACATTTTTATTATATATTTTTAACATAACTAAGTTTATTTAAATTTGTGTTTCACATTCAACTTTTCTTAAAATTGTTTTCAAATTTCAAATTTATATGTTTTTTATTGTTACATGAACTAGTTAAAATTATTTTTAAAATTTTTATAATTGTTATTTTTATACCAATTCAAAAATTTGTGTACAAATTATTGAACTTTACACATTTTAAAAATATACAATTATTTGAAATATATTCAAATAAAAAAATAATATTAAAGTATGATGTAATAAAATATCAATATAATTTATGAATTTTTTTTCTATTAAGAACTTTAAAACAATTTTAGATAAAGTTCAATGTAAAATATTAATTAAATAAACTTAATTTTTTTAAAAATATTTACTTGAAATATCAATTTTGATAGAAATATTTATGTACATTTATATAAAAAATTAAATTTGATTTCAATTTGGAGAGAGACAAAATTATTCAATTTTTACAAAAATTAGGAATAAATTGAGACAAAAATTAAAATAAAGGGACCAATTTGAGAAAGTGGAAATGACACCTAACATATAAGTGACACGTGTCATTGTCACTGCCACATCACTCTATTATTGTCATGTGGCACGATGACGGCTTGACATATGGTAAATTTAAAAAAAAAATCAAAAAATCAATAAAAATAAAAAAAATTCAGGAACTAACACGTGACACCCCATTAACGGTGTTACTGTACCACGAAAGGGACCAAATTGAGACAGAAAGAAAGGGACCAAATAATTAAACCAAAGAGATAAAAAAAATGTTAACTAGTGTCATAAGAAAACTCGTTAATGAATAATTAATATGCATTAATTTTATCATTTTTACATTGAAAGTAAAAATAATTCAATAAATTGATTAAAATAGTATAAATGCATATAACATATTTTATAAAGATCAAAATATCCTTTTAAATTTTTAGACAATAATTTCCTGATACAAAACAATGACTTTGAAATTTTTAAGATCTTTACTAAAAAGCAGAACAAATATATCTACTTTAGTTTTTTTTTTTTTTTAAATTTTTTAGAT
>Ga0214545_1007436_pt1 | contig 18319 bp, 13 predicted proteins | sample CNSS4metaG_FD_160064 | JGI IMG/M metagenome (GOLD analysis project Ga0214545, IMG submission 160064) | Root nodule microbial communities from cowpea collected in UCLA plant growth center, Los Angeles, California, USA - CNSS4 | ecosystem: Host-associated > Plants > Roots > Nodule | place: USA...
TATATATATAAAAGTATATTTTATTTATATGTATATATACTATATTATATTATACTATATTTTATGTGTAAATATATTATTTATTTATATATATTTTTTAGATTATTTAATAAATTATAAATAGTTTAGTAATTTAAGCGGAGACGGGTATTTGGGCGGGTATATATATATCCCCATTCCCATCCCCATCTCCAGTTGAAAATTTCGGGTATTACCCATACCCAGTCAAAGCGGGGATTCCCCGTCAAAACGGGAACGGGTTCGGGTGATACCCACGGACACGAGTTTATTTGCCATCTCTACCTGGTTCGAATATTGTGAAATCCCAATGCAAAACCCTAATTATTAATTTTAGGGATTTTAAGAAACTTGATTAGAAATTGGTATTTGCGACCCCAAACCTTTTTTAATTCCTGCGCGAACCATGAAATCTTATTCCTGTGCGACGGTGGATTGTTTTTCTCTTTCACGGTGAATCTGTTTTCTTTCTTTGCGTGGCTCGAGATGATGTGGTGCGGTGGTCTGTTTTTCATCGACGTTTTTCGTCTCCAGTAGTGTCATCGTCACAGCGGTGCGCAATCTCTATTGCGGTGGTTCGCGTCCTGCATTTTCGTATTCGCAACGGTGGTCTCGCGTCGAGGGTGGGATTACCTTCGCGGTGGAGGTGGCTCACAGTGGCACCGATTTGATTCGCAGTGGTGGTTTCTCATTGTAACGACGATAGGGGTTTTGCATCAGTGCCAATGGTGGTGGTTCGTCGATGGCGGCTCAGGTGCGCGACGCAGAGCTCACATCTCGGATAGTTTTTCACATCGCAGTGGCTGGTGCTTCCTCGTCGCAGGTGGCTACATGGTGGGTCTGCTCGCGTCTGTGATGGTGGAATGCGGTCCTGGTTTTTTTTGGTAGTGGTGAAGCTGCAGAGGATGTGCGTTGCTCACGGTGGGGTTTCGCATCAGGTGTAGTGATGGTTCGTGGAGGTGGATCTGCAAACTGCGACATGAGTCACGGTGGTGCGTTTGTAAAGGATATCGATTAAACCCGAATTAAATTAAATTAATTCATTTGAATTTTGGGTTCAAATATAATAATTAAATTAAGATATTTGAATATAAGTATTTGGTTTTGGAATAAATAAATAATCAAATTCTGGTTTTGTTTAACATTTTAAATGAGTTAATTGAATCAAGAAGTCACCAAAGTGACTTCTTTTGAGTAGATAGTTCATGAAAAATGTTAAATGTTGGTGTTTATGTACGTTCATGCGAGTATTGGTCGGCCCAAAGGAAGATTAATATTTGGCCGGATTATATACACACTTGTGATGATAAACATGTGATAATTATAAGGATTTGCTTTATCGATGATAAATTAATCCAAAAATTGGTTTGATGTTGGACATGTTTTATTATCAATGTTTGATCATTACAACAAGATACCACTAGCAGTTAATATTATTGTCAAAAGACATGATATTAATGGTGTATTAGGTGTCTTGGAATGAGTTAAACCATTATTTGAATATATTTATAATGATTTATTTTATTATGTGAGCTTGATAAGTTAATTCATCTTGTTTTATATACAGTTTCAATTACTTTTGTATCTGCCAATGTGAATTCTGTTCCGATCCTCAATGGAACAGATTTTAAGGACTGGAAGGAGAACATTGAAATTATTCTTGGTTGCATGGATCTGGATCTTGCGTTAAGGACTGAGTAACCCCTTACTCCTACAGCGTCTAGTACTTCTGAAGATAGAAGGGATTATGAGGAGTGAGATCGCTCAAACTGCATGAGCATAATGATCATTAAGCGCGACATACTAAAGGTGTTTAGGGGCACTGTTTCTGAAGACATAACAACTGCAAAAGAATTTCTTGCTGAAATTGAGAAGCGCTTTGCAAAAAGCGATAAGGCGGAGGCAAGCACTCTTCTTCAGAACTTGATCTCCATGAAATATCAGGGCAAAGGAAATATCAGGAAATACATTATGAGCATGTCTAATATTGTTTTCAAACTCAAGGCACTAAAGCTTGAACTCTCAGAAGACTTACTCATTCATTTGGTGCTGATTTCTCTTCCTGCACAGTTTAATCAGTTTAAAGTATCTTATAATTATCAAAAAGATAAATGGTCTCTTAATGAGCTCATTTCATAATGTGTGCAAGAAGAGGAAAAACTAAAGCAAGACAAGACAGAAAATGCTCATTTTGTAAGCACCTCAAAGGCTAAGGGCAAAAGGAAGAGATCGGAGGATCCCAAGAAGGAAGCTGCTAAGGGTCTAGAACAAAAGAAACAATCTCAGGAAAGAAAATGTTTCTTTTGCAATAAGACTGGACACAAAAAGAAGAAATGTGCCAAATATCATGCTTGGCGTGTAAAGAAAGGTATGTTTCTTACTTTGGTCTGTTCTGAAGTCAATTTAGCGTCAGTACCTAGTAACACTTGGTGGTTAGACTCAGGTGTATCTACTAACATCAGTGTTTCTATGAAGGGTTGCTTAAACTACCGGAAGCCAACTGATTCTGAAAGATGGATATACGTTGGAGATGGCAAATCGTTGGAGGTGGAGGCTATTGGGCATTTTAGATTATTGTTATGTACTGGTTTTTATTTGGATTTGAAATACAATTTTGTTGTGCCGTCATTTAGACAAAATTTAATTTCAGTTTCTTATTTGGACAAATCAGGTTATTTTTGTTCATTTGGAAACAATGAATTCAATTTATCTTTTAATTCAAGTATTGTTGGAACTGATTCACTTTTGGCTTATGATAATCTATATTTGCTTGATACTGTGGCTACCTATAATGAAACCCTTATACAGAATCTTATGGTACTAAACGTAAAATTGACAATACTCACTCGGGAGCATTATGGCACAAGCGCTTAGGTCACATATCTAAAAATAGAGTTGAACAACTTGTGTCAAATGGAATCTTAGAGTCCATTGACTTCACAAACTTTGAAGTTTGTGTTGAATGCATTAAGGGCAAACATACCAAAGCGAAGAGATTAGGTGCATATAGAGCTTCATACGTCTTAGAGGTGATTCATATGGATATTTGTGGGCCATTTCCTACACCTTCATGGAATGGTCAACAATACTTTATATCATTCATAGACGATTACTCAAGATATGCATACTTATTTCTTATACATGAAAAGTCACAGTCTTTGAATGTGTTCAAATCTTTTAAAGTTGAAGTTGGAAATTAACTCAACAAAAGAATTAAGTCTGTTAAATCTGACTGTGGTGGTGAGTACTATGGCAGATTTGATGGATCAGGTGAACAACGTCCAGGACCTTTTGCCAGGTACCTAGAAGAGTGTGGAATTGTCCCACAGTACACCATGTCGGGATCACCCAATATGAATGGTGTAGCTGAGAGACAAAACTGGACTCTTAAGGATATGGTAAGGAGTATGATTTGTCATTCCACCTTACCAGAGTCACTCTAGGGAGAGGCACTAAAGACGACAACTTATATTCTAAACAAAGTACCAACTAAAGCAGCTACCAAAACACCTTATGAGCTTTGGATTGGGTGAAAGCCTAGTCTAAAGCATTTCCATGTGTGGGGTTGTCCAGTTGAGGCAAGGCCTTATAAGCCAAATGAAAAGAAATTGGACTCCCGAACAGTAAGTAGTTACTTTATTGTTTATTCTGAGAGATCTAGGGGATATAAATTTTATGATCCCACATTAAAGACAATTTTTTAGACAGGGACTGCTACATTCTTTGAGGATATTGAGTTTGGGGGGAAGAATAAGATTACGAAATTTGTCTTGAAGGAAAAATCGGTAAAAATTCCAAAACCGATTCAAACAGTTACTTTTGATGAAGTAAGTTTGGAATCTCTACAAAACATTGCTGATGAACCCATACTTAAGATGATTTGGTTGTTCGTGAAGAAAAAACTCAAGATCCTCAACAAGCTATGCTTCATGTGCCATCACCTTTGCAGAGATCCATGAGAGAAAGGAGAAATGTCATTTCAGATGATTATGTTGTATTTCTCCAAGAAAATGAAGATCCTAACAATGGTATGATGGAAGATTACCCAATCACCGTCCGTCAAGCCATACATGATCCTGATTCAAAAAAATGGATTGAAGCAGTGGGTGAAGAGTATAAATCCATGCAAGACAATAAGGTTTGGGAACTTGTCCCATTACCAGAGGGTGTGAAACCCATTGGTTGTAAATGGTTATTTAAGACGAAACGGGATTCTAGAGGTAACGTGGAGAGGTATAAGACTCGTCTTGTAGCTAAGAGATTTACTCAAAAAGAAGGGATTGACTTTAAAGAGACTTTTTCTCTAGTTTCATAAAAAGACTATTTTAGGACAATTATGGCTTTTGTTGCACATTATGATTTGGAGCTTCATCAAATGGATGTCAAAACGGCGTTTCTCAATGGTGACATTGACAAGACAATCTATATGGTGCAACCAGAAAATTTTGTGTCGGGAGACCCAAAGAATATGGTTTGCAAATTGACAAAATCCATTTATGGACTAAAACAAGCATCTCGTCAATGGTACCTTAAATTTCATCAAGTAATTCTCTCATTTGGCTTCGAGAGTATCACAAGTTTAAGGGGAGCAAGTTTATTTTTCTGATCTTGTATGTTGATGACATTCTGCTTGCCACTAATGATATAGGCATATTGCACGAAACCAAGAAATTTCTGTCAAAGAATTTTGAAATGAAAGATCTTGGTGATGCCTCCTTTGTATTAGGAATTCAGATACACCAAGATCGATCTCGAGGTATTTTAGGATTATCAAAAAGGAGCTATATCGATAAAATTCTTAAAAGGTTTAGCATACATGAATGTAAATCCGAGGATACTTTAGTTTCTAAGGGAGACAAGTTCAGTCTCAATCAGTGCTCAAAGGGGAATTTGGAAATTGAGGAAATGTAGAAGATGCCTTATGCATCAACTGTAGGAAGTTTGATGTATGCCTAAGTATGTACACATCCAGAAATAGCATACATAGTTGGGGTTCTAGGCAGATACTTAAGCAATCCAGGAATGGACCATTGGAAAGCAGCAAAGAGGGTCATGAGATATTTAAAGAGAACAAAAGGTTATATGCTCACATACAGGAGGTCAGACCAGTTGGAGATCATTGGGTTTTCTGACTCGGATTTTGTAAGATGTCAAGATAGCTTGAAATCTACTTCAGGTTATATTTTTATGTTGGCAGGTGGTGCGGTTACTTGGCACAGTGTCAAGCAAACCCTTACAGCTTCATCCACCATGACAACAGAATTTGTAGCATGCTATGAGGCATCTAATCACGTAATATGGCTAAGAAATTTTGTCACAGGGCTAAAAATTGTGGAAGGCATTAAAATACCACTTAAGTTATATTGTGACAACAAATCAACTGTATTGTATTCCAACCACAATAGGAGCTCGACTAAGTCAAAGCACCTCAACATTAAGTTCCTAGTTGTTAAGGAAAGAGTATAGAGTGGGCATATTTCCATAGAACATTTAGGGACAAACTCCATGATTGCAGATCCTCTAACCAAAGGACTTCCACCCAAGGTCTTTCATGAGCATGTTGCTCACATGGGTGTTTTATAGTTTGAGGAATCTGAAGTTTAGTGGGAGATAGTCATTTTCATATGTTTTATGTTCTATGTTTAATTTCTTGTATGCATACATTGAACTTTAAGACATATTTGGTTATTTTTAAATATGTGGTTTTAATTATCACACTTTGTATATTAAGATTATTATATCGATCTCATTAAGTTAAAGTTTGGGCCAGTTGAAAATAGATGTGTGTGTACAAATCACCTTCACATAATTTTTCATGCTACATATTTCATGATGAATCCATGTCATTTGGTTGTGTCAAGATTACTGATCATTGTTGGTTTTAGTTGCGATTGATGCAATGAAAAACTGGTTTGGTTCTACATGCTGATATAATCAATGGACGAGACTTTTGGAGTATCCTCAAGTAATATAATGGCAATTTTGAGCTCATAAAGTCTATCACATTTATAAAGTTGTAAAGACATATATATATATATATATATATATATATATATATATATTTATATTTGTGACTAGCGGGAGATTGTTAGTAATTTTAGGTCATGCATATATATGACATAATTAAATGTGTTAGGACCATTATTTATTAAGCCAAATAATAAAGTGATCTGACTAAATTAAAGTTTTGGCTAAAGGCATATATCATGAAAATAAATATTGTGTAGAGACCATAAAGTAATTTCTAATTTGATGAGGGACCAAATTCGAAATACTAAAACTTAAGTAATTAACAATTTAAAAATGGTCGTGGTCCCCTTTTGAGAGCATATAGTGACATAACGTACTTTTCAAGTTCCTGTTCCTTTCTCTCTATCCCCATCAAGAGAGAAAACCAAAGGGAAATAAGGATGCTCTACAGGAGGAAGATCAGTGGATCAGTAGTGCTCTAAAGAAGGGAACATCATTATTATGGCTAATTCAGGTACGCTCCCGTTTACAATTTACAACATGTTTATGAGTATGGGATATTGCTTATGATTGATCGTTAGAATCAATATTAGGATCATATTCTGTATATGTTAACATCACTGACATCTCTAAATATGAGTGATAAAATGGATTGGACTCGAGAGGCTAGCCCACCAAAATGGGGTGGACGAGGTTGGAGTTTTCAACCTACCAGCCTGTTTTGGCCTGACCTGCCTAGCCCACCAAATTGGTATGTTTTTATTTATTTTTATTTTTTTAAATTAAAAATACCCACCAAAATGGGGTGGACGAGGTTGGAGTTTTCAACCTACCATCCTGTTTCGACCCGACCTGCTTAGCCCGCCAAATTAGTCCATTTTTTTTCAATTAAAAATAATTAAAAAGATTAAAATTTTATATTCTATTTTTGTAATAAATAAGTTTGTAAGACTATTATAATTTAAATCATTAACACAACCTTGGAAGGCAAAATAACCACCGATGGGCACTAGGTTGACTCGCTAGATGAAAATAATAGCCTAAACGTGCAATATGTGAGTTGTTGGGCGAAAATATGGCTCGCCCAATGAGTTACAAGTTAGAGAGCATCAATTTTAGGACTTGTTAAGCGAGAATGAAGCTGTTGGGCGAGAATATCGACCCCAATACGCAAATATGGTTATTTAATCATGTTTCTACGAGAGTTTTTGGGCATTCCTTATTTTGCATGAATAGAAACACCTTGGGTGTAGGTGTGCGCAAGGGTGTAGGGTTTAATTCCTAGCAGGGCAAAGAACATGGTTTTTATTTTTAGTTCCTTCTTTTTCTCTCTCTCTCTTCCTTTTTCTCTCATGTGCCCTATAGTGGTAGTTCAGTTTTTTTTTCTTTCACTCTATTCGTTGCTACCACTCAAAGGAAAGGAAAACAAGGATTCATTTATATTATATTCTAGTTTGAAGTCTAGGGTTAGGAGAGGAGAGTGTGATGATTGGTTTTAGAGAGTGAGGCAGCGAAGGAGACGCGTTGGGAAGGGCCACTCATCCAGTTAGGGGAAGCTTGACCTTGTTTTCTTTTTTTTATCTTTTGTCGTTTGATGAATGGGGTTACCCTTGATTGTTCTTGTGTTTTTGAATGGTTGATACCTCTATGTTGTTATGCATAAATTATTCTTCTAAATGGTGGTGTTGGTGGTTTGTTATGTGTCTTTCACAAATTGGAAAGCAATTTGCGTTTTCCTACTGCTGTCATTGTCGTATCATATGATATTTTATATGGGTTATAGGACAATTGATGTTTTCTATGATAGGTTGGAGGTTTGATCGATCCTGTATGGATTTGGAGGCATTGCAATTGTTGTTATTTTGTGAATGCATGATGTATATGAACGCTCTTGTGAATGCATTACTTCCTCAAGCTTTAATTGAACCAGTTTTTTGTCCTTATCCTTGTAAATGTTTTCTTCATCTTACAACATAAACTTCTCCTTACTCAGACATTCAAAAAATATGTATGAATATTCAAATTAAAGCTATGAAAGTCTAGTTTCCAACCCAAAAAAGAATAAACTCATTTGGATATCTATTGAAAACGTAATAAATAAAACAATGAGCAGACACTAGAGTAGAAAGTTGTTGTGGACACTAGAAACTTTCTAATTTTCGAATATGAATTACAAACAGCTTAGGGCTCCAAAAATAATGTATTAGTAGTAAAATTAAATATATTGAATTCTAGTTTTCAATCCAAAAAGAATCACTTTATTGGAAATCTGTAGAAAAAATTATGAGTAAAACTATAACAGTTATCGGTGTGTGATGCTAACATTGCTTTACAAATTTGTTTGGAATTTTCCAAATTAAAATCCAACTTCTACAGAACTCCAAAATTTATGTTCGAGTAATCGAATTAAAGTTAATTGAGTCTAGAATCTAAAAGAAGAAAAAATGCAAATCATTTGGAGATTTTTAGAAGAAGTTATAAGCAAAATAGTAAGAAAAGGTCAGGGTTGCCAAAATGCAATTTTAACTAGCTTTTAGTCTATGACATTGCTTGTAGCTTTCATTCTATGATATTGCTTATAAAATTGAGTTTTAATTGCGTGATTGATGTTATGTAATGTGGATCTCGTGAAGTTGGTTTGGAATACATGAGGTTGAGTCATGTGTATTATATGTTAATTATTTCTGATAATACAGAGGAAACTAGATTATGTGGTGGAAAAAAAAGGTGACAGAAAACCAGAGCTTGGTTGTGATTACTATGTTTAAGAATTTTAGTTGGAGGTTTGATCGATCCTGTATGGATTTGGAGGCATGACAATTGTTGTTATTTTGTGAATACATGATGTATATGAACGCTCTTGTGAATGCATTACTTCCTCAAGCTTTAATTGAACCAATTTTTTGTCCATATCCTTGTAAAGTTTTTCGTCATCTTACAACATAAACTTCTCCTTACTCAGACATTCAAAAAATATGTATGAGTATTCAAATTAAAGCTATGAAAGTCTAGTTTCCAACCCAAAAAAGAATCAACTCATTTGGATATCTATTGAAAACGTAATAAATAAAATAATGAGCAGACACTAGAGTAGAAAGTTGTTGTGGACACTAGAAACTTTCTAATTTTCGAATATGAATTACAAACAACTTAGGGCTCCAAAAATAATGTATTAGTAGTAAAATTAAAAATATTGAATTCTAGTTTTCAATCCAAAAAGAATCACTTTATTGGACATCTGTAGAAAACATTATGAGTAAAACTATAACAGTTGTCGGTGTGTGATGCTAGGATTGCTTTGCAAATCTGTTTGGAATTTTCCAAATTAAAATGTAACTTCTACAGAACTCCAAAAATTATGTTCGAGTAATCGAATTAAAGTTAATTGAGTCTAGAATCTAAAAGAAGAAAAGATTCAAATCATTTGGAGATTTTTAGAAGAAGTTATAAGCAAAATAGTAAGAAAAGGTCAGGGTTGTCAAAATGCAATTTTAACTAGCTTTTATTCTATGACATTGCTTGTAGCTTTTATTCTATGATATTGCTTATAAAATTGAGTTTTAATTGCGTGATTGATGTTGTGTAATGTGGATCTCGTGAAGTTGGTTTGGAATACATGAGGTTGAGTCATGTGCATTATATGTTAATTATTTCTGATAATACAAAGGAAAATAGATTATGTGGTGGGAAAAAAAGGTGACAGAAAACCAGAGCTTGGTTGTGATTACTATGTTTAAGTATTTTAGTTGGATATGATGTTGAGTATTATTTGCAATGTCTTATTTTACTAAATTTCATTTATATATCATTATTTATGGTTAGCTTACCCATATTTTTTTGTTTGTGTTTTTGTTATGTGTGCGATGATCGTATGATGTGTGTGTTATACGGGAGCAGGTGATAATGCAGATGCTTTTGGCGTGGAATGGACACACGAGAGGATGGGATGAACTTATGATTTTTATTCCTTTTTTATTAAGCAATTTCAAAATAAATATTTAGGACAAGTAATTTCTTTTAGTTGTCATTGTTAATTGAAATTTTTTCAGAAAATTGATATTTTGAACTACAAAATCTTATAATTAAATTTGAATTTTTTGGCTTAAGTACGGTTTCAACGATAATCATTTTTTGCTAAACATGTTCATTTTACAACTTTCTATGACATCCCAATTTGGGGTTTACAATAAGGAAGGTTACAAAAGCCTACCTGACATGGAGATGAAAATGGACCAAATATTCAATTCTTATGATTATGACGATGAAGATAAGGTTCTTATAGCAAAATTGGAGTTTGAAGGCTATGCCATGGATTGGCAGAATTAAACACCATAGACATAACTAGAAGGAGAAGTCTAACAATTTCGTCATGGGAGCGAGCACTTGAAGGTAGTTATGAGGGAGGTATTTTTACCTCCTTATTACAAAGAGAAGATCTTCAACAAGTTACAAAGACTTACACAAGGAAATAAGAGTGTTGAAAAGTATGTCCAAGAGATGGAGGTCACATTGATGAAAGCTGATCAGGAGGAAACACCCATGGCTACAATGACTAGATTTTTGAATGGATTGAATAGGGAAATTCAAGATATGATTGGAGATGCACCATTGCAAGACTTTTGAGGTTCTTATTCACCAAGCAATCAAAGTGTAACAACAAGTCAAGAGAAGAAGCTCCTACAAGAAGCCATCCACCTCATGAAAGGATAAAGAGAGATTTAAGAAGGATGAAGCTACTTCTACCCCTACCAAACATAAGTCTTTAATTGGTCAAAGTAACTTCTTAACCTAATACTGCTTCTTCTTCACATGCTTGGTTTTAGAATGTTTAAGGAATTGTATGATCATGACCATAATTTTGGAAAAAATTATAGATTATGAAAAATGATTTTTTAAATAATTTTATAGGCGTGATAACTTTATTTTGAAGGGAACTAAATTGTGTGCTCCTAAAAGTTTAATGAGGGAATTATTTGTCAAAAAAGCTTATAAAAGGGGACTAATGGGACATTTTGGGATTCAAAAGACATTAGATATATTGCTTGATTATATCTTTTGGCCTCACATGAAACGTGATGTACATTCCTTTTTGTGATAGATATTTTACTTGTAAGTTTGCTGAATCTAAATCTATGCATCATTGGATGTTTATGCCTTTACGTGTTCATAACTCTCCTTGGACCGACATTCCTTTGGATTTTGTTTTGAGTCTTCCAAGGTCCAAAGGAGGAAAGCATTTTTTTTGTTGTGGTTGACAGATTCTCGAAGATGTCACTTCATTCCTTGCCACAAGAACGATAATGACAACCGTGTGGCAAACCTATTTTTCAAGGAAGTGTGAGAATACATGGCATTCCAAGGAGCATTGTGTCAAATATGAATGCAAATTTTGTTAGCCATTTTTCGAAAGTATTCTGGGGTAAGTCAGGTACAAATCGTCTATTCTCTACAACTTGTCATCCTCAAATGGATGGACAAATCGAAGTGGTAAATTTGAACTCTTTCTTAATTTCTTAGATGTTTTCTAAATAGGAATTTGAGAACTAGGGAGGATTGGTTACCTCATGTAGAGTTTTCTTATAATAGGGTAGTTCATTCTACTACTCAATGCCTCTTTTTGAGGTAGTGTATGGTTTTAATCCTCTAACTCCCTAAGATTTGTTGCCTTTACCTAATATTGATTTTTTTACTAACAAAGATGGTTTTGCCAAAACTACTTTTGTCAAGAACTTGTATAAGGAACCTTACTTGCATAACAGTGTAAATGTAATGCTTAGGGAATGATCATAAGGTTGTCTCCTAGTGACCAATATTATAAGTCAACGATTCTCAAGCCAACACAAAAAGGGGGTTTGGCAGATTCAACACAGAATTAAAATTGCAGTTAATGGTTTAATTAAATAGTGATAAAAATGTACTAACTCCTTGATTCAAATACAATTCCACTTATCATAGGTCACAAAATTAACACCTTTGTCCACTCTCAATGCACTACAACATAACCCACTAAGCGAAGGTTACAAACCAATTTTAATACGCAATTAAGCAATGGATACATCCATGAATTCCTGACAGCCAAGCTACAAACATTAAGCATGAACATAGCCCAACCCAGAACACAAACACCCAATATATAAATTAAGCATAAACAGAACAAGCACATACATTCCACTGAATTCAAGAACAAAACAAGATTGCTAAAGCTTCAAAGGAACGAAAATGGTTGTTGTAACATAGAAAACGTATACCCCATAGATGGGTGTTGTTCCAAGTGGCTAAAAATCAGAAAACGAAAATGTCTAGGCTTCCAAACGTTCATAAAACATAAAACCCAACAATGAGTGTTGTGAAAAATGCATAGAACGTGAATAAAGAGTGCTAAAACGTGAAAACTAGGTGAGAGCCTCCATGGGTCACCATACAAAGTTTCAAAATGTAAAAATGGAATATGAGGAAGAAGGTGAAGAGCCAATTCGAAAATGCATCCCTAATTCTCGTGGTCACATCTATTTTGTCACTCAATATCACAAAATTGCCACTACATGCTTCAGAATTACAAAAATATCACTCTGGACCCAACATGTTAGCCTAACAACGTGGAAAAGCTAATTGACATGGCACATATGTGGCAATGATGTGGGATGACGTGGAAATCTCTCTTCATCTCAATATTAGTGTCCAAGCTCCCAAATTGCTTCATGCAAAATACATAAAAATAATTACAAACAAAAATTATACCAAATTAATCAAAATTCAGAATAATGGCCTAATAAAGCCAATATATGAAAATGCACTAAGGATAGACAAGCAATAAACATCCATCAAGATGAGCACAAAAAAGGTAGAAGAATAGGGGAAAATAATGACTCATGAAAGTGTAGACCCAAATAGAAAAGAAGAAGGACAAGTTGGCTTCTAAGGCTAACTAAGGGAAAAAGAATATCAAGTTCAATCTTGGAGATTGGGTGTGGGTTTACTTAATGAAGGAAAGGTTTCCTTCCAAAAGGAAATCTAAAATCCTACCTAGAGGAGATGGTACATTTCAAGTTCTTAAGAAAATTAATGATAGGCTTACATTATTTGTCTACCTAAAGGTTTTGGCTTAAGTTATAGTTTCAATATTAATGACTTGTCTCCATTTAATTTAGGAATGAATTTGAGGACAAATTCACCTTAAAAAGGAGAGAATGATAGAGGACTATCCCTTGATCCCAGGAGGAATCAATGCAATTCAAAGGACCTATGACAAGGTCAAAGACCAAAAGCGTGGAAGAACATATCTCTTTGAAGCTCATGATGCTCCATGAAGCTTGGAATTCAAACGACATGAAGATCATGGATTGGAGCACAATTATAGAATAATATAGGCAACTAAAAGTAGTTGTAATTTTCTTTTGATTCATTTTAAACATTTTGAAACTATTCTTGGGTGAATGCATTAGTTGAGCAACAAATGGCTGGGCAAGCTCCACTCGCTAGGCAACAAGTTCGTGTCTTCAGATTGTGTTTTTAGTTATTTTCGTGGCCTAATGACTTTGGGCTTTATTTTAGGGTTTCTAAGGTTTCTTAAAACACTTGTGGTCAATATATACTTGGACCAAAAAATAGATGTAGACATGTTTAGTCACTATATAGATTTAAATTCATCAAAGAAAGGACTCTCTTGGTTCTTGTCTTAAGACAATTGGTTATTATTAGAGTGAAATCTTTGTGACGAATCTTCCTTGAGTTATCAATCTACTAGATTGTAGCATCTCCATTCATGCCTAATTCTGTTCTTTCTCTTATAATATTTAATTATTTTACAAAAGGATTAAATGTGAGAAACGATCATAATCTTTCCTAGATAGGATTGTATCACATGTACACCTTTTTTTTTCTGGCAACCTAAACCTAAACTATGATACACTCTTCCATACAATCAATGCATGCGTTGAAGGAGAAAAATACGCTTACAATGGAATCCCATGGGAGATACTCAAAGGAATATGAATCAACTTCCTCGAGTATCAAAAAGTACTCAAGGTCAAGAATAGGGGAAAACTCTCTTCTTAGTTGTCCCTTACGAAGCTTGACCGAATTGCTCAACAGCTTCTTGAGCATTGTTTTTCCCTTACACTCATGGGAGGACAAGAAATTGTCTCCATTTTGTCAAATTGTAAAAGTATTGGTCATGATCTATCTAATTGCAAATAGTTACAACATGATGTCAATGATATTTCTGGTGGGGAAAACACAGTTGCCGTAAAAATACAACAACATTATCATCTTAAGGTGTTTGGTGCACAAGATAGGATTAAGGGCTCTTTAGATCAGGTGTTAGAGCTTGTGGTGGAGTCTATGGTGGAGCTTGTGGTGGAGCTTGTCGTTCAATCTTGTTGTGGTGCAACCTATTGTGGTATAGCTTGAGCTAGTGGTGGTTAATTATGATAATATTTATGTTATAAATGGATCTTCTCTTTTTAAGAATCTAGATGGCGGTGCTTGAGTGGAATCTGATTCATTGGTTGGTATGCCTTCTTTGGAGGATGTTACTCCCATTGTTGATAGTTTGTAGGGTTTATGGCAATTAGATTCAACTCAGTAGTTTAGAGGCAATTCTAAGTTCTTTAACGTCTAAGGAAACTCGTTTTGTAGGGAAATTGAAAATAACTTCTAAATTGGCTAATATGCTTGATAAGAGGAAAGATTCTAATAATGAAGAGGATGATGAGCCAGTTAAAATTACATAAAAATTTGGTAGAGGCAAGCCAAAGAAAATAATACTAAGTCCTCAAAAGCAGGGACTTCTAAAAATTAATTTTTTTTTAATGTGAGAGGATTGACTAATGATAAATTTTTTTAATATGCTGAGGAATTTGTCTTTTTTCTAGTATATGGAGTTCAAAAAATGAAATGATTTTCGTGAATAATAGATTTACTAAAAGAATATCACTATCATTACAAATATTGTAAAAGCTCTAACTCTAAAAGTAGTCATAAATACTCAATTGTTATTAAATCAAATGTAATAAGTCGACATATTAAACTTGTTAATCCTTTAAATGAAGAATTAATGATCCACATGCTTATTTAAAGTATTCTTTGGGATTCTCAATATGGAGACTTATGTTAGCACAAATATATTGATACTTGGAGATTTGATGAAAATATATGAAGTCATTGCATTAGGACGTGATGAAGCTATGATAAATTGATAAAGATGTGAAGACTTGAAGATTCACGTGTTGATCAAGCTTAGAGTGTGTGTTGAATCTGAGTTGCACATGAAGAACACAAAGCTTGAAGATTGGTGCTCACAATGTAGACTATTTCACATTGTATAGATGTCTAGGGTCTGGTTGGTGTCTTTTAACATGTTGGATGAGTTTTTAACAGGTTAAATGGTTTGCTACAATAGTTTTATTTGTTACATATTCAATCAATTGAATTATTTTTCAAACAACTGATTTCACTTAACTTAAGTGAAATCACCACATTGAGTGAAAAAATCAACCTGTTGAATATGCTAACAAATTGGCTATAAGTTCTGGTTTTTTAGAGAGAGTGGTAACACTTGCCATTTCTAGCGCGAAAACATTTTAAATTATGGGAAAAAATCACTCTCTCTGGATCATACAAAAGTGCAACTATTGGTGAAGGATCTTTGATCTTCTTAGAGCAATTTTGTTTGGTTTAGGAACTTGGAGAAAGAGGTTTTTTTGGATAGGGAGAGCCTTCATCCAGGTTTGATCTTCCAGGTTTCTGGGTGTTCCCTCGTGGTTTTCTAAGTCTTCAAGTGTGTTCTTGTGGTGTTGTGTTGAGACTCTTGTGGGATTTAAGAGTCTTGGTTGTGTTTTTGCTTATTTTGAAAGTGTAATCTTGTGGATTGTGTAAATCTTTTGAAATAGTGCAAGTTAAACTCGAGTAGCCTTGACAAACTAGATATATCTCAAATTTGAGTGAACTAATATAAAAGCTTTGTGTCTTTGTGCTTGAGTCTATCCTTTCTCTCTTGATTTGTGTTTTAAAGTTTCAAGAAATTTGGATTGTACAACCTTTTAACTATTCTTAAGTGATTTGACACAACCTAAGACTTTGTTCATATTTGTATTGCTTATTTGAATCAATCTTGAAAAGTCTTTCAAGTTATTTTGGAGTTAAGCTACAAATTCAAAATTATACAAAATTCTCAGTATTTCAATTGACTGTTATGATATTTTGACACATTGAATTACATTGCATTGTTAACATTTTAATGAAATCAGCATGTTATCCCTGTTTTTAGTCAATTGAAAGTGTACATTCCAGTAGCAATTGCATTCTGATATTGTCTCCGTCCTATATTGTTTTTCTTTAGACAATTCTTTCAATTTTAGGATCGTATAGTAATTAATCCACAAGAATCTTGCCTATCATAGTAAATAAGGAAACAAAGAAAAAGTTAGTAGTAACTGTTGATTTTTTTTTAAATTTTTTTAAACAAAACTAGAAAGAAAAAAAAAACAAATTATGAACAATGTAATCAAAATTGGTAAATAAAACACAATTGATTGAACAAAATGTGTCTTTGACAATGGTACCAAAAACTTGTTACAATATTGACAACTGTACCAAATTGTACGAGTAATAAAATGGAAGGACCAGATATCATAATCCCAAGAGATTTACGTTGTTTAGAAAACCATGATTTTTTACTAATTTAAGCAAAAAACTTTGAATGATAAAATAAATATTGAATGTGTGGAAGATATTAAAATCTAGAAAGCAATTAAAAATTGTGAAAGTTCTTATGTGGTAAAGACTTGACTATGGTTGGATTTCATGCATCAAATCAATATGAAAACACTCTCTAATTCCTAAGTCTAGCATATTCACACCAGTATGTGACAAGTCCTAATGTCTTAAAAACAAGTCTAAATTTTAATAAGAATCATATTGTCTTACACCTTTCCTTATTAAAAGTCTGCATTAAGCCTTAAGTTTAGATGTTAAGAATGACTAGTGATAAACTTTATGTGTAGATGCTTGATCAATTAGTTGTCTATTCTAGTCTAGGTTCTAATATCATGTCCAATGATTAGATATCCACAAACATGCAATCAATAATTACCATGTCTAGGTTCTAATATCATGTCCAATGATTAGATACCCACAAATATGCAATCAATAATTACCATGCAATTAAGATCCAAAATAAAACACAAGAGTATGATAAAAGAAATATTGAATAACAGAAATCACAAAGAGTAAAGATGCATTATGTCCAACCCTCGTCAATAAGGGAGTTAGTTACTCTTATACATTCTTAACACTAGAAAAAAAATAATGTTGAATGTAGCCTATAGAATGCTCCTTTGCCTCCAAAGGTATTTAGAAGAACTGAGAAATTTTTTAAGAATTCTTTTAATTGTCTCAAGCCTTCTGTTTATAGATTTTTCAAAATTGGATTGTACTTGAATAAATTGTAAGAGATAACCATTGATATATATCTTTCACCTTCTGAGATTCCATATCTTTTATATATTTTCCAATCTTTAGAGATTTTCACTTATATGCAAAAATATAAACCAAATACTTATCTTTTCCAAAATTATCTAATAAAAGATAAAGTACTTATCTTTTCTAAATTTATCTATAAAATCTTAATTATCTAAATAGATAATAGGTTAAATTACTCCTTTTGTCCCTCTATTTGTCATGAAATTTCAGTTTGATTCTCAAGTTTTTCGTTGTCTCAATTTGGTCCTCATTTACTTAAAAATGACTCAATTTGGTCCTCACCGTTAACTTTGACCAGACGGTGTTAAAGTCAATGTCACGTGTCAATTTCTGATTTTTTTGAATTTTTTTAATATTTTTTTTTTGAATTTTGTTTTTAAATTTTTGAATTTTTTTATTTTTGACACGTGTCATTTCACAGTTGTGCCACGTGTCAAAGTGACTCAATTTTGGTCCCTATATTTGTTTTTAGTTTCAATTTAGTCCCAATTTTTGTAAAAATGAATCAATATTGTTCCTCCTTAGATTGAAACTCAATTTAATCTTCGTATACAACTTATGATGATATTCTTAATAAAATTGACATTTTTATTAAATATTTGTAGAAATACTTTTAAATAAGTTCTTTTAGTTTTATTATTAAACAAAGTTAAATCCCAAACTTAATTTCAAAAATTAACAATTTTGTCATCATATATAAAGGCATCAAGTGTATCATATTATACAAACTTAGTAAAGCTTAAAAATCAAATAACTTGTCACACATAAGTTTAGGAACTAAATTTCAAGTTCAAAACAAAATCAAAGTCTAATGTTTTGTGTAGAATTTAAAGTTAATTTAAAATATTTA
>Ga0214545_1007441_pt1 | contig 18310 bp, 6 predicted proteins | sample CNSS4metaG_FD_160064 | JGI IMG/M metagenome (GOLD analysis project Ga0214545, IMG submission 160064) | Root nodule microbial communities from cowpea collected in UCLA plant growth center, Los Angeles, California, USA - CNSS4 | ecosystem: Host-associated > Plants > Roots > Nodule | place: USA...
TTTCTCTATAATTATTTTTTCAAAAATTATACTTTCCGCTATAACCCGATATGATTTCCGTTATAACTTTATAACGGATTTTTTGCTTGCCGATATTTTCCGTTATCCGATATTGATAACACTGGTTGTCTATCATTGCAGTTTCGTACAATGTTTGTATTTAGTGCACCTTGAGGAGTGTGATCCACCCTCTGTTGGTATGTATTCAAATTCCAATTGATGTGCCGTCATGTATCTTCTTCGTCTCAGCCTACATTTTTGCCCTCACTTCTTTGTTTTGGTACCATTTGGTGAGACATATAAGGTTGCTTACATTTTCTCTCTCTCGCAACCTTGTTTTCCCCTTTGGTGAGACGTATACCATATTTTAACATGTCTTTAGGAACTATCTCCTCTTTTTTCGGGATTCCTTTTGTAACTTCTAAGAAATTAAATGGAGAAAACTACATGTCTTGGTCAGCTACAATTAAACTTTGGTTCCTTGGCCAAGGTTTTCACAATCCTTTAGAAGATGAAATTAGAGTACCATCAAATCATGTTCAGTGGACGAAAATTGATTTTAAGCTTTGTGCTTTACTTTGGCAATCAGTAAAGCCCAATATTTTGAGCACTCATGTCATTTAAAACTTGTAAGTCCTTTTGGAAGAAGGCCCAAATTATTTTACAAATGATTTGGCAATCAATAAAGCCCAATATTTTGAGCACTCATGTCATTTAAAACTTGTAAGTCCTTTTGGAAGAAGGCCCAAATTATTTTACAAACGATATCCGGTGCCTCTCAGATTTTGCTAATGGAATTGTCTCTCAAGCAATCTAATAATGACTCCTTGTTCCAACTCTTAAGAGTAGGAATGTTCAAGAATCTGCAAAGTTATCTACCATGATATCTGCATGTGGAAAAGGAGGTCGTAGCACTTGAGGAGGACGTGTTGGTAGAGGGCTCAATACACATAGTAGTAAAGGAATGGGCCACACCCAAGGGAATTGTTATTCTTTGCATGGCTTTCATGACAAGACAACCAATTTTTCCAAATCTGAAGTTACTGAACCAAAGTTCTCTAATGAAGAATATCAGGAATATTTGAGGTTGAATCCAAATCATCTAGAACTCCTAGTTTGTCAACAACTTGCATTTCATAATTTGTGGAAAGTTAAAATCCTTGGGTAGCATGCAAAAATGTGGTATGAGATGATTGGTGAAGGTCATGAATCTAGATGCCTATACTACTTTGGTACTAGCTCATCTGTATCCTGTATTGAATCCTCATCTCCTAATCTACTACAAGAACACTTAAGGCAATCCTCATTTGTCAAAATATGGTTCTTGAACTAAGTAGTCTTCAAACTTTAAAATATGAATCATGTTAATTAGGAATACATATTTGGTCTCCTATATGCAACTCTTTTTCTATGATCCATTATGATATTTTGGGGCCAAGTTGTATCTCATCTTTTGGTTTTAGCTATTTTGTTAGTTTCATTGATGATTTTTCTAGATATATTTGGATTTATCGAGTGGAAGAATGTTCTAAACTTTTGTGTATCTTTATGTTTTTCCTTATGGAAAATTAATCAAAATCTTATGAAGTGACAATGACAAAGAACAATTTCCTTTGATTTATCTAAACTCTTAAGCTTAAATGATATTTTGCATCAATCTACTTGTCGTCACACAACGCAGCAAAATGATATAGTTGAAAGAAAAATAGACACTTGGTTGAAACCGTTTGTACTTGGTGCACACATGCCCGTTCATTATTAGGTTGATGCTTTGCTAACTGCTTGTTTTCACATTAACTGAATGCCTTCTTCTTAACAATATAGTTCCCTACTTCATCGTATTTCCAAAGGAACCTCTCTTTCATATTTCTTCACGTCTTTTTGGCTGTATATGTTTTGTCCATGTATGTCTGAGTTTAGTTGAAGTCTCAGCTGGAGCCATTGAATGTATCTGTTTTGGCTGTTCTTAACTTCAAAATGGATATCAATGGTACTTTCCTAAAACCAATAAGTACTATATGTTTGCCAATATCACCTTTTTTCGAATCAACTCCTTTCTTCCCTCCTACATAGGATTTTAATTCTGTCCAACATGTCCTCTACCTATGCTTTTAATTGAGGCTTTCGCTCCTCTTGCTCCTTATTTCTATAATTTGGAAGAGATAATTTCCCTAAGGTAGAACATATTATTTGACTTCAAAACAAAAGAGACAATATGTTATAACAATTTAAACAAAACCTGGACCAAGTTCAAAAAAAAGGATAAAGTGCCCGGCAAACTAGGAATGAATGAAGTAGAATTTATTTATGGTTAATGGGTGTATCTTAAGGTTCAACCTTATTGCTTGAAATCTTTTACTTGAGTGGAATGAGAAATTATTTCCATGTTACTATGCCACATATGAAATCCTCCATAGAATTGATTTGGTGTGCATACAAGCTATAGAGCATACTTACATCAACCATGGATTCCATATATGCCTACTGAAGAAGGCACTGGCAACAGCCTCAGTGATACAACCTCTAACATCAGTACTAACTGAGGAATGGGAAACCCCAACCAGCAGATGTGTTAGCTATTACGAATGGGGGATCAAGTAGCAGCAAAAGTCTCTGTAGAGCATCTTCCTTCTGAGGATTCGTCGGAACAATTTGCAAGTTAATGGGAAATTTTTAAGAACACTTTTTAAAATTAGGAAGTTGTGAGCCAGATCTCGAAATATCTAATGTGTATCATTCTTGTGGGGAGATATTTCCTATCGTTCAATAAAGCTTTAGTTTTCTTGCTCTTCTGTCAATAGTTCTATTACAATAAACGTGTAACACATCAAATTAGGTGACGTACACTGTCTTTGTTTGCTCTGATTGTGCTATCAATTGATTAAATGGCAGAATAATGACTTCTTTTTATCACGCAGGATATCTATTGTTTGGATGCTGATGGTGCTCTTTTTGATGCTGCATTACTTTCTGCTGTTGCTGCTTTATCTCATTGTAAGTAGTTCATCTTCGCTGTAATTTTGTCAGATTATGCATCTGTTAGACCCCTTTTTCATAATAATAGGATGCACATTTGAAAACTGTACACCATGCAATTTAGGAACAAAGAGAATATAGACTTTTCATATACTTAAAGAGAATTTGTTTTTCTGTTGGTGTTCTTAATGTGATGCCTTTCAGCACGTTGTGGTATTACCATATTGAGTTTGTCTATGAATTTCTGCGTTGATAGTGCAAATTCCTGCTGTTGCCATGAATGATGATGGCAAAATAGTACTTGTGTCTGATGAAGATGGACAAAACCAAGCACAGGAGCCAGTCAATAAGGAAAAGAGGAAGCTTACATTAAGAAGCATTCCGTTCTCATTAACATGCATACTTCACAAGAATTACATCTTGGCAGATCCTACTGCAGAAGAAGAATCCATTGTGGAAACACATTTGACAATAGTTTTGGATACATCTGGCCAACTAATATCACTTTACAAGCCTGGTGGGTCGGTTCTTGCCTATACTTCGTCTGTCCAGGTTAGTTTACTCATTTTTTTTACGGAACTAATAAGGTAGTGATGCTTAGCATTCTCATTTCTATTAAAAAAATATGGTAGTTATAGCATTGATATGAATGCATTACTGATCAATTTTGGAAAAATTAAAGTAATTACTTTGAAGTTTCAAGTCAGTCTTTCAAACTTAAATGAATACAAGATGTGCAGGTCCCCTGAGACCTTCATATAATGGCCCATCTAATATAGTGAGGCTTGTTTGTGTCTTATTGAGGTTCATTTTTTCTCTAAAGATCATCTTTCACTGTTTAGTTTTGCTGGGTTTTGTGATTCAATTTTTTCCTCAATATTCGTCCACTCTACAGTTTTAGTCTGAGTTTTATATTTGAAGGGTAAATTATGACAATTGTTTGATAGTGGAAATTTATTTAGTGTACATTAAAATCCCTAAAACAAAATTTAGTATTCTGAACAGCGTGAAATAATACTGCGTTATGTTGTTAATATGAAATTTATATAACGATACTGTGTTTTCAGGACTGTGTAGCATTAACCCGGCAAAGAGTAAAGGAACTAAAAAGCCTCTTAGACAAAGAAAATTCTGCTATGGAGGTTTGAGTAGAATTATGCAATCATCTCTTTTTGTCCTGAATGTTTGCTTAAATTTGTACATTCTGGATACTGCGGCATTTCATTATAAAAACGGTTCTTTTCACGAATGTTATACCCATCTTTAGGACATTTCTTTTTATTCCGGCATATTTGATTTTTCACGTGTTTGATGGATTTTGGGATTTAATTGTTTTAAAAATCCGATCCAAATTGCACAACGTAAACTAAACAAACCCTTCAAAGAAAGTCATTTTCTGTTGTATGGTTTAGTTCTTATATTCTAAACTAAATCAATTTGATTTTCCTATTCAATTCAAATAAGTCCTAAAATAGGTTTATGTTGCTCCAACAGTATCTAATAATTGCAAACAATATTTTTAAATAATTTTCTTTAAGGTCGATTTATATTGTCTATTATAAAGTTAACGAAATTCATTTGTTAAGTTGACATAATTAAAGTGGTGTTAATTAAATTTTTAAGAAAAAATGAGCTAATTTATTCAATCTAAATAGAACAGGTTAAACTGTACTGATTTGAATAATGCGCAGGTGTTTCCTGCTATTTTCTCCCTGCACACTTATAGGCATCATCTCCACATTGTTGTCCTTTCTCTTCCATAGGAGCAGCCGCACCCTATGCATCCCTCTGTTGGTTGTTTTTCAATGGAAGAGCAGAAATACATATCGAAATGTATTGAAAAAATTAACACATTTTGAATACTGTCTTGAAATAAATGTCTAGATTTAAAAATACATGTACAATTTGAAATGAATTTAAAAGTCACTTTACAGATTATGCATTTTGGAACGTCTTTTCAGATTTGGAAATATATTCTATATAATGTATTTTGGAAGATTTTTTATTACTTAATTTGGAAATAAACCTATAAAGTTAAAAACGAAAACTTTTTAAAATAATAAAAGCTAAAACCTCTCTAAGGAGAGCAATAGGAGGACAATTCAAGGTTTTACCAATAGCTAACTAGGTTTGTCAAAATCGGTTAGGTCCGCCGGGTTGATCTGCCAGCGCACTAAGAAAAAGGTGGGTTGGGTTGCAAATCTGAACCTGTCAACCCACTAAACTCATTTCGCTTGACTCACTAGCCTGTCGGGTCAGAAGGTGGGTCAATCCACCCTAACCTGTAACATCTTTTACTTAACCTAATCTAACTTTTCGCTTCAGAAACTTTATTCTTCGTTCATTTAGCAACTACAGTAAACATTCATTCTTCATCTTCATCCACGTAGAGATGAGAGGGTAATCCTACCACCATCACAACTCACTAGCCACCACCACACGAGACACCAAGTCATGAGATCGAGAAAGGGCGAGATCAGGAGAGGAGTCTCCACAACAATAACTCAGGGTGGCATCTAATTGAGATTTTTTATTACCCTCCTTTTTAGGGATTGGAATTTTTGGTTCCCTTGATTTTGATTTTTGCAGATTAGGAGTTTTGTAGATTTTGATTTCTGGTTACCTTAATTTTATAGATCTTATGCCTTTGTTTTTTTTTTTTTTTTTTTTTTTTTTTTTTTTTTTTTGTTTTTTTTTTTTTTTTGTTTTTTTTTTTTTTTTTTTTTTTTTTTTGTGTATGGAGTTGGGAATATGATGGAGAAAGCAAAGGTTGAAGATCAACGGGGAGAAGAAAAGAAAATGGGTGAACTTGTGAACCTGTAAAGACATAAGGAAGAGGAAAAGAAAATAGGTGAACGTCGAGCAAGACGAAGAAACGAAGGGCCAGCCCACCAATCCATCCAGAAAAAGGACGGGTTCAATTTTCCAACCCGTTTTCTAATATTGGACTAACCAGGTCCGACCTGATTTTGACAGGTCAAATACAGGTCAGGCCTAAATGGGTTGGGTTGGCCCGTTTTGACACTCCTATAGCTAACCAAGGGTACAATTTTCACTCTTTGATTGAGAAACAACCAAAATAGATTGCAGAAGGTGCAGGGGGTGTAGGTGTTGCTATGAGAGGAAGGAAAATGCGACTATTGCTTTGGGAGAGGAAGGAGAAATGACTACTACTATGGAAGAGGAAGGAGAAAATGGCAAGGGAAAGAAGGGAAAGTAGGGTTTTGTTTATTTTTTCAACTAAGGGTAAAATTATCTTTTCACTTGGTCTATAGGGTGTAGAGAGAAAATATGAGGATACAGTAAGCACATGCCTAAATATTATTTTTGAACTGATCCAAGTGAAATTGCAAACCTTTACTAACTATATCAGATAACTTCCCAAATTAAGGATGGGCAAAAAGTCTAATTTTCTTGATCCAATCCACTTTTGCTCCGATTTAATCCATTTAAAATCTATTTTATTAAAAATCCAATCCATTTAAAATCTATTTTAAGGGATCTGGATTTCAATATAATCTACATTTCATATTTTTTATGGATTGGATATCCATTCTATAAATCAAGATTTTCAAATATGGATAATCCAAAATTTCAATTTAAGTTTTTAGTTGAGTTAGGCTAAAGTCTGAGATGGACTAAGCTAAATTCAAACTCGGATGGGCCTTGTTCGACGACTTGGACGGACCGAGCAGGCCCGACGACCCTGAAGGGTCAAGTGGGCCTGACAACCAGACCGGACTAGGCAGGCCTAAAGACATGAACGAGCAAGAAGGACCCAATAAACCGAATGAGTAGGTTGGGCCCAACAACCCGAAAAAGTCGAATGAGCCCGATGACCCGAATGGGCCAAAAGAGCCCAATGACTCGAACGGGCCAGGTGGGTCTGAAGACTCGAACGACCCAAACAAACCCGATGACTAAAATAGGCCAAGCAGGCCCGAAGACTCAAATGGGCTGGGATGGATTGGCCCAACGACTCGGACCGGTCGTGCTCGATGACTTATACGAACTAGGCAGGCTCGACGACCCTGATGGATCGAGCGGGCCTGACAACTTGATGGACCGAGCGGGCTCGATGACCTGGACAGGTTGAGTCGGTCCGACAACTCGGACAAACTATGCTAGACGACCTGTACAGACCGGGCAGGCTTGATGCCCGAACTGGCCAGCCGGTCCAAAGACCCGAATGGTTTTGGCCGGGTCGGTCCAACGATTCGGACGGGTCGTGCCCGACGACCTGTACAGACTGAGCAAGCCCGAGACCCTGATGGGCCGAGAGAGCTTGACGACCCGAAGAGGTTGAGTTGTGTTTGTCTTAAGGACACAAGTTTTAGAAAATTAAATTTAAATTTCTTCTATAAAAAATGGATTCTAGATTTTTAGTTTGATCCAAATATTTGGACTAGATTTAAATCTTGATCCAAATATTTTGATATGGATTTTAAAAAAATCCAAACTAGTTTTGCTGAAAAAATGGATTTGGGCCAAAAATCTAATCTAATTATTTGGATCTAAAATGGATATGGGTTGGATCATTAAAAATCCAATCCATGCCCACCCCTAGCCCAAATCAATTTCAATGGAAATGTGAAATTAGTTTATTACTTGTCATGGCTAACTACATAGAACATGTTACTCTTTTTAAAAAGTAAATAAATAAATAAACCTTCTTTTTATAAGATTAGAGAGAGAGGGAGATGTTAGATTATGAATAAGAAAGATTAATCATGAAAGAGCAATAAACCGTAAATTAATTGATTAGTTCCCAACACCCCACATAGCAAAACGTGGAAGTGTACCTAGTCATTGGAAACAATAGTTTAAACATTGCTACCTAATATTCCAACTGTACAACACTTGAAGGTTTCCTCTTGATTTTCTCTTCTGATAGGGATAAAGAGAGATGAACAGGAAAATAACATATCGTACCCACAAATGGAGACCACAACCTTTTATGTAACTTCTCTCAATTACTTCTTTAATTTCAATATTTCTAATTTGGCCCCTTCATCAAATTAGAATATTGTTGGTATCTACACATTTAATATATCATGACATATGCTTTAGCCATAGATTTAATTAATTAGATCACTTTAATACTCTGACTAATAATATAATGGTCCTAATACATTTAATTATATATAGACCTTCCACTAACCTAGCTGATGACTCTTTATCCTTAAGAGGTGCTTTTAAATTTGCAACTTCCTCTTTTGCCATCGAATAGGTGATCATCGCAAAAGAAATAGACAAACCACTCTAGAAGACACAAAGCACACAAAAAGGGTAAGTTGGTGTATAAAAAAAGTTATCCTACACAATTAAAGCATATTAAATATTACTAAGCATGGTTAACATACGAGAATACATATATGCACCCAAATAGTTGACACTAACTAAATTATTCAGATACATGCCTTCGATGTAAGGTACACTAGAGGTGTGCACCTGTAATGGTTCCTAAACTCTGCAGAGTCTAGCCTCAAGGGGTTATCACCCAACCACACACAAGGTTAATCTCCTTCATGCCTTGGGCCCAATACATCCCAAAAATAGGATCTCCAGCTACTCTCACCACACAACTCATTCTACTCTATCTGAGTGTAAATGATTATTAGAATTCAGGATACCTCCTTCCAGTCATTCTCCTATATCAAGGCATACACTAACAATACTACATAACCATCACCACTAGGAACTTCTCCTTGGAAATCCTTAAACATCATAACTTTACATGCTCACACAACCTTTCATACCAATTATCATTTTACATACTCACAACACCATTTTCACCTTAAATCATAATAATAAAAACCATAAAGCATGTTTAACATTAATCACAGAACATTCAAAATAGCCAAACAAGAAAAACAGGCAAAATAAGGCATTTGGTGCTCAACACCATGTGCCTCGCAAAAATGGACGCTCGGTGCTAGCATGCCACTACTCAAAGCCCTAGAGCTAAAATGCTCCCAGATTTACAGTGGTCACCAGCGTTCAATGCCAAACCATTCGCAAACTACGATGCTCAACAGTATAAACTGGCGCTTAGTGGCTTACAACTAAAATGCTCCCAAACCTGCACAAAGAAGATGGAGCTCAATGCTAATTTTCCACGAGTTAGCACTATATTAGATTACAGTAGAGGTACTTTGTTATTCTTAGGGAACTTAGAACTGTTGAATTGATCAAATTGGTACTCTTCCTTTAGTGCATTGGTTCAAAACAGTTTTAAAACATTTGAGTTGTACCAATTTGCTAAATTGCTCAAATTTTAAATTCTTCATGATCAATCACAAAAACCAACCCAAAATCACACAATCATGAAATCAATCTTTCAACTTAAATCAAACATATACACCAAACATATTCATATAGAAGATTAAACATATACATCAAATATATTCATTAAACATATACATCAAACATATACACCAAACAAATACTCATATAAAAGATTAAAACCTCGCATGCGGAAAAAATCTCACATACTATAGAAAACATAAGAAGACCAAGGAAAATGACTGAAACTTAATTTATGTGAACAAAGAAACTGATCGGTCCAAATTGAAGAACTAGCCACGAGAATCACTCCTACCGTCTCAGCTTTTCAATCAGGCGAACAGAGGAAAAAAAAATCCTTAGAGAAAAGTTAGAGAACTCTAGAAAAGTGGTTTCTAGAAAGATAATGTATTTTAAAATAATGAAACTCATTTATAACAATTTTATTTATACTAAAACATTTTAATATTAAAGTAATTAAGTCTCACTATTTTTAAACCATTATCACTTCTAAAACTTAACTTTCTAGGGCTTACAAAAACTTCTTATTTGTAAGTATTTTTAAAAAAAAAATAGTTTTTAAATTCTTTTTTCCTTTAACATGTTTAAAAATTGTCTTCTGACTAATTTTAAGTTTTCTTAGAGTTTGATTTGTGGTACAGAAACAATAGACTAGAAGAAGAAACAAGTTGATGCGAAGATAAAATTCATCATTCGTACTAAATCATTTTCAAAATTTAATTAGATTTTGAATGAGAAATGAATAATTGAGTACTGAGAAATTATTTTAAGAAGAAAATAGTTTTAATTTTTCAAACTTATTTTGAAATTAATTTACAATTATTTGATTTGTCTTCAAAAACCTCCATGCTTGTTATATTCTTCACCATTGCAACTGATGTGAAGGAGTCATGGAGATGAAGAAGCCTCATTAGAATCTGACTTCTACGTTTTATATCTCGATTAACATTAAACGAGTATCTATCTCTCTCATCACACTTAAACCATAATTATAGTTCTAATTAAGCTCTTTCCACCAGATTTCTGTCAATTTGACCAAGTAACCCTATAATGAAACCAACTAGATATTCTTAAAACTTGGATTTTGAATTCATTATGAAAATCCCAAGATTCAAGCATATCATCGCTTGAGCAAGAACATAAATAAAACTAAAAAACCATACACTTTGTGTGGTTTCATTATATGTCAGAATTCGGAAATAAATGCGTAATTCAACTTGCTCTAAATTAGTAGAGACACCAGTAAAACGTACGTCAGTTATATTCCCAGTTTGAATCATTTAGAAGCTATTCTGAACCTAAGTATTAATGTCATGGGCAAGTTAAATTTCTGCCAGTAACATTACCTAAATATTTAAATGTTAATTCTTGTAGAAAATGAGTAGTTGAATACTAATTTTCTTTTATTATACTAGTTAAATTACACGTTTAATCCTTATTTTCGTTTAGTTTTATTAATTTAGTTTTAATATTTTTTTTAATTAAGTCCTATTTTTTTTATTCAATTTGTTAACTCCGTTTAAATAATTAATGATAATCTGATAGTTACGTGTCACTTTGTTATTCTTTTAATTTTTTTTTAATTTTGTTACATATGTTAACATTTCATTTTAACATGATAATATATGTCAAAATCAATGTTTTATATTTAATTTTGTTCTTATATTCTTTTTTTGTGTTCAATTTAATCCCAATCTATTTTAAAATAGAACCATTTTGTCCCTCTCCAACTTAAGAACAAATTTTTATACGAATGTTATAATGATGTTTTTATTAAAATTAAAATTTTTTATTAAATAATTTTGGTTTAGAGTTACAATTAGTTTAAAATTTTAGATCAATAATATTAATGTTCATTCTTAACATTTTCGTTGTAATTTTAAACTAACTATAAGTCTAAACCAACCATATTTAATAAAAATGTGAATTTTAATAAAATATTATAATATTCATATAAAAATTAAATTTGATCTCCATTTAGAAAGGAACAAAATTACTCCATTAAAAAAACTGAGACTAAACTGAACAAAAATAACGAATACACGAATTAAATTGAATATAAAACATGAATTCTGACAAATGACATTCTATTAGGTTGACATGTGGACATCTTTTATAACAATTAAACAAAATTAAAAAAATTAAAAAATTGAAAAATTAAAATATATAAAAAAAACAAAATAAATTAAGAAGTGACATGTGACAATCACTAGTTCAAAAAAATATCAAATTATAGAATTGGATTGACTGAACCAAAATAGAGACCATATATGTAATTTAACCTATTATATTTGAGTTCCTAGCAACAAGCAAAAGTATGCAACCCATTTACTTCTCATAGTAATACTAACTAAATAGAAACTATTACATAACTCATTATTACGATGCATAACTTACAGTAAACTGAGATATTGACTGTGAGATTTGTTGCTTGGTATGAGTTTAGATATCAATAACTTGGCAGTTGATGAGTTCAGCCTGTCCAAAACTCTTATTGGCAACTTCTACCCAAACAACTGTATCTGTTTCTGCAGCCGAATCTATGAACAATTCATCATCCTCCATGAATTTGGGTGATGGAGGTGTTGAGGTTGAGGCTGATGCTGAATAATCCAAATTGCTGCATGGAACAGCCTGCAGAACAGCAATATCACGCTTGGAATCTTTTGCAATGAAATGAAGCTTTCCATGGAAACCTGCTAACAGATAAGAAGACTCTGAATTGGAAAAGTCATATACAGGGACTTTTCCAATAACAACTTTCCATGCATCCTCTCCTTCATCATACACCTTGATCCTTCCATTATCCACAGAATTTGAAGGATCAAAAGCATATAATTCATCATTCACCACAACACTCAGTTTTGTTCCTGCCTGCTTAATTGGCCATCCTTCACCCATTCCATTTGGCATTTCTATCCATGAATTTGTCTCTGGATCATATATTTCTCCCCCAACATCAACAAAAAAGGGCCATGAATACAAACTCTGAGGAACATATAACCTCCCTTTGTACGAGGTTAGCCCGGTGGCAATAGGCCTTAACATGTCAGCCAGAAAAACTGTAGGCAGCACTCCAGCTCTGGAAAATGGCATACTAGGTACATCAGACCATGTATCAGTAAAAGGGTCAAAAACCTCAGCAGACCGAAGAGGAATCAACCCTGCTTGACCTTGACTAACCCCTCCAACAACATAAAGCTTGTTGTTTAAGATTCCTGTCTTGCAATATGCTCTACCTGTAGACATAGAATCAATCTTCTTCCATACATTTTGTATTGGATCATATCGCCAAACAGATTTCATAGTTGAAGCTTTAGAGAATCCACCCAGAACATAGAGACATCCATCAACAGCTCCAAAGGAACAACCACAAAAAGGCATGTCATCCAGTGCATCCTTCCGTCCAAGAAGACCTCTGATAATCTCAGCAATTCTGATACCTTCAACCATGTTCCACATCCAAAACCTAGAAGAACCCTTCCGAGAATTTTCTACATCGACGACACTGGGCATCACCGGAAGTCTCTGCCATATTCCGGAACGCGGGTCTAGAGCATGCCATAAGAGTTTGTTTTCCATATCCCTAACCAGCAGATATAGCCACTCTTCGGTTGTTCCAATCTCTTTCCTTACTTTATACAATTCAGAACTCATGATAGTTGCTTTCCACTTCCTAGACACCAGCCTTATATTGTAGTAACAAACTCTAGGAAGTCTAGCAATAATCTGAATGGATAACTCATCAGGGAGATTAGGAATAAGCCTTGGACATTCTTCAGCTGTGGCTGCTGACATTCTTTGCCTCTTGCAGGTCTCATTACAAGAGATTTCCTTAGGCTCACTTTGATTGCTCTTGGTATTAGTCATGCTAAACAAAGAACCCATAAGCACAATATCTGCATCAAATAGCCAACATTCTACAAAACATGACTCAGGCCTAGCTTCTGTAAAACTAAAGCATCCAACATGTGTAGGAAAACAAATAAGCACAGAAAGAGAGAGAGAGAGCAAGCCAATGACTGCAGAAACAACTCAGAAAGGAAATAAAAAGCATCCATCTACCAAACATCTTTAACAGTGAGACAAAGCACGATAAGAACAAAATAGCCAGAAACGTCATACATACGAATTACTATGCAACAACACATAGCTTGATAACAACACTGCATGATTCTAAGTTGCAGTTTCGACCTTCCTGAGGCTAGGAAATTACATACAAGAAAACATAATTGAAGAACAGAACATAATCTTTCATGAAACAGAATAATAACATCTGCAATATGAGATTTTCTCACCTCAAAATGACATACATAAGTAACCAAAGTATAGGAGTGTAGATAGGGATATTCATTGCATAAAAGATGGACTAGTTTTTTTTGTTAAAATCTTATTTTGATCCTCTAATGAAAAATTCAATTAGACCCTCATTTTGATTTGATTCGATTTAGTCTCTAATTCTTTATTTGATGAAAAAAATCAAATTAAATCATTTTATAAAATTAGAAGATTAAATTGAACTAAATAATTAAAAATTTAATTGATTTTTTTATAAAATTAAAGGACTAAAAAAGTAATTTATTTATTTTTTTCGCAATAGACTCAAACTCCACCCAATTTAACTTAAACTCTCTTACAGATTAGTTCAAACGAGAAGACTCAATGCAAACCGAATATAATTATTATTCAATTTCATCTTTTTGTATTTGTAAAATACTAATTACTTCACTTTTAAATATTAATAATATAATCTATTTATTTTAAAAAGAATATTGAGTTGGGTAATGGTTTATCCACTCACTACTCATCCGTGAACCCTGTCTACACAACCCCTTTTTCACAAGAACCACATTTTTCGCTTGGTTTCACGAGTGTTCATTTCCTTCTATTTAAGATTATTAATTCAAATCTAAAATAATAGGTATGTATTAAAGCAGTTACTAGGGAGTTTCACCAACCAAATTAATAATACAAAAAAACGTGATACATTCGCAAAACAAAAACTGTTCAGATCGTAGAGAACCCAGATGTGAATTGTAATGAACAAATAAACAAAAATCACAAATTTTGAAACTACCTCGATATTTTTTTTCCCCATCCCCACAATTCACCCTTTTCTTTCTCTCGTCTATTTGGAGAATTAACTTAAGAAAATGACAAAAATAAACCCAACCAAAACAGTGAAGGAACATGCTTGAAGAAAAATTCCAATCCACCGAAGAAAAAAAACAAAAGCTTGAAAGGGTGCACATCACAAATTCCAGAACCTACAAACTTTTTTTTTTCAATCGCACCATAAAATCGAAGAGCAGAACACAATTATAAATTTTGGAGACCAACCAAGCATAAAATAAAATGAAATCAATAATACTAAGGAAAAATAGAGGGTTAAAACTGAGAGAGAGGTGTATAACTGATTAATATTAAAAAAGAAGAAAGACGAAAGAAGAAGAAAGAGGATTTACAGATTGGAAGGAACTGGCAGTTGCTTCTTTCCTCGGTCTGGCAAGTGTGGTGTTAGAGTCAGTGTGACTAAGAAATCATTATCTATTTAAATAATTAAAAGTAAAGTAAAATACATTTTATATTTCAAGTAGATGTCACTGTTGTACAGAAGCTTTTATCATACACCTTGATTTCAATTTTGTCTTTTTGCTATGCTTTCTGATATTTTATTCAAAATCATTTCATGTTTTCTTCAACTACATCTCGTAAGATAGAAGATTGAGGCACATGCTCGCACAAGGACACGCACACACATGCATATACACACATACACACGTATACACATGCAAATATACAGACATATCACATGTATACAAATGCAGATACACATAAACATACACTTACATACATATTCACACTTGTACAGCCTCACTGACGCATCAAGATAAAAAATTTAAAAAAATTAAAATAATATACTCAAATTTTATATATTTAATTATTATCATTAATATAACAAAAAGTATATTAGTAATGATAAATTAATTTTTTTAATTACATCTATTTTATATTTTGTGTTTGATATAAAACTCATTTTAAATTAGTTTTTTTAATTTTATCTATTTCTCTGTATATTTTATATTTGAGTATGTTTTCTTATAATAAATTTCAAAGAATTAATATGAAACATTTTGTCTATAATTCAAAAGAATTAATATGAAACTTTTCACTTATAAGACTTTGAATTTTAAGAAATGGTTCTCTAATTCAACAATTGAATTTCTAGTATCATGCTTGAAAAAAGGTAAAAAACTAAATTTGTATTATTTTTGTTTTCAAAGGTATTTTCCCTTTTATCACTCTACAAAAAACTGAATCTATTATTTTATTTTACATCAATATGCCTATTTAAACGAAAGTTAAGACTAAAAAATAATTTATCAAAATCTAATAAAAATTTTAGAGACGTGTGTAACACCCCATTTAAATAATAACCTTAATTAAATGAAATAATATAAGAAGTAAAGTCATGGAGTATAATGTCACTCCTTACAGATATTCAAATGACATAGGATGAAATACTTAGGCATACCACGATGCCAATACAAAACAGGATATAAATTTGGCAGTATTCAACATAAAGGCTCAAAAAGCAATGTAGTACATGGGCCACAGCCCCTAAAAGAAACTCGAAGAAGCGGAATCCAACTCAAGATGAACTAAGCAGCGGAATTTCCATTATCATGTTGGCCACGAGAAGTTCTCGCATCTGCTCACATCAATAAATTTATGATCATCGCAAAAAGAGAAAATCACACATAGAACATACACACAAGCAGAAAGGGTAAGCTAGAGTAGAAAAATGTTTTCTATACAATTTCATACAATCTCACAGTTAAAGATACATACATCAACCGATCATGTGATGACTCACAAACAATACACTAAGACTCAAGACACGACTTATTCGGATACATGTAATTAGTCAAATTCACCGGATGCTTGCACTTGTGGTGGCCTCTACTGCTCTGCAGAGCCAATTGCCAATGGGTTTCACCCTACCACTCATAAGGTTAGCCTTCAAAGATCTAAGGCCTCCTGCTACTCTCACCACTTGAGTCAGTACGCTCTACGTGAGACTAACTGACTCTTTAGAGTGTCAGGATGCAATCCTTACCTTGAATCCTTACTAAATTATATAATGAGACACCACCACGAACTTCGTGGAATTACGTCCTAAGTATGAGGCACCACCATGACCTTCCACTAATAGGAGTCATGGAATTACGTTCTGACCATGAGGCACCACCACGCAACCATCGTGGAATTACGTCCTGACCAATGAGGCACCACCATGAGATCTCACCTAGAGATTCAAGGAATTACGTCCTGACCATTGAGGCACCACTACGAAACTATCATGAAATTACGTCCTGACCACACCAACATCATGTTCCATCAACCAATATAAAACCATTGTTCATGCTAATCCCATGTCACTTTCATAACCAACTATCCCATACATGTCACATGCCAAAATCATGTCAAACTTATCAATTATAACCCATAAACCATTTCACTCATACATATCCACCCAATTCATGTTTTAACAGAGTAATATAATCAAAACAAGTGGCAAACACCCAAGAACAGAGAATAAAACAAGTCCTCGCACATTCTTGCTCAAACCTCGCTTAGGATGAAAGGTCTCGCTCAGGTGATAGGGTTCTCTCGCTCAGGCGAGCTCCTTTCGCATAGGCGAGGGCTCGAAAAGGGAAACAGTGGCGCTATCGCGTTCTCTCGCTGAGGCGAGACCTCCTTGCCTGAGCGAGATGGCTTCTCGCTCAAGATTGGAGCTCGTCGCCTGAATGACAACTCGTGCAACACCTAGGAGGGGTTTCTAATACTCTCGCCTAGGCGAGACCCACTCGCTTGGGCGAGAATATCATATCTCCTCCATTGTTCACGCAACCAACACAAAAATATTCACAACTAAAGGAAGGGTTTTGCATTTCTCAAGCAAGCATAACATCAGACGAGACACAATATCTTGAAACAAGACTATAGCAACCATAAAATCGAAGAATAACCAAAACCCTAGCTTCCCTTACTTGGAAAGAGCTAGTACAAGGCTTCGACACCTAAGCCCACGGATACAACAACTCCAAGAGCAGATTTAAGAGTTGCGAATAGTGACACAAAATGAAAACGAGGTTACTATTGTGAACCTCTAATAGGAACTACGAAAATCCAGCTGAAGGAGAAAAAGTATGGACTAAAGAACAACTTACGTGGAGTAGAGCAGGGTTGAGCTAACTTGACAGAGGACTAGAGACCAAACCCTAGAAAAGCACTATTTTAGGGAAAATAGAGAGGAGTAAGGCACTGATTTTTGCAAGTGAGTGCAAAATGGGAGTGTTAGGCTACTTTAAGGGCCTTGGCACCCTATGAACCAACCTTTAGGCCCATCTGATTAGAATAGGCCCTTAAAAATTAGGGCAGGAACATAAGTGAGCCTTACAACGTAACTACTAAAAAATATGATAATCAAGTCACATGTAAGAAATGGTTATGAAAAAGTATATAGGGCATAACTTTTCTTTTTATATTCATAAAAAAATGAATATACAAAAACTCATAAGATGAAAAAAAAAACTAAATATCAAACTTATATAGTCCTATCAAAAGAAGGGTGAGAGTTACCTTTTTTTTATCTTAAAAGAGAACAGATGAGAACTAAGAACATGAGAATGAATTTATATCTAACTTTCTATTTCTTTTTAAAAAACAAAAAACAAAAAAAGAGTTAATATTAAATATTCCAATAAATTTTATTATTTTTTATTATGTTTAATTTTTATTTTATTATTCATTAATATTAAATACTATATTTTATAAAAAAAAAGGAAAATCAATTTAAAAAATTAAAAAGTAATATTTAAAAAAAAATTAAAAAATCTTGGGGAGCCATGGTCCCTTCAGACCTTCTAATACACTCACACGTATATACACATATACATACACAAATATTGAAATTCAGACTTGAACAAAAACACACACATATATATATATATATATATATATA
>Ga0214545_1007450_pt1 | contig 18290 bp, 16 predicted proteins | sample CNSS4metaG_FD_160064 | JGI IMG/M metagenome (GOLD analysis project Ga0214545, IMG submission 160064) | Root nodule microbial communities from cowpea collected in UCLA plant growth center, Los Angeles, California, USA - CNSS4 | ecosystem: Host-associated > Plants > Roots > Nodule | place: USA...
TTCAAAAAAAAAAAAAAAACACTTGTACATGCCCGTAGTAATACAGTTCCAGTTCAATATAAATACATTTCACACACATAATGAAAATCATATTGCAGAATGATTACAACACAATTAAGTAAATAAGGTAAAAGTTAAATATGAACAAGAATATTGGTGCATATTTGATTTATGCCTTAATCTGTCTTGCTGCTTCTACAATAATCTGAAGAGCATTTTCGAGAGAAGACTTGAATAATTTCTTGTCGATGAAATCTTTTTCTACTCCAAATGCAATTCTTATCTTTCCCATGTAACTCATGATTGTCATCGTCAGACTCTGCAATGGTCAATCTTTTCTTTTAAAAGGTAAACAAAATGAAACAATAATAGCAAACTAGCACGACTCAAAACAAAATTTAAAAAATTCCATGTATTGATAGTTAAAAGTTTTTGTAATATGAATAATAAATGACAGTGAAAAAATCACTTTCAATGATATTAATAGAAAAAAAATCTTTAATCCTTTCATCTCGGTAAGATAAATCGAAAAAATCTAACTTTATTGAATAAAATCATTTTTTTTATGTGGTTTAGTTTGATTAATTAGTCGAAAAAAACAAAATCATATATATATATATATATATATATTAAAAAGTAAGAATATACTACTGATAAAAAAAACATAATTAATAATATTATACTAAACATTTAAATGATAACTAAATAGAGACAGAAATATGATTTTAGTTATTCAATAAATCTGTCTTATTTTTTAATTAATATGTGGGGGCTAGGTCTATGTTATTGGTTGACATGCATTGATGATGCAACCTAACAAAACCCACTTACACACCATTCATTAACCGACGCTTGTAAATGCAGAAAGCGAACGGTGTCTGGGAACACCGCGTGCAGTTTTTGGAGAAAAATTATATGCTCTGATATTTTTTGAAATGATTAAAATATACATTTATTTTAATGTTTTGAAATATATTAAAAAAATAAATATTATATATTTTAAAGATTGAGTAAAAATAAAAGAATAATAAATTGGAACTGAAAAAGATATTAGTGACAGAGATGAATACCTCAGGTGAACCAGCGACCATGAAATAAAATCCTTTGATTGGAACATTAGCCACAGCCATTTGCTCCACTGGTCCAATCATGTTTGAGATTGTTGTGCTTGAGTTTCTCAAGGTTGAGTACAAATATTTAGCTGCAGCCTGATACATCAAATCACTTATTTTATTATCATGAAATGAGTTATCAAATAAATATAGAAATAAAATATTTATAAAAAAAAGAGTGTAAAAAAGTGTTTGCATGGTAGTAATACCTCAGTTCCTCTGAGTTTTCTGAGTGTATCGAGAAGCATGCCGGTGAGAGGGGTGGCGAAAGAAGTTTTCTTTCTGGCTATCTCTTGATGTGCCTCCCAAATAAAGTGAAGAGGATTTGCATATTTGGAATCTGTGAGTTCTGGAATCGGAACATGCAAAAAGGCATATTGATTTCCCCATGCAGAATTGCTATTTTTCTTCTCCACCATTTCCTTTATAGATTTGTACCCTTCAATGTTTCTTGTGTTCAGCAATACCAGTGCTGTCGAATGACCCTCCCTTGATTTCACACTCATTTCTTCCATGTATAGCCGAATTCCAAAGAAAATTACCCCAGCAACCACATCGTTTATGCTCTGTCCGAATCTCCCATAATTAACACCAAAATTAATACACTTCCTAAACATATAATTGTCAAATTGTAAAAATATTTTGTGCAATAAGGAAGTTGAGATATGAAAGTTTATTAGAAAGATTTAACCTACCACTCCAAGTTTAGATTTGACTTCCCTGACGAGATCCAAGGAGAAAGTAACATCGGAGATGTTGATATGCCTTGTCTTGGTGTCTTCAGCAGCAGATCTAATTGGGGTTTGATCATCTTCAACAAAGTTACTCTTCAACAAACTCCATCCAAAATCTGAAACAGTGCGAAGAAAAATGGAGGGCAATCTCTTGAACAGAACTTTGGTGTTGGAAATTGGTGATTTGGGTTGGTTTTGGGTTGATGGGAGTGTGAAGGGGAGAGAGATTTTGTCAGCTCTTTCCATGCATGAAAGAAGGGCACCCATAAGAGAGAAACCATCCCCTAGGGCATGGTGCAGTTTGAACACTAAGCTTCCCATCCCTTTGCTTGTAGGGTACTTTATAATGTGAAGTTCCCATAAGGGTCTGTGTTGTGGCAACTGTTCCACTGCTATTTTTGACATGTATTCATCAAGATATTCATCGTATAAGAAGTTGGAAGAGTTATTGCCACTTTCAAATGTAGGAACTTTTATATGATCCTCAAGCTTCACTTCTACTTTCTTCCACTTTTTATCTCCATTTTTGTCCCTGATCTATTGTTCAAATCCATATTCAGCCAATAACAGCAAAAGGGTACATGCGTGTACCAAAAAGACACTGCATAACATTACTTTTTCTTTTTCATTTGATTAAAAGTATTGATGATAAAATGAAATAATCGCTTCTTTTTCATCTTATTTTGGTTTTATTTTGTTTCTCTTTTTCTTTTTCCATCACATTAACTATTACAAGAATACCATTGGTTTGAGTGAGAGAAATTGATCTAATGACGATATATAATAAATGGTGTAGGTCCTGAGACCAATTCATGTAAGTGGCAATAATGATTTTCTGAGAATAACTTAAAGTTTAAACTCACATCTTAATATAGTAGTGTCAAAGTTTATCTTACTAAAATATGTTAGGTCTCATATTAACTATAGAGATAAATCGTGTTACTATATATTTTGACTTAATGATAGGTGTGGCATGGCGTTGAATGCAATGTGTAAGTGTAAGTATAATTTACTTGACTTGGGTAGTGTAATTAGAGGCATGTATGTTGGGTAAAGAATGGGGAAGGTAATGGGTAACATACCTCAATTTAGGAAGGTTTCTTCATAATATATATGAGAGTAATAAAGGGTAGTCATGCCGGGCCAATTATGCATATGCTATATGTATACCACTGCATTAAAGCCACTTTAAAGAAAGAATTTTTAAAGCCATGGAAATTCAATTATTATTAAATGGGTTGCTACCCCTGTACGTTACACACATGCACACATTTTTGTTATAAATTTGAATTAACTTATATATTATATAATTTTTCATTTTTCATTTTTTCAGCACTTTTTGGAAAAAATTGACTTTGATAATTCGGCGGTGAGAGCTGATCTAGATCTTAAATTTAAACTTGGAAGCCACTATTGTCAGTGCCAGAACCGCATGTTATCATAAATGCAAGAAATTACCCACAAAAAATATTCTTTATTGAAAATATACTTCCCAAGAAAAAAAAAAGGTGTTTGATCTACAAGACATTTTTCAAAATATATACAAAAATATAAAATAGAATAAATAGAATAAATGAATACTTTGTTTTAAAGAAATAATGTGTTTTACAAACAAATTCTTCACTATATTCTTATCCATTAAAAAAATGATAGGAAAAACTTAAAGAATAGAAATTGAGACTTAAAGGGTTACCATGATGGAGGAGAAACGTGGGTTGATGGGAAGGAAGAGATTGTGAAGAAGTGGAAGAGTTTGAGAGTCATCAACAATGGGAAGCTCAGTTTCCATGACAGCAAGAATGTAAATACTGAGTGAAGAGCTTGTCAAGTATTGCCCTGTTGGACTCACTGGCTCCATAATCTCTCCTTCATCAAATGCTTCCATTCCTTCACCTTAAACAAAGCAAGGAAAGGCTTTGATATTAGTGTGTGATGGAACAAGTTTTGTTGTTGAGATGAGGCAAGATATATAAAAGAAGAGAGATAGAGAGAGAAAAGTGTGTTTGATGAATTTGATTGGTCCTCTTTAATGGTCGCACAACTATCACCCTCTACCCTTGGACGGTTCCATTATGTTTACAAAAATTATAGAATTTGTGGTAGCTTTAAGCATTCAATTCTTACTCTGTCAGACCATTCATTTTGGACAAAGCAAAAATGGGGAAAGGCTGGCGTAGCATAGGAGTAGTAGAATAAAAACTCCTAAATTTATTCTCCCACCTAAACCACAACACCAACCTCTATTCACTCGTGTCTGCATATATATAAAAGCTACACACAAAATTAATTAACAAATTATTAACTATTATGGAACATGATCTTGATTAATGTTTTCAATTTTTCAATGAAATTATATATTTCTCATTGAGGTAATTATAATAATGTAAGAACAACTACTTTTTATTGAGATTTTTCTTATTTAAACTTATATTAGACATCATTACGTACCTTGATATGTTAGTTAAAATTTACACTTTAAAATTAGGGATGACAAAATTATATCTTCACAAATATTTGTGGATAAAATTCACAATAGATAATTGATATTCACGTGTATCTATTATTTGTAGGTAACGAGTATTTTAATTTCTATCTATAAAAGTTAAGTGTAAGTATCATACCATCCATGCTCATAAGTTAAACTAAATAAAATCTATAAAATTTAATTTATATTTCATTAAGTTAAACTTAATTATAATTAAAAATTAATATACATATTATTAATTTTAACTTATATTTAATTTAATTTATATTATAATTTAAATTTTTTCTAATTTTATTTAGCTTTTACTTTAAGAATTAATAAAATATACTTTTTTAAATATTCACATATAATGGCAAGCTTTTAAAATTCACAAACATTTTTTATGCTAATATCCAATAAGTAACCAACAAGTAATGAGTTGAATTTTTTTTACAAATCAAGTAACAAGTAAACACTAACTGACCCAACCCATTATCATTCATGTTCAAAATACATCAATCATTGATCATCACATAAAAAATATTAATAAATCAACTTAAGATTAATAAATACAAGTAAATTAATCTAGACAAAATATTGATGAAACGTTTAAAGAATAAATTAACTCATAAGGACAATTCCAAATTGTTATAAAGGAAACTTAATTGAAATCTTCACGACATTATTTTAAGATTAAATCAAATTTTCACTTTATTATTTTTATGAAATTGATTTATTTTATTTCTATCTGCATTAATAAATTAAGAAATGTTCAAATTCTTATTCAATTAAACAAGAGAAATTCAGATGAAAAATAAGAACCTATTAGCTAATCCTGGCTCATTGAACATGTTCGTAATCACCATCAGAGAGAAAAGGCCCTGCAAAACATGCTTTGAGCTTAAAATATAAATTTCTTAAAGGTGGTCACCATGCAACTTCTTGCGCCAGTGGAATTTTACAGGCAATGGGTTGTGCAAGCGCAGTGCAATTAGAGTAACAAAAAGATTACCATAGCGCAAGCATTAAGGTTCAGGTCTATCTAAGTAGTTGCTACCATCTCTGAATAGCTGTGATATTCTGTCACCATACATACAGTGATGAAACATGTCACTACAATGATAAGCTTCCGAATTGCTTGTTCCATTGATCATACGTGCCAAGTTCATTTGGGGAAACAGAAGGCCTCACCTCTCTGAGGGAGTACTCGAAGTCCTACACAATTTGAGTTGAGTGTAAATCGTTTTAAAATTAAGCTGAGAATTTTACAGGTTTAGGTACATGGTGCATTCTGCATACCTGAAGAGTTACAGTTCGCATATCCTCCTTTTTCAACTTTGTAATTTCTATGCCTTGTCTTAAAGCCTCTCTTAGGGGTCCCATAGAAGCATCCTTCACCAAGTTTTTCATGTCTGATCCTGAATAACCTACAAAAGTTACCCAGTGAAAGCAAAGTAAATCAATCACTCCAAAACAAAGGATTTTGATTTCTTTTTAAAATAATTAAACCAACAGTCAAACTGCTGCTATACAGAAGATACTGCAAATAACTGGTGTAAACTCACACCTTCCGTTAAGTTGCATATGATATCCATTTCCTCGTTTGAAAGATTGAATAGTCCATCTTTCTGTAGAAGGTTACGTACAATCCAAGCTCTTGCCTCTTTACGTCCAATACAAAAATGTTAGTCACCTGGTGCTGGAAGAGTTTATCTAAAAATATGCAGAATCATGATTAGCACCTGAGGATGGTAGGGGAATATAAAGTCTTTTAGTAAGTCTCCTTCGTGCTGCTTCATCAAGCTCCTGGGGACGATTCGTTGCCCCTGTATGAATTTTACCAAAGTTCATAAGAAATAGTATGACAACTCTAGTTTATGTGAGAAAAACTTACTGCCATCAAATTCAAACGCTAGGAAAGAGAACCTTTTTACCTAAAAACCCAATTTACTTAGATCACAATTCCAAACACATAAAGAGAGAGAAATATTGAAGTAAATTAATCTAAAATCCCATAAAATCACACATACACCTCGTTTTTTCTCAAAAACAATTACATCTTTTAAAAAGGTTTATATATAATATAAAAAAGGGACTAATGTAATCTGCTTAAAGCTTAGAAAAGAGACGTGTAATATTTTTAAACTTAAGAGTTGGGTAAACAAAAATATTCTTAAAATTGAATTTGTTGTATTACTAAACTAATCTAAACTATTATAAGTTCAAATAATTTAGATTAATTAAAATCTAAAAATTGATTGCAAATCTGTATGACACATGAAAAGTAACCTTTTACATTTTATGTTTTCTTTTTCAACTATAAATAAATGTATAACATTTCTAAAAACAACACACACATGCTGGCCTAATCTGACTAAATATTCTTATAATTAGGTAACATACATGACATTTTTATATTCATTTATAAGGTTTTACTGAAATAAACTTAATCATCATATTTCAACAATAAGTTTTACATTCTCCTTCCTCTTGAACAAATACAAAGAAACAAAAAAGGGTTTGGGAAAGCATGAAAAATTACATCATAGGCTTATGTTTTCTGATTCATTGTCGTTGATAGCGGATATATACTGTGTTAATGCTCAAATTCATCAAATGTTTCAAATGCCAAAGATGAAATCACAAATATTGTGGAATTCACGAAAGAAAGGTTGTGAGGTAAAATTTGATTGTATTTCAAAGCCAAATAAAAAAGGAATTTGAACCCAGTGAGTCAGCAATAACCTATAAGCAGAATTTGCTCGCTACCACTGTCGAAGCCTTCCATTTCAATGAGAAACTGTGTCTTTAGCCGTCTACTGGATTCATGCTCACCGTCTGATTTACGCTGGAACAAGTTATTTGCATTAAATAATGAAGAAATTTTTCATGGCGCAGTTACTGTAAATTTTCACTTGGTAAATTTGCATGTTAGTACTTCCTCATAGACGATACTGCTATGGCTCATAATGTCAGAAACTACTACGGCAATAAATCCAGGTTGCTTTTATTGGCTATAATATAATACAGCATACCTGAGACAGGAGAGAATCTATTTCATCAACAAAAATTACAGCAGGCTGACGGCAACTGGCAACTCCAAAAAGGGCTCTCACTAGCTTTTCACCTTCACCGATCTAAAATAATCATAAGTAGGAACCATTTGAGGGTATTAAGAAACATTTCAACAGTTTTTGAAATTATTGTTACACGACCTAACTAAAAGCACAGATGCCTATGTTTTTGCATGAGTCAAAATGCGTCAAACTAACCCAAGAAAACTGACTTGACCCCATCCATATTGTAAGGATGAAGTAGGGTCAGAGAATGTGTAACTCGATCAAGTCGACCTGAGAACGGATCCAACTTTATCAGTTACAATATTAAAACGTTTGTATAACTTTATTATGGTATATTAGAACCGAAACAGAGAAACTAAGTGATCGACTCCTTTTTACTCAACCCAATTGGTGCATGGATTGTGCACATTTTATTTCTTTCTTTTTCTCAATTTTTCCCACAGTTTTCCCCTATCTTCTAGTTTTTTTCACTTCCTGCCCAATAACCTGAAAACCGACCCAATTTGACACAACATCCACAATACATATGATCAAATTATAGTTCATAAGTAACTGTAAACGTCATCTTATATATCAGTTGTGAAATTGTAATTTTTTGAAGGTTCACTTTTTTAAAATGGCATCAGAATCTATCCTATCAAAGTGTGTTGAATATATTGTCACATGCCATTAAGCCACTATGTAACCACCCATAAATATCGTTTCCCATGCTCAAGATATTCATTCTTTGACATGAGGTAGTGTGTTGCAGAATGTTAGAATAAATAGTTTTAAATAGAATTTATGGTAAAGATGTTGTGTGCTTTGGATTGTATCCGGTTCCTAAATATATCTTTTCAAATTCTCTCTCTTCCCTCTCATACCATGTATCTAATGCATTCAAAATTATTATACTGAGATCCGAAGATAGGAAAATTCAGTCTCTCAAATTGATCATAATTCCTTTGTATTTTTCTTAAGTCAGATCTCACATCAACTAGACATATGATTAAATATAATTAAATTGTAGTATATTTATGTTGTTTCTGTCTCCTACTATTAAGTCATTATATGACCACCTTTATTCTCACCTTAAAGATATTTAATCCTAACATGAAATAATATATCGAAAATCTCACATCAACTAAACATATAATCAAATTGAAGTATACTAGTGAACGCAAACCTCATCTTAAAAATCAATTTTGTGAAATTAGATTAAATTTAAGGTACACTATCTAAAATGATATCGAAATTTGTTCTAACAAGATTTGTTATCAATATTATGTCATCAGTTGTCTGATTGTTATCTAACCACCCAAAAATACCTAGTTCCACATTCAATATCTCCATTAATCAATTCAGGTTCTAACAAAACAAAAAACACACCCACCGAACCCAACTTGACTTAAACCCCTTCCCGGAATTCGACTTCAGTTATTGATTAAACTTGACACGAATATATCAGCAAACCTTCAAAATAGGACAGCTCACAAGCACGACAAACTTACCCACTTGCTAGTCAACGAACTTGCAGATATGTAAAAGAAGGTTGCTTTCGCCTCCCCTGCTATGGCTTTTCCTATCATTGTTTTACCAGTTCCCTAGCATTCAGAACATAAGAGAGATTAAAGACCAGAGTCTTGGCAATTTATACCATCACAGGAGAAATTTGTACTTACTGGTGGACCAAACAAAAGAAGACCCCTCCCAGGTGAACGACAGCCCATGAATATGTCAGGACGTTGCAAAGGATATATTACCATCTCATCAATACATTTCTTGGCATGCTCCAATCCAGCTACATTGTCATTAAACGACATATACTTATTTCCATGATTATGCAAAATGCCAATTTGGTGAGCTGAGTATAAAGATGACCAGGTTTTTATATTTACCAATATCATCCCACCGGACATTGGGATCTTTATCCATGATCTCGTTACTAACATGTTCAATGAGGCGAGGTTCCAAATTCCTCAATTTCTCTGGAAGCTCGCCATCAGGACCACACAGGATTTCCAAACTACAAGCATACGAAGTATATAAGGAAGTTGCATATATTATCCAAACATGATTGAGATCAACGATTTACTGGGAACTAGTCTCATATGCCTATAATTAAAAATAAAGATAAAAGAAAAAATCACTATGTTAATATTTGCGGGGGGTGAAGGAAACGTCACAAATTGAATACAGTACATAAAAGGGCCTAGAGACTAGAGTAGCGATTTCAGGTAAAGGTAAATCTCCCCACCGATAGTTATATAGATGAGCAGATAGTGAAATCAATATTCTTTTTGAGAAAATGTCTGGAAAAAGTTTGAAATAATAGTCATTTGGACATTGGAATGTGTTACGCAAAGAGAATGAATGAGTTACGGAAGATAATAGCAAGAAGAATTTGAGGAGTAATATGATGGTTGTACTACTAACCATTTCCTTGTAGAGTCATCTAAAGAATCATCACATTTTCCAGCATTTCGTGCGCTCATATTTCCAGCATTGTTCCCATTGGATTTTATAGGGGGAACGAAGTTACCACGGAAACCACGTCGTGAAACACCATATGATCTCCCACCATGCAACCTGTTGGCAGGATTGTTATCACACTGCGGTGAGACAGAGGTACAGGGTGAACCACCTGCTCCTCGCTTCTGCTTTTCTTCAATTTCCTGAACCAATAATTTGAGGGCTTCAACATTATTACGTGCAAAGAAATTAGTGCAAGGAATATAAAAAGAAATATGGCATTTTAACTCAGATAGAAGTTATATGATAATGGGTATTTCATTTATTTTACTGAAAGCTTGTTTGACAGCCACTCAATAATAGAGTGAGTGCGATCACCCGGGCGTTTCCTTAAAAAAAAAAATAATGTTTAGGTTTCCATCTAGAATACATCAATAGGAGAATAATGAAAAATTCAGCGAACTATTGATATGAAAATACCACTGGTTTGTTTTTGTACATGCATTTTGTCTGCTGATCCTACCACAATATATCCATGGAACTGTGGTTTTGTAAAAACAATATAGAAAAAACCAGTATTGAATTCTCTGTTTCGCTTACCTTAATATAACCGGGGAATCTGAAGTTGGATTCCCATTTTTCTATCTCTTCATGTTGTGCTTCAAACACCTAGATTTCTTCTTCTCCCTTTCCTTACCTGCTGTATCCTAACAACTGGCATCGATTGGGTTTGGTCAATTAGCAATCTAATGGCTGATCTACATGCAACGGTGTGGTGGTAAAAGAAATGGAACAACATCTTTTTGCTTGTTTGGCAGAGTTAGCTGACTCCCTCCATCACACTATAGATGATTCTTTGAAAGAAACCGTTCAAGAATTAGTCAACCAATCTTCTGACAATGACTTTAACCCTTTTAATAAATGAGGCACTCCGAGAACTAGTACTTATTCTTACAAGAATAGCAGGAATTGATTTCCCGCGATTTGATGGAGAAAATGTCGACTAATGACAGTATCAGTGAAAACATTTTACTAAATGATCATAAACACGAAAATATTCAGGTTCAATTAGCTATAGTCCATCTAAAAGGCCACACATTACAATGGCACATGGTGTGGACAAAATTTCACAATTGTTTTTTAGTTTCTTGAATGCCTTGGTCAAAGAGACATTTGGAGATGTCTATAAGGACCCCATGGCAGATTTGATGAAACTCCAGCAGAAAGCATTAGTGACTAAATATCATGAAGCCTTTTGACGCAATTATTAATCCCTTAAACCTTTCTTGTAATTTTTTGTGCATCAAATTGTGTCCCACCGTATAGGGTTCATCACAAAAGTAACAAAGACCATTGGCACTTCTTTCATTCATAAAAGTTGGTGTCAATGTTCGTGTTGAGTGAGGCTTACGAGTTTCAAAATATTGAATCACAACTGACTTCACCGGTGGTACAGGTTTAGGCCCTAATATGCCCTTAGTCTTGTTGAATTGCCACCAAGATTCCAATGACAGAGATGTATTAGCCACTTCGTACATCCCAAGCTAACACAAAAGCTTTTTGCACTGTCATGGGCCGAAACAAACGCACCAACACTTAAATATCTTTCTTTAATCTCCAAGAAAACAATTCAACATATATTGTTCAGAAAGGTTGAATCTATTAATAATTGCTTCACAGGATTCATGATATTCAATCATTGATGAAATCTGCCGAAACTGCACCAAATCAGTCATGGGGTCCACACAGACATCTCCAAATCTCTCTTTCATCATGGCACTATAAGTCACCCCTGAAACTAAAGAAGAAATGTCCACTCTGTGTCATTGTAATGTGCGGCCTTTCAAATGGACTATAGATAATTGATCTTGAATATCCCCCGGTGTATGATTAATTACGACAAAAAAAAAATCATATTGGCCTCAATTATTAAAAGAATTCAAGTCACCAAAAGAAGATTAGTTAGCTAATTCTTGAACAATTTCTTTCAAAGAATCAGCAATAGTGAGTTCGAGGAGCCAACTAACTCTGCCAAACAAACAGAAATACGTTCTTCCATTTCTTTTAACACCACACCTTGCATGTTGAATCAGTTATGAGACTACTAATTGGATCAAACCCAACTAATACCAATTGATAGGAAAAAGGTAAGGGAAAAGAGAAAAAGAAATATAGGTGTTTGAAACAACACGAAGAGATATAGAATCGGAATCCAACTTTAGATTCCACGAATATATTTAGGTAAGAGAATCAATTCGATACTAGTTTTTTCTATAACTTTTGCAACCACAGTTCCTATATATAGGTAGGAACTGGCAAAACGCATGTACAGAAACAAACAACAGTATTTTCCTATCAATCACTATAAAGACAAATTAAAAATTCATGCACCAAATTTGATAAAATAGAAATAAAACGCTCATAATTGTCAAACGCATTGGGAGAAAAAAGCAGAAAGTAGATAAATAAGGTAAACTAATTATACCAGTTTTGCTCTAGCGGTAATAAACCCTTTGCCACAGACATCAGGGTGAACTTCGTCCTTATTTGAAGGTGACTTCAAGTATCCAACTCTGGGGCTATTAGCTTCCACGTGTACACGTTTGGTGGAGAATGTGTTTCCAAAAGCTCTTTCTTCTCCTTCAACTTGAAAGATAGAAGAGACACCAAGACCCTTTGTATGGCTGGCTTGAGATTGAGGCCTACCAAGAATCCTGCAATCCTCGGAACTGTAATTTTTCATGTTCAAAGAACTCTGGGAACAGTTGCTAGTCCACAAGCTGCTTTTCCCATACATGGATGGTAGCTTCGTTTGCACCATTTGCTTCGAGGCTTTGCTGCCCGTTTTGTCCTGTTTTCCCAGGTGATCAATCTGAAATAATAATTTTTTTAAGAAAAGAAATCTAATTCACAAATAACGATGTCAAGAATACCGAGGAACAGAAAACAATAACTAAATTGATTTTAATAACTGTGGTTGTTAGCATGTCTTACCAATTTATACGCGTCTTTTTCTTTAGATTGGTTGACAAGAGCACGGAAGTACTTTGAACTCTGAATCTTCTCAATGTCAATATCTCCTGTTGTGCCAAAAATGTATCCTGGAGATTTCTTTGCTTGCTCAAAAGCTTGCCTAGTTAAATAACAGGTACCAAAATGTTCAGAAGCATGAAGACAACAACAGAAAAACGATACCAGAACAGATGGGAGAGTTAACGAATATTCAAGAGTCTAAAAACTATTTGCAACCACAATTGCCGCTAGGACATCAATATTTTTTAATTCTCCCCACCGGTATGGTGACCAGAATTCTCATTAAATCATTTGAGTGTGATTAAAGTTCAAAAGATTAGAAAGATTAAAGTTAAGTAGGAACAACTATAAAACTATAATATAATTCACTCCTCAATTTTAGAGTGATCTGGTTGCGAATACTGCAAAGTCCACTATATTACAGCCACACCTACGAGTATGATAGATATTTTTTTATGGCTGTAATATATATGCAGAATGAAAAAAAAAAAATCCACCATCAAGTAGTAAAAATTTGCATTTAATATGACTTCACATGTTGCCATTCGAAAGTTCTACAAAACCTACACTTCCAGATAACTTTTTTTCATAAAAACTTTTAAATGAGAAAAGAAAATAACTCACATAACTTCAACCGATTAAATTATTATGCATAAACTAATTTCAACTTATGAAAAAGTGTTTCACAATTTTTTTTCCTAAGATGCGCATATGTGAAAGCTAATTAATCTGGTAGAATACACTTAATTACGCCATTTGATTTTCACCGAATTCTTTAAAATTTTTAGCATTGTCAGTCTATATAAAAATAAAAATAAAAATCACAAAGTTCAAGCAAAACATTCGATTGTTGAGGAGTAGGATCAAATCATTGTCAAAAGAACGCACCGATCAGATAGAGGGGTGAGGGATTTGCGAGCGGTGTGAAGCTTGGAGAGTGCGTCGCGTCGAGTCGGTTGAAGGAAGGCCTCATCGACGGCGTCAGAGTAGGATTTCACGTCGAGGAAGCCGAGAAGACGAAGCGCGAGGACGTGAGCGGAGGCGAAGTCCTCTCTTGCTAGAGCGTGTTCCGCGCCCAACAGAAGAGATTGCAGCCTCTGCAAATTCTCCTCCGCTTCCATTCTCCAATTCTTCTCCTTCATTTCCTCCATCACGTTTCTTTTTTCTTAGCATAGCAATAACAACCTTCTGGGAAAAAAATAAACAAAAGTGTTTATATGAATGTGCTTTTGTTTTTGATTTTGGGTGCTCGCTATCTCCCGCCACTTTGCCTTCATTCTCCCCCGCTGAGGAAATATTTAGAAAGAGTAATATCTACTATTTTACGATATTTTAATATATAACACGAGATTCTTTTAAATAATGTAGATTTTCTCTTTTTATCCACATTTCATAATACTAACGATGACACTTGTCGCACTTGTGTATTAATTAAGATCAATAATAAATATATAATTTTTAAAATAATTGTTAAATATAAAATTTAAAAAAAAAATAAGATATGTAAAAAGAAAATTTAAATAATAATTTAAGACAAAAAAAATTTGTAAAAAAATGATTAAAAGTAAATTATTTATAAAATAATTAATTTTTAAAATAACTAAGGGTAAAACGGATATTATGAAATGTAGACACAAAAAGAAGAATCTCCATTATTGTAATTTTCAAAAAATTTAAGTTAAGATCAATAACAAATATATAATTTTTAAAATAGTTGTTAAATATAAAATTTAAAAAAAATAAGATATGTAAAAAGAAAATTTAAATAATGATTTAAGACAAAAGAGATTTGTAGAAAAATGATTAAAAGTAAATTATTTATAAAATAATTAATTTTTAAAATAACTAAGGGTAAAAAACGGATATTATGAAATGTGGACACAAAAAGAAGAATCCCTAATATTGTTATAGATAGATAGATGTTATAGATATAGATATAGATTAATTCTATCATTTATAATATAATTATTTTTTAAATTTTTTAAAATTAATTGTTATTTTTATCTACTTTTTATAAAACTGTTTATCTTTTTTTCTTTTTTTTATTCATCAACAATTAATTTTTCTATTCATTTTACTTTATTTTTAACATTTCATTTCATTTTTAATAAATATAAATTTATTTTATATATTAACCTAATAACATTACACTATTATCACCTACTAAGATACTATCATTCATATCTAAAAAATGCATATACACATGCACGATAGCGCCCTCTGTGTACGCTAGTATATATTTATTGATATACATAAATATTAAGGTAAATATCATTACATTTAAAATTATTAAATATTATTAAAGACAATATATATGTTTTTCCTACAATTTTATTTGTGTAGGCTTAAATATACATTTAGTTCCTATTTTGGTTGTTTTTATCTAATTTGGTACTAATTTTCGTTTTGTGTTCAATTAGGTTCTCATTTTCGCCAAATTTTGGTCAATTTGGTCATTTTGTGTTTAAATAGTTAACGTTTTTTAACCGTATATATCACGTGTTAGCTCCTGGTTTTTTTATTTTTTATTTTTATTTTTTCAATTTTTTAAATTTTTAATTTTTTTAACTTCAAAAAAATTGTCCATATGTGTCAAGTCACAATTGTGTCACATGTCAATGCTAGTGCCACGTGTGAGTTTGTGGTTGTGTTATTTGTTTTTGTTAAATTTTGTCCCATAAGTTATTTTTGTTCAGTTTAGTCCCAATTTTATTTAAAATAAATTAATTTTGTCCCTTTCAAATTGACATCAAATTTAATAATTTTTATAATATTTATATTCTAAAATAATTTTAAAATTTATATTTAAAAATATTTTAAATATTCAAAATATTTAAAAAAAATAAACTAATATTTGTAAAATTAACATTTAAATATAAAATATGTTAGATTTTAATATCTAAAATGCAATAAAAATATTAAATATTTTAGATTTAAATGTTAATTTTACAAATGTTAATATATATTTTAAAATTTTAATAATTATATTTCAATAATATTTAAATAATTATATTCTATTTAACAATTGAGTTTAAGAATTATATTCAATTTATAATTAAATATAATAATTTATAATTGAGTTTCAAAAATAACTAATAATAATGTCAATTTTAAAAATTAAATTGTTTCATTTTGACAAAAAATAGGACTAAATTAAAGAAAAACAATGAATACAGGACTGAATTGAACAAAAATAACGAATATCGGGACTAAATTGAACAAAAAGAAATAATATAACCACAAATTGACATGTGGCACTAGCAATGACATGAGGCATAATTGTGACTTGACACCAATGACGGAACTTGACTAAAAATTTTAGGGGGCAAATTATATTTGTTATATATAAATTATTTTTTTACTAAATCAGGTCGTCCGCTTGGTTTTTTACTAAAAAGATAGCACAATAAGCAATATCCAACATTTTTTAATGGCGAATACTCTAACCATGAAGGAAATAAGCTAAACCAAGTGTACTGAAATCTTTTTGGATGATCATCTTTACCAGACAATGGATCATTTTCTAGACGCAATTGATATGGACCCCATTTTAGATAAGCTCTTTCGTACTTCATCAATTTGATTTGGTGGGTATTGCCAAATTTGAAGACGCTTTCCCGGATCACGTTCTAAAGTATTTTCAAATTCATTATATGTAACTTTAGGAACCTAAGAGAGTTGTTTTTCATTTTCTTTAATATTTGGATTCTCATGAAGTTTCTCAATTTTAGATGACGTAAATGCATTTTTTTCATCTTCATCACAAACCTTCCTCTGGAAAAAATAATCAATTCTTTTACTCTTTATCATAATTTTTCTAATATAAATTTTTCACCTCTCACCTATTTACACAAAGATAAAATTATGAATACCCCAAATTAAATCTTAAAAGCAAGACTCAATATTTTAAGAAAACTAATAACTTCTAAATGATTAGTTTCCCCTATTGTAACATCCCGATAGGATATTACTTAAAATAAATAATAAACAACAATTTATATAACTAAAACCTCATTTATTAATGAAACTATTTCCCAAAAACCACGGGAAATTTCAAAACTTTAAAACATTAATAATCCCAAATATTCTAAAACCATAAAAACTGTAATCAAATTACATATAAATTAAACCAAAAACAGTTATAAAATCCCCTCGTGCACTGAGCCCACTCTCTACCACTAAGCGTCTCCTGACTCACCTGTAACATCATTTGCTCCCAGATAATAAATTACCTAATCATCGCCACACACAAACAGATAGGGTGAGCTATGCACATAAACATAAATAAATATGAAATTAAATTCCCAGCCCAAACATAAGTATCCATTTGTTTATTTTTAAAATACCCTTTTTCCCACACTCATAACCAATGTGAGTTCATGTATGTATTCTAACTCTGAGATTTCATGTGCTTCTACGACCCTCCTTGCTCGTGGTCTAACCTACAAGTCTATCCCGCTTGTAGTCCTGCTTCACGGACTCTCACGCCCATTCATTCGAACTCCTCGCTTAGACTTGGACACGCATACCCGCCTTTCCTATTATAAACTCCCTCATTCATAGCATTCCCAAGTTGAGCATGAAATGAACTCCCTCGCTCATTCATCCCAACAAGAGTACCTCCGGTGAACTAACTGTTCACGTTTCGCATGCGATCCACCCATCACAAACTCCTCGTTCGCGACTCATTCCAAGCACATTCCAGAATCCTATGTACTTAATCCTTCAAGCCCAACCCTCACTAACACAAGCATAAATCCCTAGAATTTAGAAGCCACAAACAAACCAACTCAATCATCTCACACAACCATAGATCATGCATCATTCTCGCTTAAGCCAAGGGTCTTCGCCTAGGCTAAACCATCAGCCTCACTTAAGCCAACCCACCTCGCCTGAGCGAGTGTGCAATAGTGGTTGTACCACTTCATCTCGCTTAGGCAAGCTCTTCTCGCCTGAGCGAGACCTTAGGTTGCTCAACACACAAAGCTCCTCGCCTGGACGAGGATTCAACAAAAAAAACACCAAGTCTCATCGCGACCTCGCTTAGGCGACCTATTCTCGCCTGAGCGAGTGTATATGCCGCTCAACACTCCAAAACTTCTCGCCTGGGCGTGTAGTTGCGCTCAAAAGTCCAGGTTTCCTTGCGACCTCGCTTAGGCAAGCCACTCTCGCCTGAGCGATGTAAGACCCGAAAAAAAAATTAAAATAAAGAAATGAATATTTAATTTATATCTGGGAAGAAAGCAATAGCGTTAATTGGACTAACATGATGTAGCAAAGTACTAGCTTAAGTGGTGAGAGTACTTTGGGGTTGTGTGTGAGGACTTGGGTTCAAGTCCTATGTATGTAAATTGTGTGAGTTTTAATGTTTTCTTTTAAGTAAGAGAAAACGGAACTATAATTTATATTTTATTGT
>Ga0214545_1007451_pt1 | contig 18289 bp, 9 predicted proteins | sample CNSS4metaG_FD_160064 | JGI IMG/M metagenome (GOLD analysis project Ga0214545, IMG submission 160064) | Root nodule microbial communities from cowpea collected in UCLA plant growth center, Los Angeles, California, USA - CNSS4 | ecosystem: Host-associated > Plants > Roots > Nodule | place: USA...
TATATATATATATATATATATATATATATATATATAAAGAACCTCTTATAGTAGGTCAAGGTTGAGTTTATAACCTAGCAGATACAGACAAAGCTCATACTAGTGAAAATCCACCCTAAGGAGAGAGATCTTGATTTGGAAAGTAAAATTTATATTATTGAACATTTACAGACAGTCCAAAATCAAGAACTGTAATTAAAAGTATATAATGCTTAGTTTCGTGTTTCAAATTTGTTCAGCTGTGGAATGAAAAATGCCTTAATTTGAATGTAATTGCATGCAAAGCTTGTTTCAATAACTTTTCTGAATGTGCAGGGAGATTTTAGAGACTAGGTTTGAAATCTCACATATACTATATACCATGAAGTGTAATTGGCTTCATATATACTCAACTTTTTTTCTAAATATTCAAAGCTAATTATAGTTATATTCTCTCTTTTTTTTTCCCATTTTTTCCCATATATATCTTTCTTTTTGTTACATTTATTATATCTTTCACTTTCCCTTTCTCTCTTTCCATTTTTCTTTCTACGGTTTCTTTCCTACACTCATCCAACAGCAAATTGGAAATCCTACATGCAACATTTTCTTATATTCAATTTCCTTGGAGATGCCTAAGCTTTTTTTTTCATTTTTTTTATTTTAAATCTTAGATACTTGTAATGAAGAACATGGCCCCTATCAAAATATATGTGTCAGCTCAATCAAAAGCTTGTTGCATATTTAAATAAGAGACAAATTGTGTAACTAGTTGAGTATTCTGTTACATAACAACTAAAATTTAAGCAGTCTTTACAAAAAATATATCTTACATTTATATAATTATAATTAGAATCGACTTAGACTGTGGGATAATATTATGTTTAAATATTAGAAATGCTAAACTTAAATTTTATTATATACTACAAAACCATCTATCCTTCTAAAACAACATATTAAGTTTAAACATGTACATAATGTAAGTTTAAACATGTACAAAATCATGCTTACAGAAACGTAAATTCCATTTTACAAACAGTTTTCATCTTGTTTTGATCTACAGTTAAAGACTTGCCATCTTCAAAGTAATTCTTGGTGAAATTCATTTCATAAACATTTCAGCCATGATTCCATAACTGAAGCTGCAAATTCTACCTCTTAATTTATACATTGAGAGAGATTTTGTGTACTATTTTTGGCATGCATAAGATATTATCAACACAGAACCTACACATATACACATGAATTCAACTCTATTTATCGAAATCAATGGAATCTCTCTATGCAGAAGCATCGTTAAATGGCATTAAGCAAGTTTATTACGGAAGCTCAAAGATTAAGTAGCGTTGCATCCTACAATTAACATATATAAGGAAAGAGAGAATAGAGCTATTAAGAAAAGAACAAGGAGATTAAACTGTAGTGAAACTTTGAATCAAATTGATTAATGACAGAAAATTGACCATGGGAAAAAGAAAGGGTAAGAACACATACATGTGATCTACAAAACATGCTAAACTAACTAGATAGATAGTGCTAGCGATCGGGCCTACCCATCATTGATGTCATCGGAGAAATTCTGCCGGAAACCGCTTCTGTTGGCCGGAAACGCATGCCGGAGAATGTCACCGACGATACCAAAACGAAAGCCATGTCCAACAAAAGATGCGCATATTCATTGTACATATGAATACACTTCCTTAGAAGCACTCTGCTCAACACAGATACTAACTCCATGAATCTAGTCATTTGCACTTTTTGGATTCTTGGTGTTCTCGCCTTCGCAGAAACCTATGTTTGATTGATTGATTCCACTGTTCCAGAAGAATAATGTTGCTTTTACTACGGTGCCCTTGTTTCAGTTTTGTACGAATCATTCGTAGTTGCAATTTAAATTTTTTATATTGCTCAAAAATTCAATAATAACTTCAAAATACAAAATGGAGACTTGAATAATACATAAGAAAAAGTATCTATAAGTATATTGACCTAAGGATTTGGGTAGAATTATAATTAAGTCATAATTTATTGATGTTTAAATTTTTTAAGTTTGTTTCCTCTTAAAAAAAAACCGTAAAATTAGTATCAAAGTTTATTTTGTGTTGGTAATTAGGAAAGAAGCATGTCTAGATATGATAAAAATTCAATTATAATTAGGGTAATTATCTAAGAAAAATGTTTTACATTGAATAAATTTTTTTGAATAATATATAGAAAAAATACACACAAATAAATTATTTTAAATTTTGAGTTAAAAATTACATCAAAATTTCTTATATAAATAAATTTATTCCTAATTTATTGAAAGTGAATTTTCATAATTCACTGGTACTGAATCTACTTACGATATCTCCTACAAAAAAACTTAAGAACTAATTAGTTTGAATAAATAATTTTTAGTGAAATTAAGAATGTAAGTTAATCTCTAGTAATAATTTTTTTTAAAATGTTAAAAGTAGGATTATATATAGTGGGATGTAGTAAATACTTTGTATCTTATTATTATTATTATTATTATTATTATTATTACCTTTATTTAGATTGCAATAAAAGAAATTAAGTCTATTAGGATGCAAAACTAGAAGTTTTGAGCGAAAAACTCTCGAAAACATTTACAATTTGTATTAAAATATGATCATTATATCTCGTAATAATCAGATTTTTTTTTACTGTTTTAGTCAACTTAATGAAATATCAATTTTAAAATTGCAAATCGCAATACTTATATATGTCATATCTAAACTAGTACGATGCATGTTTCACATCCCTTTTCAGTCAAAGATGATAAAAGTTTAATAATTTTACTTACTCAGGAAATTTTGGGCAGGAATAATTATGAAATTATTGGCTAGAAAAAGAAGATATGAACCGTGACGTATAAGTGTTCCTTTGTAAATTACTAATATTTTCTGTAGAATACGATTCTATTCTTATATTACAATTGTAAAGTGGTATGATACATATTACTAATCAATAATCATCTTATTAGTGATATCATAATTTAATTATAGTCATAAAATTGTCAAAACTATGATTACTCAATAAAGTTATTCAAAAAGTTCATCTGCAATCGTCCTTTTGAATGTTTACACTGGCATACAATTACTTTTAGAAATTTTAAAATCTTCAAAAATTAGAATAATTTTAAAAAAGCTATTTTTGAAGTACAACAAAAGGAAAACTTAGCAATAATTAAAAGTGAGATCTAAATCATAATGGGCAAAATGGTAACTGTGTTGAAAAGCAATGTCAGAAGCATTTTCAACGAGAGATAAACAAAGAGTGAGAGAGAAAGAAAATAAGAATGAGGACATAATGAAGACATGGATGCAATAGAAGGAAGTGGTGACCATAACATCAGAAACATTTACTCTGCCTTCTTCGGAACTATGTCATCAAAATGTCGACATAGTTCATTTATGTCTACCTTGCAGTTTTCGAAAATTTTAATAAATAATTTATTGTTATGAAGAAAAATTAAAGAATTATTAAATTAACGCCATTAACTTCACTGATCCAGAAGTTTTATTCGCACATTTTACAGAATTTTGCTTTTCATATTCAGAAGCTGACTTTTAAAAATTATAAAGGTGAATTTTTTCTATTCTTTTGTTTCTAAAATCTTGATTTTCAATAAATTTTTAAAAAGTTTTAAAGAGAGAGTTTCCAATATGATTTTGCTAATATTTTATTTTAAAATATTTATAAAGCTCGCAAAAATTAAAGAGAAATATAATGTTTTTATTAAATGGGTTAAATATGTTTTTGGTTTCTTAACTTTCCCTGAATTTTGAAATTAGTCTATTTCAAAACTTTTGATTAACTTAGTTCTTAATCTTTCGAAATAAATGGATTTAATCATTTTAATCAAATTTTGTAAGATTTTTTTGACATTTCAAGCGTGTTTCATAATAATTTGACTTAATATTAAAGTAAAAATGTGTCAAATAGTATAAACAACTCAAATACAATTTCAAAGTACGTACAAAACATCAAATAAACCTAACAAAATTAGATTAAAAGGACTAAATTCACATATTTTGAAGGATGAAGAACTAAATTGGTCTAAAGTTTCAAAATGAACTAATTCCAAAATTTACTAAAAGTTAAGGAATCAAAACCATATTTAATTCTTGTTAAATAATTGAATGTAGGTAATATGATTTTTTTTTTATTTAGTTTCTTTAAATTTATGGAAAACATTTATGGAAATATTTTTGTATGAAGTATAACTAATACATGTTTCTAGGAAGTATATTATTGTTTGAAAAATTAAACTTTTAAAATAATGCAAATTTCTTTTATATTTTAATTTTTAAAATCAAAATTTATGTTGTAGAAAAACAAAGAAAATGAAGAAAACAGAGAACAAACCTAAATTATTTGGATTAGAAAATAGAAAATGAGAAAACAAATGAAGAGAAAATTTATAAAAACATATATCAACAAAAATATTAAATTTATTTTATTATTTTAATATTATTTTTTATTATATTATAATAAATATATTTATAAGTATTTAAATATTGTTTACATATTATATTATAATAAATATATTTATAAGTATTTAAATATTGTTTACATTTGTATTTTTTAATTATTTATTGTGTCAGAATAATTTTTTATTATTATATAGTATTTATCTTTAATCAATTAACTCTCCTATTTAATTGATTATGAATCTGATTACTATTAAAAAAATAATAAAGAAAATGTGACTTTCTTCGCAGTTTGGAGTAAAATATTTTAGGTGGAGCATTTGTCTCTTTTTCGTAATTTTTATTTTGTTTTTTTGGACTTTCTACGCTTTTTTCTTCTTAAGATTCGTCATCAGAAACAAAAAGTGATAAAAATATGAAAGTAGAAAAATAAATACAAAATAAGAAATAAAGTGAAAAGTTAGACTGCTTGAACAATGAGTAAAGAAAGTAACAATTGATGAAGAGTGAAATATTTGTAAATGATTATGATTAATTTGAAAGAATAAAAATAAATGATAATTTCACAATTTCAATAATAACCAAGTATACTTGAATTAATGATTAAATAAATCTTAATATGTTATATGAAGTGTAGGCCAAATATGTTAGTAATTTTGGGTCATGCATATATATGATACATAATTAAATGTGTATTAGGGCCATTATTTATAAAGCCAAATAATAAAGTAATCTGACTAAATTAAAGATTTGGCTAAAGGCATATGTCATGAAAATAAATATTGTGTAGAGACCACTTAGTAATTTCTAATTTGATGAGGGGCTAAATTAGAAATACTAAAACTTAAGTAATTCAGTTTATAAATGGTCGTGGTCCCCTTTTGAGAACACACAGAGTCATAACATACTCTTCCTTTTCCTTTCTCCCTATCCCCATCAAGAGAGAAAACCAAAGGGAAATAAAGGTCCTCTACAGGAGGAAGATCACTGCATCATTAGTGCTCTCTAATATTATCGTTATGGCCAATTCAGGTACGCTTCCGTTTACTTTTTACAGCATGATTATCAGTATAGGATATTGTTTATGATTGATTGTTAGAATCAATAATATGACATATTCTGCGTTTATGCTTACAAAATATCGATAACATTAGGTCTAATATTGTTGAAAAATGAGTGATTTTTTTCACATTTTATAGTTATTTTAGTCTTTTAGACTAAAGGTTTGAAGATTATGTAGTGTAGGCACAATACCAATTTAATCATTAGTTAAAAAATTGACTTGGAAATTGGGTTCAGTATCGATGGATGTTGAAAGGTCAAGTAAGGTTTCAAACTGTCAAATATTAAAATAATGATTGCATATTTAATAGAGATATTAAAGATATAATATTATTAAAGAAGAACCTTAATGAGAGATGTCAAGTAAGGAGTGGGGAAGACACAAAGAACAAAGAAGACTTAATAGAAGGAAAAAATTGAAAATAGGTAGAATACTTTGAATGCTCTAGTTGATCGAACTCTAGTCTTTTTGGCTAGAACATTTTGGCGTCCACCGTGGAGCTTGGTGAAACATTTGGATGGCAGTGTGGAGCTTTCATGATCTATATTGTTGCATGCCATCAACTCACGTTATCTCACTTGTCATTCTCAAACCATGTGATTGTGACTCCTTTCGTGACATCATGTCCATGCACACTAGGGATGACAATGGAGCAGGGTGGATGCAGGTTTCATCATCCCATCCCCATCCTTGCAATAAAAATTTGTCCTCATCCCCATCCCTCTCTCCAAATCCAGCAGGTATACAATTTTTGCCTTATTCTCATCCCCACTGGATAACATGTATACTCGTATAGCACTTAAAATTGAAAGTCAAACATTCTTATTAAATAGCCTGTCGGTCCATCAAGAAAGAAACGGGTTGGGTCAAGATATTCAACCTGTGGCCTGTTGCAGCCCGACTAGTTTGACCCATCAGTCTATTGGATTGTGTAACATCTCGGTCGGATATTACGAATTTAGATAAAGTAAAATAGAAATAAGATTAAACATCATTTATTATAATTCCATTTCCCAAAAACGCGTGAAATTTAAAACTTTATTAAATAGTAAAATTTATCCAAAATTCAAAGTTTATAAAACCTCAATACAATTCAAATATATTAACACAAATATACAATTCAAATAAAACATATATAATTCAAATATATTAACACAAATACATCAAAGGAACATTATCCTTTGATTCCATATCACATGGCCACCACCATGTCATCCATGACTTACGTCTCAGGACAAATACCTCAAGATGGCTTGCTGCCACACATACAAGCCACAACTTCTAGAACACGTGCGAGAAACCTGCTACAAACCATACTCCGTAACGCTAGGTGGAGTTCCCAATACGAACATAGTCCATAATGTCCCAAGACTACCAAACTCGTCAGCTACATACTAAGGAGGAAAATCTATCTGGACCCATATGTACGAACCACAACTCGCACACTCATACCGGTAACACTCGCCAACCCGAGCCACAACTTAAGAGTTCCTTGTGTTCATCCGTCATCCTGAGCCATAGCTCAAGAGATGTCATTCTGAGCCACAACTCAAGGAATGTCACATGTTTAACCCCTATCCCGAGCCACAACTCAAGGAACATCAGCAAGCCGACCTTTAAGGTATCCCAAAAGCATTGTAGATCACGCACAAACATAACAAACAAAGCTTATGCCTTTGTGTTATCGCCTGGCGGCTTTGAAGCAACGCCAAGCGAAACTCGCTTCCAGACAGCCTCGCGGGGGACACGTGCCGCCAAGCGCCAAGCACCTCTAATCCCTTTGCCTTTGCAGGTATCGTCTGGCGGGACGACCATCATCGCTAGGCGCCACGCGTTCTAGAACTCCTTTGTTTTGTAGCTTCCGCCTAGCGGTTCAAACCTCACTGTCAGGCGCTACTGGTTCTTTTCTTTCGTAGCTCAGATTTCCAATTCATCCATACGCCCCAGCAAGTTACTCAGTTCCCCGTGACTCCAATTACCTTTGACAGCTTGAAATTCATCTTATACTTGCATTTAGAGCTGTCAAAATGGGCCACCTAGCCCGACCCTACCCGATCCACCACGGGTTGGCCACTTAGTGGGCCAACCCAACTCGGCTCACTTATAAGTGAGCCGAAAAACTTCGAACCTGACCTGACCCACCACGGGTTGGTGGGTTAAACTGGTTGGCTCACTAGCCCACTTAATTAAATTAAAATTTAAGTCATAAATTATAATTCAAATTAAAATTTAAATATACTTCAATACAATCTAAGTACAATCCAAAATGATGTTAAACTCCAATATAAACCAAAATAAAAAAAAAAATAATATCTAAGATCAAAGCATTCTTGTCACTTATCTAACTATAATATTAGAGTCTTGAATGGATAAATCCACAACATTTTCATCTCTTGAAGCATCTTCTTTATCCCCATCTATTTGGAGTTGAAGCAAAGTTTCCATTTGCCAACCCACTAATGTGTTTGGTTAAAAAAATAACCCAACATTGCAAATCCCAACATAATGTGTGTGACCATACAGGTTGGTGGGCCAACCCGGCTCACCACAGGTTCAACCCGAGTGAGCCGAGTTCTTGGTGGGCCAAGTCAAAAATTGACTCGTACTGACATTTGTAAAAAAATTTCAACCCAACCCGGCCCAAACCCGTGGTGGACCGAGTTGGCCCACGGATTCTGACCCACTTTGACGACTCTACTTGCATTCAATGAATTGGCATCTCCCGGTAGTCATCCAATTACAATTCCAATGCCTAAATTTAATTAAGTACCACCACCACCACATAATGCTTATTCCATAATTCCCCAATGGTTCCTATTCTCACAGTCCGTCCATTTCCTAACCTTTGTCACACATACTGTGTTACTCTCCAATATTTCACATACTCACTCATGCACAAGTAAGATCAAATTGCTTGCAATTTACCCAATGGCTGAGGTAACCAGCCTGTGATTAACTTAAACTAGCTCTTGAATCCTCTTATGAATCAACTAAACCTCAACTACAACACCAGCACACTCAGATTTGCAACCTATATCTTAATCCTTTAATCATGCATTCTTTCTAACATCAAAAGTATTCCTAATAACATATTTTTCTCTATTTTTCCAACCATATCTCCTTTTAGCCTTCTCAATGAATCCAACCCGTGCCCAAACCACCAAAAAGGCAAGAACAACAACTACACTTCCCGTTGTCGCCTGGCGGCAAGTTATCTTCCGCCAAGCGGTGCATCAGTTCTGGGAAAAATCCTAGGTTTTGTTACATATGCCTCCCATTGTCTAATCCCACAATTTAGTCATGCCATCATAATTCCAAATTTTACTAAGTATCAAATTTAAGGATTAGCAGACAATTCTCAATGTAAATTATACGTCCAATATTCCAAACTCAGAAATTTCCCAAATTCTCAAACCCTAAAAATAGGTTCCTACAATTTCCTTCAATTAGCTTCCAATCACGGTGTAATTCAACAGCTACAAGCATCCAATAATCCACTAACATTTAAAACTACCTTTTTCCCCGATCAAACTCAGCCTAGAACTCCAAAGACATCAAAATTGAGCAAACCTGCTCGCATCACCTAACGGGTGTTCATCACCGCCAAGCAATTCATGCCAAAAACCCAAAAATTGGGTTGATTAGGGTGTATCGCCTGACGGCGTGTTCTTACCGCCAGGCGATTTCTGGAAAAAACCCGTTGCATGTACCAAGGTTCGAACCCATAACCATGCCAATGTCAAATCAAAGCACAACCATTCAACCAATTCATGTTTCATGATAATTCTTACTCATTTAAAAATATAATATCACGCACCACAACCAACATATTTATTTAAAACAATACACTATTAAAATAACAAACAAATGGCATACATAGGACTCAAACCTAACTCCTCTCAACACAATCAAGTACTCTTGACCATTTGAGCTAATACTTTTCCACATCATAACAATCAACATTTAATGCCATAAAGGCTCCCAGTACCCGTATTTATTAATTATTTATTTATTTAATTAATTAAGTTTTGCGGATCTTACAGGTTGCATGACAGGTTGGCCGCATGCTGGGCTATAATCCGTGAATGCAAAAAAGAAATGGTTTAGCTCGTGAGTGAGATTAGTTTTAATTGAAATAGCCCGTTTGTGTTGTGGCAGAGAGTGACATGCAATTTCTTCACTTCTTGAGCGCGCAATAGAGGCGACTCGCTACAGTGACAGAATAACGACAAACAACCCCTCCCACATCTCATCTCACTCAAATGAATGGATGATGCGCATCAAGTGGAAGAAGCACCGTCGTGACCCATCGAGGAAGAGGGCGAGTAGAGATGTTGAAGAAACAGTCGGCGCTGGTGACAAACGATTGACGGCAACAACACAAGTTCGTTCACATTTTGATTTTTCCCCCTTTCTACCCTAAACGATGGGCATCTGCTTGTTGCCCTTGGTGCCCTAAACGATTTTACCCCTTTCGATTTTCCCTTTTTCAATTTTTGTTCACAATTTTCGGCTTGTTGTTTTCTACTAGTGCTCTTGTCCTTGCTTCAATTTTTTATTTTTGTTGGTCTTGGTGGTCTCCACTCTGTTGTGTTCTACTACTACTATTGGTGATTGTCCTCCATATTTGATGATTATTTTTCAATTTTCGATTATTGTATGATTGTATCTTATTATTGTTTTCTCGCTTTACTACTGTTGTATTCTCTCTTTGTCTTCATCTCATTCTTATAATTTTTGATTGTTCTATATCTGATGATTGTGTAAAAGAAGGCATGGTTTTTAAAAACAAAGGACGGGCCAGAAAGGTTGGCTCGTTTGCTCGTTAGCCCATCACAAGATAGGACAAGTTAAATTTTTTGGCCGTTTTTCTTTAGACGGACTGGCCCATTCTGGCTTGTCTTCAATGGGATAAAAACGGGCTGGGCCAAAACGGGTGGAACTGTCCCATTTTGCCACCTTTACTCAATTGAGAAGAATAAAGTCTAGTCTTAAAACTATATATTGGACCTTATTAAATATAACATTGCATCCATTATCATTATCCTATAATTGACTTATACTAAGTATCTTATATTTGAAACTATCTATTGTAAAATCATTAATGCCCATGATCTTTCCTTCCTTTTTATTGTTGTCAAACTTTGTTGTGTGTCGTGTTTCACTAAAAGAATATTATTATTTACCAATAGATCTTTACTGATGAAAATGAATCCACTGATAAACCCAAATTTACCAACAAATTTTAAAAGTTAAATTATCGATCAATATTTCCGTCAATAATGATTCGTTTGTAAAATTTGTTAGTAAGATCTGTAATTATAAAATTTGTATTACTGGCAATATTTTCGTCGGTAATGTATCTAACAGTCAATTTGATTAGTAAATTTTGATAGTCATTTGTAATTCCTATTATGAACGGATATTTCCATTGATAAGATGAGTGACAAATATCCTGCCATGTTTGATGAGATTTTATTGTTTATTAAGAGTAGTGGATGAGAAGAAGAGAAGAGGAGAAAGAGGAGTAAGAGAAGGAGGAGAAAGAAGATAAGGAAGAGGAAGAGAAAAAGGAGGAAGAGTAGATGTAGTGGTGGAAATGGTGTGGATGGTGGTGGTATATTGTCGAAGTTGGAGTAAGAGGAGAATGAGGAGAAGGAGGAGAGGAAAATGAGAAAAAGGAAGAAGAGGGCGAGGAAGAGGACAAGGAGAGAAAGAGGGGCAGAAGGAAGAGGAAAAAGGAAAGGAAAAAGAAAAAAAGGAAAAATAAGAGGAATAAAGACGACTAAAATTTATCTGTGAATATTTTGTTGACGCATTTTTTGTCGTGGATAACCTGTTAGTAAATTTAGATTACCAACAAATATTTACCATTACCGACTTAAACGCTTGTAGTATTTTCTTGAATTCTTTGAACGTGGGTCATTTCAATAAATTCAATACTTACTTTTTGTTTCTTTAATTACTATTTCATGAAAGGATTTATTTAAATTTTCTTAATTGATTCCAGTGACTACATAATAATTAGTGAACTTTCAATTTAAATAATTTGTTTATAAATTATAAGATATATGTTTAAAATGATCATATATTTTTTACAAAGATAATGACTATTATTACTTTGTGAGTGCATACACGTGTATACGTGTATAATGTTTTAAAAATGAAATTAATATCATAGTCGGTATGTGAGAGTTGTGCCCAATATTTAATCACTGCTTTATTATTTGCATATAGCAATCTAAAATTTGACCATGCACTTTCCTTTCCTTTCGCATCATCTTTTCCTTCATGATCTGTAATTCTTTCCGATGACCTTTTTCGCTAAAACAATTCACAACCCCTTTTTAACTCAATGTTACAATTCCATAACCCTTTTTTTCTGATTTTAACAACAAAATCCATGATTTTATTTGTGCATGAAAGATTCTTGTTATACCCACAACCGTTATATAGTTCTTCTTTGAGCTTCGAGGATTCATACTCGTCCTTCATCACTTTCATCAAGACATTGGAGCTAATTTTTGTGAGAGTGGAAGTGAAATGATTCAGGATCTATGAAGTTTGGGCCATGAAAATCCATGTGATTCTATTATTGTCTCTTGTGTTCTATCTTTCAGAGTTTCAATTCTGTTTTTCAGATGGGAATGTATGGGAACCCCGAGCATGATATTGAACAAGTTAGTTCCACTAAAGCTATCTTTATATTATCAAACTTGTTTCTATTACGTTAAGAGTTTCTTACATGCTAGATTATTTTTATAAAGTCAATTGAATCGCACAAAATTTCAATTCAAATTGTTACACGCTTGTGCTTTGATTAAGTGGGGCTTTACTCTAAGGGTAGATAAAAATCAATTATGTGGGGTTTCATGTTGTAAGGAAAAAATGCAGAAGTGCCTTTGTTTTTATATAGGTTAAATTCTACAAAGCTTGACCTAATATTTGTATAGTTAGCTCAAATTGTCCATTCTAGCAATAGGAAATCAAAGAAAAAAATATGCATTGCCATTGTAAAATAGGTTTAGAAGATGGAAGTAATTTTTTACCACTTTCATTGAAGATGATTTGCACTTTTGTAGTAGCTAATTGTGTTAACAAAATGTTTTATTATAATTTATGCTCTTTAGGTGCTGAACTAATCAGAATCTAATTTCAATTTCAACTATTTATTGAATGCATTCAATCCTTTAAAGAGAGACACACTTGGTTAATGAATAAGCGAGGAAAAAATGTTGAACTTTTTGTATTATACAATCACAATGATAGTTTACTAGAAAACTAAATTCACGTTCAACATTAGACATGCAGAGTCAAAGGAGAAAAGTAGCTATGCCCATGGTGAATTTCATATATCAACACAATCAGGAACATATAATTTTAATATATTAGTTCTTTGTCATTATATTCTTGAAGAGACTCATGGTCATATTAACGATCTTTCAAAGAGATTTTCTCAATACAAAAAGAAGGCACCACTTCATGCATTTCAACTTGTCACTTTGATCTAAAAGTTGAAGGCCATTCTTTTTAGTTCTTCATTTGCTTGAACTAATCTATTGGAATGCCTTTTTATATAGTTTTTTTTTTCTTTTGAAACCAGGAACTATATGAGCAAGAGATATACCAGTTTCCAAGAACATTACAAGACTAGATTGAGAAAGCTTGTCCATTAGCTACAATACTGGAGTTAAATTTGGACACTGATCATCTTGGTAAGGACCTTGTTGATTCAATTTCTATACCAACTCTGCATTGTAGTTGCAAGCTCAAATGTGGGGTTAGAATGTGCAATCATGCAACCAAGAACAAGTAATGTTGCGGATGGCATTCGGGTAAGTACCTCAACTAGTAATTATTGTGGTGGGACTGAACTAGAAGACCTAGACTCATTTCGTGATGTGTACATATGGGGTAAGGTTTTGTCAAATGGGGTTTCACCTGAAGGGATTGGAACTCAAAATCCTTCTCAGATAGATGTGTTGATTCCAAAGCCTTTAGAGTCAAATGTTATTCTAGATGTTTGTCGCATTGCAACTGGTGCACACCACATTGCTGTAGTAACTAAGCAAGGGAATGTTTTTACGTGGGGAAAAGACTCAGGGGGAAGACTTGGTCATGGAATCGACAAAGATTTTGTGTCCCCACGTCAAGTTAAGTTTCTAGAAGGCACTGATTTTGTCTTTGTTGCATGTGGAGAGTATCACACAGGAGTTATATCGAAATGCTATGAACTTTACACATGGGGTGATGGAGAACATAACGTTGGACTTCTTGGACATGGTTCTGAGGCTAGCCATTGGATGCCGAAAATGGTGAGTGGCCCTTTAGAAGGAGTTGAGGTTGTGTCTGTTGCATGTGGCACATGGCATTCTGCATTGGCAACTTCAGATGGGAAACTTTTTACATTTGGTGATGGTGCATTTGGTGTGTTGGGCCATGGAGATCAAGAGAGTTTGTGGTATCCAAAAGAAGTGAAACTTTTGAGTGGTTTGAAGACTATAAAGGTTGCATGTGGAGTTTGGCACACAGCAGCTATCATGGAGGTTGAATTTCAATCTGGTTCAGATTCTTCTTCTGGGAAGCTTTTCACATGGGGTAATGGAGATAAACATTGTCTGGGTCATGGAAACACAGAAACATACCTTCAACCTACAAGAGTTGCTCCACTTATGGGATATAACTTTCACCAAGTTTCATGTGGGCACACTATGACTGTTGCTTTAACTACATCTGGTCATGTTTTTGCAATGGGAGGAACTGAACATGGTCAATTGGGAAATCCTGTGGCTGCTGGAAAAGTACCTACTTTGATCCAAGATAAGTTGCTCGGTGAGATTGTTGAGGAAATATCATGTGGAGCACATCATGTTGTTGCTTTGACAAAGAAAGGTGAACTATATACATGGGGAAAGGGTGCCAATGGAAGATTAGGGCATGGAGATGTTGAAGATAGGAAATCTCCTACATTGGTGGTAGCCATGAAAGATAGGACTATAGAAAACATCTCATGCGGATATAACTTCACTTCATGTGTATGCATCCATAAATGGGTCTCTGGTTCTGATCAAACACTTTGCTCTAGTTGTCGACAAGCGTTTGGTATAACAAGAAAAAGACACAATTGTCACCACTGTGGTTTGGTGTTTTGTCATGCTTGCAGTACTAAAAGAGCGTTCAAAGCAGCATTGACTGCAACACCAGAAAAACTTCATCGTGTGTGTGATAATTGCTATGTTAAGCTCAAAAAGTTTGATGAAATTGGTACTTCCAAGTTAGACAAAAAGCCTACTACTGCTACCATTACTACTACTACTGCTAATAACTCCATATATGAAAAGGAAAAACCAAACCATGCAGCAATAAGATTCTCAAAAACTCTCTTGGCTCCTATAACTGAACCAGTGAAATACCTTGAAATAAAGAATAATATCCATCAAGGGAATGATGATTCTTCCTTTGTACGAGCTTCCCTTGTTCCATCTCTTGTACAATTGAAAGATGTTGCATTTCCAAGTTCACTTAGTTCTATTCAAACTATTTTAAAGCCTATAATACCTCTTAGTCCGCCGCAAACTCCGCCGAAAACTACGACACCAAATACCAATCCGGGGCCCAAATTCACGAACACGGTGAGACAAAGCGCTCCACGCCCTGCTAGTCCTAGGTATTATGGAGGTATTAACGACAGTTTAAGAAGGACAAATGATATTTTGAATCAAGAAGTTGCAAAGTTACAGAAACAGGTAACTTTGATGTTTTTGCAAATACAATAACATGTCTTTTGTTGTTGCAAAATGCACTTTGTCCTTGCTAACAAGTTTAGGATATTCTCTGTTCAGATTCAAAGTTTAAGGGAAAAGAGTGACATGCAAGATTTGGAAATCAAAAGGCTTAACAAAAAGGCTACGGAAGCTTCTGCCCTTGCTGCAGTGGAATATTCTAATCACAGAGTAACGAAAGAATTTGTTGAATCTACTCTATCTCAGGTATGTTCATGCTATATATTTTAGGATTGTAGGCCAATGTATTAGGATATATAAAATGAATAAATAATATAGACGTGAGACAAGATACTATCAACAACCCTTAGACATGATTCATTTTCTCTGTATTTCTTTTCCCTAAGAAGGAAAATATATAATGAAAAAATAAATTATAAAATAATATTTATTTGTTATTAGTAGTAGTAGTATTCATTGAAATTATCTAAATTTATTGTCTTTGGTTTTATGTAGATGAAGGAAGTGACTGACAAATTGCCCGGAGAAATTTCAGAAAGTCGGCATTTGAAAGATGTACTTATTCGAGTCAAAGATTTTCTTAAAGAAACTTCAGACTCTGAAACATCTTCATCACCAAAGTTGAAGACTATGACAAAAATTGCACCTGTTAGAGGTACCTCAAATAACGACTCTTCCAAATTCCACGCTGAAAAAAAAGTGGCTGCAACAGAAGCCAAACCTTGTCAAGATGAAGTTCAACAAAGAAAAAAATCAAACTTAAAGTTGCATGAAGAAACAGATAAATCAAAGTTGGAGTCAACACAACAAAAGACACCTACTTCAGACTCCAGCACTTCAGACAAACTAGATGAAATTGTTCATGTCATAGAAGTTAACAATTGTGAAGAAAGAGGAAACTCTATCAAAGAAAGTGATGGATCAAAGTCGGAAATTGAAAACCGAAAACCTCGTACACTTTCCTCAGCTAGTAGTGACCTTTCTGAAATGTCAGATGATCATGTCTTCCATGATTGTATTGGTACACCAATGACTTCAGAAAACTCCGAAGAGAGTTCAAGATCTTCACGACCAGGAAATCAGGGAGAAGTACAAGTTATTGAAAAATTTGATCATGGAGTTTATGTCATTCTCATGTTACAGCCTGATGGTACCAAAATTTTTAAACGAGTTAAATTCAGGTACGTTATATCTTTCCATTTTTATTTCAGTTTTGTTTTGGAATATATATTTTTAAATAGAGTTCCCCAATTTCATATGCATATGCATCTCAATATAGGAATATTTTTCCAAGATTCAATTAGGTGATTATACACCTAACTGTAGATTTACTTGTGTATAACTTTTGCCATATATATGATTTCAATTCGTAACCTGCAACATAAGTTGACAATTTTATTTTTATATTTTTATATTTATGAGTAAAATAAATTTAAGATGGAGAAACCTTGATTTGATTATTACCTTGGATGGACCATGTTTACTCCATTTTTTAATTAATGTTTTCATTTGATTATTATACCATGTCAAAATTCAAAATTATTTCAGTTATTAATTACTTCATTACTTTTATCGCTTCAGTTCTGAAAGAAGTTGTTCATAGTTCTAGGATTTTAAAAAGTATATTTATTACTATTTTTCTATTACACCTTTATGTATTATTTTATTTTTTTAAAATAATTTAGACATGTAAGTATTTTGTTAGCTTAAAAGAAAATGGTAGAATAAACTGGATTGAACAATTACTCTATTAAATTTAATAAGTAATTATTAATCTAATTTCACTGTGTAATTTATTTGACAATTATTTTCTCTTTTCTCTAATTAATTTTTTACCAGTAAAAATTAAATATAATTAAATAGACAATTTAAAGAGTAGTCTAATCCATATTGAAAAGATGTACACCTTCGATAGAACTATATATTAAAGGTAACTTGCATATATAGTTAAATTACTAGAAGATGCTAGTTTAGGCATAACATGGTGACACCGTTTAAATAATGTAAATGATCATATTTGCCCTAAAAGAAAATAATGATTGATGTTTTTATTTTTATTTTTATTTTGTCACCGAGATAAATGTTTTTGTCTTTTTTCTTTAACATTTTTTTGTACTGTTTTTTTTTTTCAATTATTTGGATGCAGTAGACGAAGATTCACCGAAAATCAAGCAGAAAAATGGTGGAACGAAAACAAAGGTGGGGTTCTTAGGAAATATTGTCCAACACATCAAAAAAAACATTCTAATGTCACATCACATGTTAACGAAATTATTGACACTCCTCCTTCATCAATAGATTAGCCACTAATATCGACAAAGAAATTTACAAGCATTGTTATTAACTTAGTGTTTAGTAATTGTTAATTAGTTTATTTTTAATATTTTTAATTAATTATTAATTTAAATGTTAAATAAAAGTTAAGATAAAACCAGAATAACTTTTATTATTTTTTATAAGAAAAACAAGTTTTATAGATAATAATTAGTACCACAAGAACAAAGACTTTAATAACATCGACTATACTTAAGTGATGTAAACATATGACTTGCTTATAAACCATACTTATTTATTACATGTAAAATCAATATGAATAACAGCTAATCTTTATGTTTTCCATTAAGGACTAAATGCTCTCCTACAATCATATATAGGTTGTAAGTTAGTTGCCTTATAGGCCAGCACTATAATGAATATGTAGACTTCAAATTATTCATCGGACATTCCAAATTGTCATGTTAGTATTCTTTTGAAACCAGGCCTATGTAATCAATTATTCAAATATTATAGACTTTAAATAATTCCTTTGATTCTTGCTTTAAATTAGTTGTAATCATATTTTTTATTATAGTCAATTCTATCATTTTCTTATTTTTTAATTTTAATATGTTTACAATAAATTTCACTTGTTTTTACGTACTTAGAATCATTTTCATTATTCTTCTTTGATTTCAAACTACGAAACCTTGACTTCAAGCAACATTTAAAGTTAGATCTTGGTAAATATTATATATATATATATATATATATATATATATATATATATATATATATATATATATATA
>Ga0214545_1007456_pt1 | contig 18274 bp, 10 predicted proteins | sample CNSS4metaG_FD_160064 | JGI IMG/M metagenome (GOLD analysis project Ga0214545, IMG submission 160064) | Root nodule microbial communities from cowpea collected in UCLA plant growth center, Los Angeles, California, USA - CNSS4 | ecosystem: Host-associated > Plants > Roots > Nodule | place: USA...
TGGGGAGTTATGTTAAATTTTTTGTACAAATACTGGACAATTCTATATTTACGAGACATGTTCAATGTACCTAATATGGGCCACAAAAATGACATTGTAGTCTTCATGAAGAACAAAAAAGTTTATTGGATCTAGTCTTAATAAAAAAATATGACAGAAGGAATCATTAACATATGGCAAAGAAGTGGAAAGTTGCGTTGAGATTTTAATACAAATACTAGACAATTATCTTAATTGTATAGAACATAACATGTATAAATTTTTAACTTGTACATACAACATGACTATTAAGATTGAGTCGAACAAACTATTTTGTTTTTCATAAGGATTAAAATGTAATTTTTATAACCAACCTTAAATACATTGAACATGTTGTCTCACAAATACAGAATTGTCCAGTATTTGTACAAAAAACATAATGTAACTCCCCACTTATTTGCACATAGTTTCCCACATTTGTGTAACTTCTGCTGTTATATTTTTTTTCGTTAAGATTGGGTCCAATGAAGCTTTCTGATCTTCATTAGGATTGCAATGTGATTTCTGTGGTTGACATTAGGTATATTAAAGTTGTTGTCTCTTATTTACATGATTGTCTAGTATTTGTACAAAGCCCTCAATGCACCTCCCTACTTATTTGCACATTGCTCCCCACATGTCAGTGACTCCCGCTGTCATATTTTTTTTCATTAAGATTGGGTCTAACAGACTTTCTAGTTCTTCATGAGGACTTCAATGTCATTTTATAGTTCATATTAGGTACATTGAACATGATGTCTCATATTTGCAGAACTGTCCAGTATTTGTACAAAAACTCCAACGTAACTCTCCACCTATTTACACATAAATTCCCACATTGTGTGACTGCTGCTGTCATATTTTTTTCCGTTAAGAGTGGTTTTAGTGTCGTCATCTTCAACTCAGAAAAAACCTAAATCCTAAATGATATCTACACCAAGAGCAACGATAGGATGGAGAAACCCTACAACTCACCCACAAAACAACCAACCACAAACATTTCAATCACGTATGGTATTTGAACGAAAATGAATCATTGGCGATTGTGAGAGTGAAACAAAGTACAAAGTCAAAACGAACCACCACCCATCGTTGTTGAGAACCCAAACCTTAGACCCTACTTCTCTGTTCCATGATGTCGCGAGACAATTCTTCTCCCTTCTCTCAAGTTACAGTTTTCTCTTCCAAATGAGAAAACCATGGGTGTTATCCTTTGATAATTACCAACGGATAGATCCGTCGATAATGGCACAGATGAACGTATGATTTTTCTGACAGATGTAGCCGCCGGTAATTACCGACGGTGTGGTCCGTCAGAAATGGTCGACGGTTTGATCGATGGATGCCTCCGTCAAAAATTACCAGTGGACTTTTGAAATCCGTCGGTAAAGCATTACCGATGATGTGTTTACGGACGGATTTCGTGTCGTTGGAAATCCGTCGGTAAAACATCAATACCAACGGATTTATGGTATTACCGACGGATTTTGATCGTCGATAATTACTGTTTTTCTTGTAGTGTGCACCCCATTCTAACCAAAGAAGACCGAGACCAAACACCATGTATAGAACCTAACATTGAAAGCATAAATTGTAACTACAAAGACCACTGCACCAACACAAATAATTCCATGCACACACACCTTTGATAACACACTCACATATTATTATGATGCCCATGATCATGCTCAAATGACAAAAACTAAAATACTCACTACAAGATTGTGAGAATAACACAAAAAAGAAACTATACCATAAACTAAAATGAATGACTCTTTTATGCATTCTATGGGTTCTCTAGCAATCAAACAATACAATCTATATTAAGAGGGATGTACCCAGACTTGGAAAGAAACCTAGAATATCCATGAACTCTCTCACAATGTTGCAATGTTAACAAGTGGTTTGAGTTATTAAAGAGCTAAACCCCATGCCACCTAACCAACAATTATGTATGTGGGGTTAGCTAAAACATTGGAACCCAAAACTCATACTAAGGTAAACCTGCATGAAACAAATGTACCCCAACCTCATCTTACATGGTTGCCAATCATAACATGTTAGGTTTCACATGAAAAAGAACAAAAACGTTAACCATGCAGCAACAAAACGAACCCAAAACATGAACCTCACCAAGCCCTCATGTAGAGAAAAGAAACACAATTATATCACATTCAAAGAACCTTTTGTGCGTGCTATAAGTTTAACAAAACCTAAAATTAAGTATAACTCTATACCACCATTCGTCCAGCGCATGCTCGGGTTAAAAAGAAAGCTGAGAGCAAAATTGAAACAAAGAACCCATCATAATAACACGCAAATCTGCAACTTAATGAATGCAAGAAACATATGGCATTCAAGGCATTCAAACATCTATGGCAAATCAAAGTCAAGCTTCAAACAACAACACAAATCACACTTAACTTCTCCTTCACTACACATGCATGTTTTTCAAGTTTTCATTCATTAAACAAACAAAACAAGAGAAGAAAACAAGGTTGGCTTCCCCTACCTGGATTTGGTTCTTCACTATGCATTTCTTCCTCAACCTCCTTTTTCACTCTCTATGTTTCTCCTGATTCTCCAACTCTCGTTCTCTCCTTCTCAAAACCCTAATATTTAAAACTAGATTTTTTCTCTTATTATTCCATAGTCTATTATGTTTATATTTTAAAAAAATAAAATATACTACTTGGGCGTTTGGCCTTTCTATTAATATATAGCAACAAAGCTTTTTGAAGAGAAAAAAGAAACGGATGTGCATGCACGTGCATTTAATGCTTGGGAGAGAGAGAAAACCTAATCAATTTTCGTGGGCCCCACCATTAAAGAAGAGAGAGAAAAATAGAAAAAATTTATTTTACACAATAACCAACGAAATTGAGCCAACAAGTTTCAAACCTGCGACCTTGGAAACATTGCACACAACTTTCACCACTAGGCTACATGCCGTCACTGGATATATCATGCATTATAAGTATTAAAACACTTATACTTCACAAACCATAATTCCTTACATCATTTAAATAATTATTATAAATACAACAATAACTCAAATCACTCAAATAATAGTTATTTCATATTTCATAATTTAATAACCTAATTAAATTAATAAATCAACAATATTAATCAAGCCATTAATTTTTCCCATGTGTCTTTTCCTTTAGTCTAATTTTTTCCGGATCTTACAGATTCAAACACAATTTCACTTATCATATGCCACTAAATTAACACCTTTGCCTTCTCTCAATCCACTAAATAATAACTCACTAAGCGAAAGTTACAATCAAGCTTCATTGTGCAATTAAGCAATGCACACATCCTTAAATTTGTGACAACCAAGCTACATACATTAATCATGAACATAACTTAACCCAAACACATGCAATTACTCTATAAATTAAGCACAAACAGATTCATCACATGCATTCCCGAATTCATAACAAAGAGACATGACAGATTTCACAAAACAAGCACAACCTCAAAGCTTCATTGCATTTCTTCATTAAGGAGTCAATACACGAATTTAGCTAGACATGGAAAATGGAGCACACAAACTCTTTGAATCTGGAATCACGAAAATAGAATCAAAAAACCCTAACTTCAAACTCACCAAATGCGATTTCAACATCAAAAGATGAATTTAAGAGCTTCAATTGAATGGAAAACGCTGCAATGGTATAAAAACAGAAAACCCCATCAATGGGTGTTGTTCCAAGTCAATAAAATCTACAAAACAAGATGCCTAATCTACCAAATGCATTCAAAACGTAAATCCCACAATGGGTGTTGTCAAATGTGTATAGAAATGGCAAAAATTGGTGCAAAAACATAAAAAACGAGTGGAACACCTCCATGGACACCCATCAAAGCTTGGAGAACGAAAATGGAGGTTGGAGAATAGTGGAGTAGAGTAGAATGTGGCTGCATGAAGGAGAAGACCTAAAAAACGTGGTCACATCAAATTTGTCACTCATATTTACAAAATTGCCACTCTACCACTCAGAATTACAAAAATGTCACTCCTGGACCTCTAATGTTGGCCCATTCACTCAAATGATGTGAAAATGATGTGGCAACTCTCTTCAACTGAATATTGATGTCCAAGCTCCAAAATTGCTTCACCCAAATACCTAAAAAATAATTAAATACAAAAATTAGGCCAAATAATGTGAAAGTAACCCAAATTCGGAATAGTGGCCCATTAAAGCCCAACAGATGAAAACACACTAAAGATGAACAATTAAGCACTAAACAACTGTCAAATGGGTACACAAAGGCTAGTAGAATGGAGGAAAATAATGATTCATCAATGAAGAAATAGGTTGCGTTGCTTGGCGGGCCTTTATAGTCGCCAGGCGGTTTCTGGGCAGAAACCTAGAATTCTCGAAAAACAGCGTCAATAAAGAAGAGAATCAAGCACTTAGACCATGAACTCATGTAGAACAGTTTAATAAATATTAAAACAAGTATAGACAACTCCCCTTACCTGGTTTCCTCGCACCCAAAAGCAATTCCTAAGGGATCCTTCTTGTATCCAAAGGCTTCACTCCAACTTGCTCTCAATCACTCAAATTCTCTCCCTATAATTGATTTCGTAGTTCTCCCTTACTCTCTGGTTGCCACTCTCCTTGACTCTCTGTTTTCTCACTCACTCCCTCAATTTCAGCCCAAAATAAATAAAAATAATAGTAAAACGAAATTAATTAAAAATTAAGGTTTATTGGCTTATTACTTGTTTTTACTGTCCTTCAACTAATATCTTTTTGTTTTCTTAAGGAATCTCTATAGTTCTTAGATTTTCCCTTCACTAGGAAAAAAATTAATCACGCATATGCACAACTATCAAACCAATACATGTTAAATGTATTGTCAATTCATATGTGTACATACGAGCTTAAACCATGCTTCTACATTCAGAATACATTGGAAAAATAAAACACAATTAAATAAACATACTAATAGCATACTTAAGACTCGAACCCAAGACCTCTCAACATAGCTAAGTACTCTCAACCACTTGAGCTAGTACTGTTTCTTATCTAAGACTTACCAAGAATTTCTCTTAGGTTATTCTCAACCCACCATTACTTGTACTTTAATTATTATTTATATGAATTTTCTGGGTCTTAGACAGAATCATGTGTAATTCTTATGTTGTCATTACTTCTTAGTTTGACAAATTGATTTTGAAGAAACGTGGTGTCTTGTCTTTGGTTTGAAAATTGCACCATATATGTTCTTTTGAGTGCTTTTGTTTTTCAAATTTGAGTTCATACTTGCTAGTAGATCATTAGTAAGTTTTTATAGTTAGGTTTCCATTGTGTCTTGTTTGAGTTTGTGCATCAAATTGTTGATTCCTTAGGTAATTTCGTTTGGCATTGTGCTACTAGTGTTGTCTTGCTTGAATGAAAATCTCTTTGATGAAAATATTTGTAGTGTAAGGGTTGGCCGAATAGTTTGAAGACAAATAGTGAAAAGAAGTGTTAAAAAAAGAGATACAAAAGACTGTGAAAAAAGAAAAAAAAAACTGAAAAGAAAAAGAATGAAAATTATGTGTATGATGACCACTACATCTAGTGGAGTTTGTGTTTTGAAGTCTTTGTCATTTAACCCTTGTATCATTGAATTTCCAACACCTTATATGTAACACCCCAACTAAAACATGGTGCTACTAGATGTTCTTTACTTGTCTAATGTATTGTTTACTTGTGTAGGGAAAATTTATTTGTATTCATTTAACAAATAGTAGAGGAAAAAAACACATCACTTGAATGCATCATTTGTTAAACATATATGATATTTATGGTTATAAAATGTTGACATACATGTAGGTGTATGTAATAGAAGTTTGCTTATACTTTTACAACCAACTAAATATACTTCTTAGTTTGCAATACATTAAAACAAGTTACACTATATCAGTTGTAGTTTTAACAGAAGCAAGGTACGTGTGAGTCTTTCCCATACTAAAACTTCATCATATAACATTTCAAAACATGGTTATTTGAATAAACCTTCAATTGAATGAAACAACTTCACAAAGTTTAAATCTTCATAATATCATAACTAACCATGCCAAAAATATCAAAATCAAGTTAGTCAATAAAATAATTATTTTCGTATGTTTTGAATTTAAGATATCAAAATTCTCATTATCAATCTTTTAATAGCCATATTCGTATAATTTCGAGTTTCAACTCATTAGTATATTCATATCATATTCTTTCTTTACATACTTTGGGTCCCAAACACTACTGATGAGATGCCTCTAGCCAAGGGACCTACAACAAGAGCAATGGCTAGGAGAATACAAGAGGAATGGGCCTCCAATGCACATGCAAGGCCCAAGATGAACTTCACATGGGCCAAGGAAGATGTGAAGATCTAGCCTAGGACTCTTTGTTAGTAAATATTAAAATAAGGTTTATTTTTGGGCCTTGTATTTTGGACTTAGTAGAATAGGGTTTTGTTTGGGCCATGTATTGGGCCTTGGAAGGTTTTAGGGCCTTGAAGTGAATTGGACCAAAAAAGAGTTGGGCTTGAAATTAGGCGACCAAAAAGGAGAGCGCATTTCAAGAGGATTTTGATCCTTCTTGTGTAAAGCTTGGTCACCAAGCTTCTCCTATGCGCCTACATGCATGTTCCTTGTGACTTGCTTAGGTGGCAAGTCACACTTGCCTCATGCTCTCTTTTTGGCTCCAAATACCACATTCTAGATCCTTTTTCCCTCCATTTTTCTAGACCACTTAGCTTTCCTTTTCTACTACAAATAGAGAGCTTAGGACCCTTGTAAATTCATTCGTGAATATAGTAGAGAAACTCTATTGAGATGACTCCAAACTCCTCTCTTTTTGTGAATGAACTTAGGCTAAAGTGCTCCTTGTTGGTTTCCTCTAGCCTCCTTCCTTGAGTGTTAGCCCAACATCACTTGAGAGCTCCTCCAAACACCAATGTCACATCACTTCTCCTCTCATCTTCTAGATTCCGCACCTTCATCCTTCTCCATGGAAGTCTTATCAATTTCGCATGGCTTCCTTTCTCCTAAAGATGGACTCATCAATTGCCATTAGACTTTTCCGAATCATAATGGTCTTACGCCAATATGGATAGTGCTAGTAGGCTAAATGTTCTCATGGATACAACGTGTGTGTTATTCCACCTTCGTGGTCTTACAATATAGTCAAGAGAGCAGTCGAGAATAGAGTGTGAAACCTATGAATTTTTGAATACCCGGCTAATTGTGTACATCAATACAAGGCATCTATATCATCACCCTCCATTCTCCTAGGTCTACTAAACCTTTCTTTGGACTCTATACCCAATGTATCTCTGTACTATCCATACAATTCTTTTCTATTTCTTTATTTTTGTACTTTTATTTATAATTATCATTTCACATTATTTTTGTAATTCTAGAGACTTTCACAAAATATTGGCAACATAACAACTGCATTTTTAATTTTTCGTAATTTTCAAAATAGTAAAATCAACCAAATTATAAAGATTTTAAAATCAACAACCAAGCATAAATCATTCTATCACAATAACTTTACAGAAAATTAATCAAAACAATAATCATAATTAAAACATAATTTTCGTATAAAATCTTATAAGTAAAATCGAAAACTTATTTTATTATAACTTTTTGTATAAAACTTCAAATAATATTATTCTTGAACCTAAGCCTAGGTTTTCATACCCAAGGAATCCATTTAAAACTAAAAATTTCAAGATAATATATGAAAATTTCAAAATCAAGAAGACAAATTGTATACTTAAAGAAAACTTACTAAGATAAAGATTTAAAGATTTGAGGTAGACCCCCCATACCTTGGTGATGCTAATCAGACTCTAAGATGGATATAAAGACCTCAAGGTGCTAGATTCCCCCTCCTAATTGTCTCACAAAAGTTTATACCTCTCTTTCTCTACTTTGTAGGATTTTTGTGAAGAAGATATGGGAAATGAAGTCCTATTTATAGGAAAAACCTTGGATAAATGGATAAGGATGAATTGATGGTAGATTTATGAGATTCCTTAGTGAGGATAAATTTATTTTGACCATATAGAGAAGCTTGGTAGAAATTCCCATAGTTGGCAAGTTAATAGTAGTTGCAAGGAGACTTGTTGACTTTCTAGAAGACTTGATCTTACTCTAAACTATAAAATTCATATCTCTTACCACAATCTCTTATTTGTAAATCCCAATGATGAAACTAATTCCCTATGTCTCTAGAACATCTCGAACAAATTTGAGCTCAATCCAACAGTTATTGAAACTGGAATCGAATTGTTACTGAAATAACTCAAAACAGGACATAAATGACGTCAGTTCAAACTACAAAAAATATTTCTCTAACCATATAACTATAAATCAAAATCCAAATGGTCAAAATTAAGTACTATGTCTTAAGAACAACTTTGAATAAATATTTCATCCTGATCGAACGGTTAACAAAGTGGGAAAAAATATTTACCAAGGCAACTCAGAACTAGACATCATGTGGAGACCTAACTTTTACACTAAAGTGAGGGAGTTACTGCTCCTTGCATACACCTCCAATTGAAAATCCTACCATTCATATTGAAGAACTTTGTTTTAAGAATGATATGTAAAATTTTCAACCTAATCCAACGTTAATGAGGCCTTAATAAAAATTTTACTTATGAAACTCGAAAATAGGAAGTAGTTGGCGCTAAAAAAATTCATAATTTACATTGTATAATGACCTTTGTCAATTTACTTATGAAATCATAAAATTACTTCATACTACATATATAAATAAGAAAGATAAATATAATTAATATAAAATAGAGGATGTTACAATTCTCCCACCCTTTTAGGAATTTTGTCCCCAAAATTTATTAAGTTTCAAATAGATCGATACTTCTCTTTTATTTTCTCTTTAGATTTCCATGTGGCATCTCCATCATCCGTTGAACTCCAAACTACCTTGACCAATGAGACAGTTTTGTCATGCAGTTGCTTATTTCGTTGGTCAATGATTTTTTGTGGTACACCATTATATGTGAGGTTATCTCAAACTCCAATAGGATTAAGATGGATTACGTGGGAAGGATCATGAACATATTTTCTAAGTTTAGGTAGATGAAACACTGGATGCAAATTTGAAAAGTTTGGAGGTAAGGCTATCGGATAAGCAATTGAATCAACTCGTTCTAAAACCTCAATGGCCCAAGAAATTTTGGTGACAACTTTCTAGATTTCAAGGCTCTACCAATACAAATTGTAGGAGAAACTTTTAGAAAGACATGGTCTCCAATTTGGAATTCAAGATATTTCCTCCTACGATCATAATAGCTCTTTTGGCGATCTTGTGATGCTTTCATCTTTTCCTTTATCATTTTTATTTGTTCATTTTTCTTTTGCACAAAATTTGGTGTCAAAAGGATTTGTTCCCTATTTCATACCAACATATTGGCATTCTACACCTTTTACCATATAAAGCCTCATATGGTGTCATCCCGATGCTCACATGAAAATTGTTGTTGTATGTGAATTCTACTAATGGAAGACAATCATCCCAATTTCTTTGTTGTTCCATCACACAAGCTCGTAGCAAATATTCTAACATTGAATTGTTCTTTCTACTTGTGGATGGTATGCCAAGCTAAGCTTTATCTTGGTTCCCAATGACTTTTGTATGCTTTCCCAATATTTGGAAGTGAAGTAAGGATCTCGGTCAGAGATAATGCTAGTAGGAATCTCATGCAATATCACAACTTTCTTTGTGTACAACTACACTAGCTTTTCCAATTTATACTTCATCTTAATTGGCAAGAAATGTGCAGTATTAGTAAGCCTATCAAAAATTACACATATTGCATCAAAATTTTGTCGGGTTTTTGGCAATCCAGAAATAAAATCCATAGAAATATTGTCCCATTTCCATTTTGGGATTTCTAAAGATTGTAATGTTCCTGGTGTACAATGATGTTCAACTTTTGACTTTCTGCATGTCAAGCATTTAGAAACATATTTTGCTATATCCTCTTTCATTCCATTCCACCAAAAATATTTTCGTAAGTCTTGGTATATCTTAGTTGATCCTGGATGAAAACTTAACTTACTTTTGTGCACCTCAAATAATATCATTTGTTTCAATTCTTCTTTTTGAGGGATGCATACAGTATCTTTAAACTTAATGATTCCACTAGAAGTGCGATAAAATTCCAAGTCTTTTCCTTCCTCCTTCTACTTTATCATATCTTGTAAATATTTGTCATTTTGTTGTGCCTCTTTGATTTGCCTTAGAAAATCATTGTGGATCTTTAAGGTCCCTAGGTACAAACTTTTAGGTCGCACTTCTATTGCTAAGTTCAAATTACGAAATTGTTCTAGATTCCAATTCCTTTACCATCATAGTAGAGATATGTAAGGACTTTCTACTTAAGGAATTTGCCACTATGTTTGCTTTTCCCGGTTGGTATGATAGTTCAAAATCATAGTCTTTTAAAAATTCTATCCATCTTCTTTGTCGCATATTTAATTCTTTTTGATCGAATAAGTACTATAGGCTCTTGTGATCACTAAAGACTTCAAATATGGTCCTATAAAGGTAATGTCTCCATATTTTTCACGCATAAACTATTGTTGTTAGTTCTAGATCATATGTTGGATAATTCATTTCATGGGGTCTTAATTGCCTTGAAGCATATCCAACAATCTTTTGTTCTTGCATCAATACACAACCTAATCCTTGTCCTGATTCATCACAATAAATTTCAAACTTTTTCTCTGCATTGGGGAGAATTAAAACTGGTGCAAAAGTTAATCTTCTTTTTAGTTCTTGAAAACCAGCTTCACAATTGTCATTCCATTTGAAATCTTGTTCTTTTCGGGTTAACTTGGTTAGCGATAAAGCCAAACAAGAAAAGCCTTTTATGAACTTTTGATACTATTTAGCTAATCCCAAGAAATTACAACTTTTTGTGGGAGTTGTTGGTCGTTCCAATCATGTTACTACTTCAACCTTCGATGGGTCCACCCGTATTCCTTCACTTGAAACAACGTGCCCAAGAATTGAACTCGACTTAACCAAAATTCACACTTTGACAAATTAGGAAATAATTGTCTTTCCTTTAGAATTTGTAACACAATCCTCAATTGCTCTGAATGCTCTTCGGGGCTTTTTGAATAGATTAGGATGTCATTGATAAATACCACCACAAGTTTGTCCAAAAATTGGTGGAAAATTTGATTCATGTAGTGCATAAATACTACGGGAGCATTTATTACGCCAAAAGGCATAACTAAATTCGATTCAAGCGATATTGTTGGAGGTGTGAGTTTTATATATGTTGTTTGTATGTGTTGATGCAGACTTGGACTAGGAGATGTTGTGCCATGAGCGGGTAGGTTCATGGATGGTGGTGAACACGTGATGATATGAGCGGGGAGGTTCATATCCAGTTACTCTCGTGTGGGGATACGAGCTAGGTAGGTTCGTATGTTCCGTGCTCACACTTGAGAGATGCTGCATGCGGGGAAGTACGTAACTGGTAGATCACGTGTGTAAGATCTGGGAAAATTAATTAATTAAATAATTAATTAATTAATAAATGCGGGTAGAAGACGCCTTTATGACATTAATTATTGTTGAATATGAAGTGGAAAAGTGCTAGCTCATGTGATTGAGAGTACTTTGGTTTGAGTGAGAGGACTTGGGTTCGAGTCCTATGTATGCCAATTATGTATGATTGTTTTGTTATTAATTTTTAAGGATATGTATGAGTATGTGATTAGTATTGTAAGATATTATTTGATTATGTATATCATCAAATGTGATTTGGCATATTGGTTGTGATATGGCCTAGTGGGTGGAAGGTCACGGGTTCAAACCTTGATAAGAGCAAATTAATCTCTTTATTTTTGCTATAATGTTGGGAATTGGCCTTTGAGAGGAGCACGGGTTTGGGAGAGTGAATTGAGTTTTGAGGTGCAAGGGTTGAAGCCATAAAAGATTTTAAATCAAGGGGGTTCTGTCTTCGCAATTGTTGAGCGCTCAATCCAGGTTAGGGGAGCTTATCCTAATTTTCGTGCTGTTATTTTAGGTTGTGCATTGGATAAATTGTATGTCATGGAATTTGTGTGGTATGCACTGTGATTCAGAATTTGACGGGTTGAGATGGTGTGCAATGTCTTGCTATGCATAATTTTGTGATTTGAGGGAGGGTTTTGGTACGGAATGGGTAGGGATGATTAAATCTCGAGTTGGGTAATATGAATAGATGGTATAGGACCTGTTCTGATGTATGTGGTCTTTATTTGTGCTTGGTATTGCTTTAATCGTGTTTTGGTATCGTTGGTGGTGCAAATTGGGCAAAGTTGGATGATTTAGGTGTGCGTACAGAGACAAAACCCTGCAAGTCTCGCCCAAGCGAGTCCATCTCGCCTAAGCAAGAATTGTAGAGCTACTCTTCGGATTTAAAGGTCTGATAGCTCGTCTAGGTGAATTGTGTTATTGTTGAGCGAGTAACACTCTCGCTTAGGTGAGAGTGGCTCGCCTAAGCGAGATAACAAGGAAGTGTGCTCATGTTGAGCGTGATTTCTCGTCCAGGCGAGGTTTTATGGGTTTGAGCGAACCAGAGTCTCGCTCAAGCGAGATGGCCTCGCCTAAGCGAGATGTCTTGGTCATGTTTTGGTGTTTTGCTTATATTTTAGCCAAGGCGAGATGGGAAGGGGTGTTTGGGCGAACGTGTGGCTCGCCCAGGCGAGAGGATCTCACCTAAGCGAGATGACGTGTTTTGGTTGCTGAGTTAAACTCGCTCAAGCGAGGTGGGCTAGCCTAAGCGAGATTGAGGGTCTAGCTTGGGCGAGGGGTCCCTAGCCTAAGCGAGTTTATGTGATTAACTCTGTTTTTATGTGCTTGTGAGTGTGTTTGGTTGTTATATTATGGTTAGATTGTATATGCATGTGTTGTGGTGTGTTGGGCTTAAAGGACTAAGTCCATTAGGGGTTTGGGATGTGCTCGGTGGTTGGACACATGATGGGCATGGAACTAGTTGAGTTCCCGTCGGCTACTATTGGGCGAGGAGTCCTTAGTATGGTAATTGCATGTGTCGGGCACATGATGGGCAAGGAACTGTGATGTTCCCGTCGGCTACTATTGGGCGAGGAGTCCATAGTATGGTGATTGCGTGCGTGCCAGGGTCCAAGTGTGAGACTTGGATGTTTTTACTACAGACGAGGAGTCTGTAGGGCAGGACTATGAGCGAGATAGGCTCATAGGGTTGGACCACGAATGAGTCAGTTTCGTGGGAGCACAGGGAAGTCCCAAGACCTAGCTCATGCATATGACTCATGAAGGACTATGAGGTCATGGTTGGATATTTTGGAAATTATGAGTTTTGTATTTATATTGTTTTGGGTGGGGAAGCATGTTTACTTCATATATATTTGTTATGTTTTATTGTGCATAGCTCACCCTATTTGTGTGTGTGTGTTATCCGGGAGCAGATGATGTGACAGGTGGGCCAGGAGATGCGTAGACACAGAGCGGGGGCTATCATGGGATAATTTTGTAGATACATATGTATACTTTTATTGTTTTGTTTTGAGAATATTATGTAAATCCGGCTGAAGCCGTTGACTTTTATTCTAGTTTTTATGAATCATGGATTCTTGGATTTACGGATTTTAATTGTTAAAGTTTTAAATTTTCCCGTGTTTTTGGGAAATAGTTCATAATCAATGTGGAATTTAATGAAAATCGAATTTTATTTATTTTATATCAGTAATATTCCTTAGGGATGTTACAACGTGTGTTGGACTACGGGCGGGCAGGTCTGTAGAGCAAGACGACGAGTGGGGAGGTTCGTAGAGGTAGGACCACGAGCGGACAGGTTCGTGTGAGCATCATAAATTTTAAGACCATGGCTAACTATGTTGTGTGTTGTGAAGGTTGAAAAGCCTTGGGGATTAAGGTTTTGGCCAAGAACTAACTAGGATGAATCAAATGGGTGAATTGCTTTTATTATGTTAACTGATATGTTATTTTATTTTATAAGCTCACCCTTTATGTTTGTGTTTGGCAATGATCATGTGATTCGTTACACAGGAGCAGATAATGCTACAAGTGATACTATTGACGTTTAAAGACGGAGAGTGGGGCTAGCTTGGGATTCAATCTAGGAACTGATTTATGTTTTCTGTTACCTTTATTGGATTTTGGAAATTGTAATAAGACTATTATTTTAGCTTTAATTAATCTTTGGCGCTTTGAATATTTTTTTAAAAATTTTCCCGCGTTTGGGAATAATGAAAATATGAGGTTGTTTTATAAATTATTTTTTTATTTTTTTACTTTTTAGTAATTTCTAGTAGGGATGTTACACTTATGCCTTTGCATCATTGCCTGGCACTACTCCGAAGCTGCCATGCGAAACTCACTTCCAGATCGTCTGGCAGGGGACACGTGCCGTCAGGCACCAAACGCCTCTGATGCTACTATTTCTGCAAGTATCGCCTGACAGGACAACCCTTACCACCAAGTGCCACATGCTTTAATACTCTACTGGTTTTGTAGCTATCGCCTGGTGGTCAAACACCACCGTCAGGCACTACACCAGTACTTGCACAGTAACAATTTGTAAGCACCCAGAACAAAGTAAAATCAATCATACTCTTATAATTATGCATATCCACAATCAAGAATATAGGCTTCCAGAAATCAACATTACTCCCATGCACAATCTCAATTTAGATGGCTTCATCATACGCGTACACAAGTATCACCATATATCATATGCATCAATCCCCACACATTCATATATATATATATATATATATATATATATATATATATATATATATTCCACCCTTTAAATCCATGCTAGCATTCAATTATAACTTATGAATAACGAATGCTCAAACAAATGTAAAGCAACAACACTCTGACAACTTAAGCACATGATCCTATGCACCAATGCAAATTAATATAGCACTATCGCCTCTCCTATGCAACAAGTTAATTTATATTAACACACATGCGTTCACCAATAAACCAATTCTCAAGGTGTGACTAACCCAAAGGAACATTCAAATTCATAGAGATTTAAAACATAACCCAATCACGCTTCATTAGAAGTTACTTGAAATTGTCAAGAGCTTATTCATGCATTTTAAAGACTTCAAAACCAACAATAATGAGTAACATATATCTCTAGCTACGGACCTCCAAATAAAATCTCCACCATTGAAAATTAAGAACTACATGTTATGGACCACCTGTCAAAATTTCACCTAAATTGGACGGTTAACGAACCAGAAAATGCAGTTTTACAAAAACTGCGCAAACTAGAAAAACAGTGGCGCCTAGTGTCTATAAGTCAGGAACCTGGCGCCTAGCTATATAAAAATGTTCCTGCACAGGACAAATAAGATAAGTTAGGAACAAGCGTCACCTTACCATGTAGTCCGCTATCTCCTCAGTTAGCCTCTTCCTGGTCGATACATGTTAGCTTGGACCTAGGAGGGGTTACCTGCAAAAGAGTCTCCGAAGCTCAAGTAAGTCAAAGTTCTCCGGAAGTCAAATCAGTGATTAATGAATGCGTACCTTTAAATGATGGGGTCCACGTGTATTTATAGAGCATTAATGACGTTTGACCATTTCATGGGCTGGGCCTTGACTTGGGCTCTAGGTGGGGCCTGGGTTTGGGCCAGGGCCCAAACCTAGGCCCCTTAAGGTTTATTGGACGTGGGCGTTTCCATTATGTTGAATTCATTAGAGTGGTCAGCCTAGGTTCCAAACTTAGCAGATACGCTGGAGTAGTCGGTCTAGGCCGGCTATACGTCTTGATGGCTTACGTTGGTGTAGGTTAGGCTAAGCCGGCCTAGGCTGGATACTTGGCTGCCTTGATATGCACATTGTTTACTTATTTTGTCTAGTTTGGCTAGGTGTGGTACAAAAACCAACGCATGACGGTTCCTATTGCGCAAAAAGTATGAAAGCATAGCGCTTTATCATGAAAAGAACACCAGCACGCATTGTCTGACGGCAACTCTTCACCGTCAGGCAGTTCGTAACAGAAACCCAAAAAATGGGTTGTTTTAACATGATTCGCTTGGCGGCTATGAAGGCCCGCCAGGCGGTTTCTGGAGATTTTCCAGAAATGTGAACACATGGAGAATTTGATCATGCAAAGGCATTATATTCACGCATTATATGATGAAAAACATCACATAATTAATATATCTTCAAAGCAAGAGCATGATAATTCAATTTCTATTAACCCGTATCCCAAATCAAGAGATTATCAAGCACCCAAAATCTTAGTTCAAACATCATGCGTCACTTAGAGAACCTTCATTACCGCCAGGTTGTTTATGAAAAGTTCTAGAAGGACGAAAAAAAAATATAAAAATGGGCGGTTTCTAGTTTCCTCACTTCCAATTTGCAAAGCTCGTGATAATACATCTAGGAATTTATAATCTCTCATCATGATTAAGCATATCATTAAAATTAATAAACTATTAAAATAACATACAAAAGCATAAACTAGACTTGAACCCAAGTCTATTCATAATAACTAAATACTCTTAACCACTTGAACTAGTACTTTTTCACATCATAAACCCCAACATTAAATAACATAAAGGTTCATACTACCCGCATTTATTAAATAATTATTTACTTAATTATTTAAATTTCTCGGGTCTTACAGAGGAGGGGAACAATTTTCTAAACAATAATAGAATGAAGGGGTTAGGGTTGGAATTGGGGTTTTGAGCACTCTATGGACCAACCTTAGGCCCAACAAATTAGGGTAGACCCTTAAACATTAGGGTCAGAAATAAAGTGAGCCTTACATAATAGATACTCACAGATGTTGGGACGTTTTATTTAGCAGGTAGGGTACGAAGGAGCTACTAATCATACCTTACATGTTTTGATAACATCCATAATAACTATATTAATTTAATATGACATGTGGCAAATATATATCTATAACTATATATAAAGAGGATTCCCTCTTTTGTGTCCACATTTCATAGTTCCAATTTTACCCTTTACAATATAATTATTTGTTAAATTTTTAAAAATTAACGGTTATTTTTACAAGTTTTTATAAAACTATTTACTTATTTCTTTCTTCCTTTTTCTCCTATTCATCAACCGTTATTTTCTCATATTTTTTTCATACATTTCACTTTATTTTTAATAAATATAATTTCATTTTATTTATTAACTTAATAATATTATAATATCATCCATTACTAATATAATATTATGCATATTAATAAAATACATACATAAAAGTGCGATAGTGACTGTGTTTACGCTAGTGTATATATATATATATATTTTTTTTTTTTTCTTTTTCAAATTGTAAAATAAAATAAAAATTAAAGAATCAGAAAATAAAGGAAAACACATGCTATATAGATTCAGTTGAACCTTCTACATATTTTTAAAGATATAGACTCGGTTGATACCAATAAAAATCTGGGAATAGATTTGATAAAAAAATTATAAAAGAAAGAATTATTTTAACCTAATATTTTTTATGTTATTTTCCTTTCTCTTATTATTTATTCCCTCTCTATTTCTCGGATTCAATTTTGCTTCTCTCCCTGTACTCCTTCACCACACCTTCAGCTTCTCTGTGATGAACGCCTCCATCATTGGTTCGGCTTCCTCTATTCTCATTGTCTTTTTTTTTTTTTTTTTTTTTTCTCCATGTCACTTCTTTGTTTTTTCTTTGCCTCTTATGTTTCATGGTCTGACCTTGTGGTGTGCACCATGTTGAAGATCCGTTACAGGGTGATTTCCCAGAAGTCATAGAGGAGTATTTGGAACATGGCTGTATGAAATGTATTGCCTTCAATCGCCGTGGTACCCTTCTTGCTGGTAACCTCTCTATTATTCTTCCTGTGTCTCTTTCCTTTCTCTTTCGTGTTTTTGTATTCAACTATTATTGTGGTTCTTTTTGGTATTATCCTTGATGCATTTCTGTGCAATGTTTTTGTCTTTTGATTCTAAAGATGGGCAGTGGTTAAAATTTGATTTTTATGTTTTAAGTGGCGATTTCAAGATTAAAGTAACCAGCTTTGGTTAGTATTTTCCCCTGATGGCCCAGGTAAGAAAAGAACAATATTTTTTCTTTTCAGGTGTTTCTTGTTTGGTAACTTTCCTTATGGGGTTATGTTGAATTTGGGATTTTAGCATTAAGCGCGGAATGAAGTTCTATGTTTTTGTTTTTTTTTTTTTTTTTTTTTTCCTTGGTTTTT
>Ga0214545_1007457_pt1 | contig 18273 bp, 6 predicted proteins | sample CNSS4metaG_FD_160064 | JGI IMG/M metagenome (GOLD analysis project Ga0214545, IMG submission 160064) | Root nodule microbial communities from cowpea collected in UCLA plant growth center, Los Angeles, California, USA - CNSS4 | ecosystem: Host-associated > Plants > Roots > Nodule | place: USA...
TATACGTCTAATTATGAGTTTGAGAAGCAGGATTATTAATTTTTTATTACTCCAGATATCGCTGATAAATTACATTTTATATATATATATATATGCATGGTGACAGTGTGTAATATCTCTGCTTTATGGGGTTGTAGTTGCTGCTGAAAAGGTATTGGAAAAATCTGGGGATCAGGCTGAAGGTGAAAGGAAAATGTTGCTAAGGAGTTCATATCTTTATACGGTTTAATATAACCAAAATATTGTCTTTATATATACGAGAGGCTGAAAAATGATACTTTAACAAAAAAAAATTAATAACTTTTGACAAATTACTCATTTGGGTAAAAAAAGTACATTTTTTTTATTTTAGTTAAAAGTAAAAATTTATTTATTTTAATTTTATTTATGAAAATTTTGTCAAGTTCGTTAAAACATAATTTGTCAATCTAAATTGGTAATTTGTTAAAGTTTGGTAAAACAAACTTTATTAAAGTATCATTTTTTTCATTTATAATCTTTGTCAAAAGCATATTTTATTGTAGCAGAATTATGTATCCCACTATCGTTCTTCTTCAAAGACTTAATATGAAAATTAATTTGTAAGTTATATGGGAAGTGTTTTACTTTTAAATGAGGTTTAAATACATTTTTCGTCCTTATTTTTGTAGTGTTTATTGCGGATGGTTCTCATTTTGACAGAATGTTTAAAATGATCATCATTTTTGCTGAATGTTTAAAATGGTTCTCAATTTCACAATTTGTGTTTGATTTGGTCCTTTTCTGTGACGTCGTTTAAATCAATAACGGAGCACTATATAGGTGACATTGTTTGTATTACATTGCATTGGGGTGTGTTACGTGTACTGTACAGGTGTGGTAATTTAGAAACTATGCAGAACATCACAACAATCCAAGCACAAACAAACCCCACAATAGAATTACGAAAATCCTAACCCACGAGCAAACACAACCCAGAAAATCCTAAATCCACTTATTTCATTGATGATGATTAATTGGAAAATTGAAATAAAATGTGCGACTGCAATCCAACGATGAAATGAAAATTTCTTCTGCAAATCTGAGCTCAAGAAAGACGAAGATGAAGAAATTGCCTCCAACGATGAAGAGCACGACTCTAATCCAACTCAAGCCCTAATTGCAAAATTAATTAGCCATCTGTACAGTACACGTAACACACCCTAATGCAATGTAATACAAATAGTGCCACTTGTACATACAATGCTCCGTTACTGATTTAAACGGCATCACATAAAAATACTAAATAAAATACGAATTACGAAAATGATGACCATTTTAAACATTCGGTAAAAAATGATGACCATTTTAAAACATTCTGTCAAAATGAGGACTATCTGCAACAAACACTACGAAAATGAAGACGAAAAAGGTATTTAAACCATATAATTACTATTAATTAAATTATATTTTATTAATTTTCATATTTTTTATTTTATTTTATTTTTCAATTTAAATTAGCATTAGATTCGATTTGTTTTTACTTGTAATTTTGTATAAGATCGTATCATAAAATATTAATTTCTTCAATTTGATGTTAACTTTTTTATTTCAACGTGTAAAAGATTAAAAAGTAACCCACCTTATACTAAAATTAATACAACAGTTAATTGTTTTTTAGGATTAAAATAATTAAACTTTTAGTACTCTTTTTATGTTTTTAAGAGTTATATACATTTTTTTTAGTATTTGAAAGAGTTGATGGAATAAATATTAATTAAATTTTATTTATTCACTGATGCAATATTTATTATGTGTAATTTTGATATAACATCATGTAATATATTAGTTATTTTAATTTATAGCTAAATATTTTAATTTCAATGAAATAAAACATTAAAAGATATTCTAATAAATATTAAAAATGGTACAATAATTAATTATTTATTTAAAATTGAAATAAGTAGTAATATGTAAAAAAAAGTAAAGATAATAAAAGTTGTATTAAATTATAAAAGGTAGTAATAAAATGAAAATTGAATATGCTACAAGTTAATTGATGTTGATAATCTAATAGCTTCACTTTAAAGTATCGACCAACACTTTTATATCGGTAAAAACTAACCTATAAATTACTCACACGAGAGCTAATAGCTAGGTTGGGTCTTATCAAATGCATTCTTAATTTTATCTAAAAGAAGTAGTGGTAACATTTTACAAATAAATCAAACTTAATTGTAAAGGAAAAAGTTGTTTTTTATAAATATAGTATAGAGTTAAAATGTAAAATCTTCGAAAATAGTGTTTTAGAATTGATTGTGATTTAAAAATAGTGAAATTTGATTATTTTAATATTATAAATGAGATTTGATGACATATGATGAATCTAAGTCGATGTGTATGTGTTTAATGTGAATTGTTGTTATATATATATATATATATATATATATATATATATATATATTGATGCTTGAATGGTCTGATGGAATTTTATGTTGATTGGGAAACTTAGGATCAGATCAATTGAACGAATTGATGTTCCTTTCCATGTGCTAAAAATATTTTGAACCAAAGAATTTTGGGGGAATACCAATTTGAGCAGTAAATTAGGCATGAGTTCACGTAAATGCATAAAATTTATCTGTTGTGAACTAATGTGGCGTTGAGCGTCAGTTTTCATTGTTGAGCGTAACTTTTTACGCATTGTTGATGTTAAACGGTCGCACTGAGCGCCAAAGTTCACTGCAGGTCTAGGAGCATTTTAGTTCTAGGACATTGAGCGATAGATTGTACCACTAGGCGTCACTTATTGTGAGGGAAATGGCATTAAGCACCAGTTTCCTTTGTTGGCCCTATTTTCTTTTCTTCTTTCTAATTGTTTTGTTTGGATTAATATATTATGTTTATTGTTTTATGATTAATAATTGATATAGGAAAGATGTTGTGAGCATGTCAGTTTTCATTGCTAAGCGTAACTTTTTGTGCATTGTTGACGTTAAACGATATCTAGGTCGCGCTGAGCTCCAAAGTTCACTACAGGTCTGAGAGCATATCAGCTCCAGGACATTGAGCGGTAGATTGTACCACTAGGTGCCACTTATTGCGAGGCAAATGGTGCTAAACCAATTTCCTTTGTTGGCCTTGTTTTTCTTTTCTTCTTTATAATTGTTTTGTTTGGATTAATATATTATGTTTGTTGTTTTATGATTGATAATTGATATAGGAATGATATTGTGAGCATGTAAGATGATTGTGTTTAAGGAGTTTCAAGGGAAATTCTTTATGATGGTAATCTTAGTGTATGCCTTGACATAGAAGATGTTAGTAAGGAGATGTCATAAATTATAATAATCATTCACACTCAAATAGAGTATAATAAATTATGTGGTGAGAGTCACATGAGATTCTAGTCTTTGAACTTGTTTAATTTACCTAGTGTGTGGTTGGGTGATAACCCATTGAGGTTAGACTTTGCAGAGTCTAGGAACCATCACAGGTGAATGCCACTAGTGAATTCTATGTTAGTGACATATATCTAGATATTTGACTTTAGTGTCAACTAGTTGATGTACATATACATATATATTTTACTTATGTTGGTATGAAATTGACAAGATTTACTCTTTTAGAATAAATTTTTTATGTATACTATCTTACCCTATTGTGATTGTGTGTTTTGTGCTTTTTTGTGTTGTTCGTCTGTTACTTTTGTGATGATCACTTATTAAATGAGAGCATATGAAGTTACAAGTTTAGAGACAAACTAAAAGAGGAGAAACCATCAATCAAAATAGTGAAAGATATCAAGGAGCTTTACGGTTGTTAGTTTTTATATAGAAGTTGTTGAGTTTAGTTTAAATATATAAATGTTATATTTTTATAGTTTTATGTTTTGTGAGATTATAATAATATATTTTATACAATAAATTATTTGTTTTAAATAATAAAACATTCTATTTTATTAAATTTAAACTAGTAAAATATCGAACAATATATAAAAATGATTTAAATCCGATTTGACATCATGAACATTATTTTTCTCTTACATCTGAAACCCTAAACTTAGATTAAAAAAATGGTATCATAATAAAACAATCGACAAAGCAGAGTTATGGGTAACATTTAACTTTATACCGGGTTAAATAAAAATAGTACCTAACCCATAATAATATTTTTTTAAAAACTGAATAGTTAATATAGGGAATGAACATTTAACAATTTTTGTTAATAAAATCTCGAGAATATATCTGATATTTTGAGAAATTAAAACTAATGATTTTTCAAATCTTAAGATTTAACTTTTAAAATGCATCTACTCATAAGATGGAAACAAATATTTTGAAATAAATCATCTCGAATTTGTTGAGATAACAATTAATATTTTCATTATATTTTAAATAAAACAATTTTTTCGAAAATTGAGATGTTTTAAGTTTGTTAAAATTAAAATATGTTAACTAATGATATTTAATTAAAAACAAAATAAATATAGGACACATGATTTTGAAAAATGAAAAAGTAAATTTCAATTTAATGGGATAATCATTCCAGTTTCTCATATTTTCCGAAAAAGAAACAAAAATAAAATATCTTAATTAGTTATCTAAAGACATAAATAAAATAAAATTTGGAGGTGTATGGAGTGTTTCAACTTTTATTATAGGCTACAGAGTAGATATATATAAAATCGTAACGAAGTCGTTTGGAAGGCGGTTTCGTTCTCGTATTGGGTCAGTAGTGAAAGCATTTTATAGAGCAGACGAACCTGATCAACGAATCTTCCTCACTTTTCTCTCTCGCCATGGCTATGGCTATGCAAAGCGGAATTGGGATCTCCAAGATCCTCTTCATCGCTGGAGCAGGTACCTCTGTCTCACTCTATCTCTCTCTCTTAATAGCATATCGGTAGGTACTTTTTTTTTTTCACTTTTGTGTTTCACTCTCTTCCTTCAGGTTACACCGGCACCGTCCTCATCAAAAACGGCAAACTGTCCGATATAATCGGCAACCTTCAGGTATTTCCAGCACCACTCCTTTTTCTCGTCGTAATATTCTACATCTCTCTCTTAACTTCAATTTTTTGAAATCCGCGTGATAAATTTTGTGCGATTGCTTTTCTGTTCGTTTTTCATTTGAGTTATGGATTTTGTAACGTTGTTGTCGAAGTTGAGGAGGCTGTGTTATGAAACCAGTAGTGGTGATGGAATTTTGGAATATTCGTTTTTAACCTATGGTAGGGTTTGGGAAGATTCGTTTTTAACTTCTTCTGTTTATCAGTGGCCGTGCGTGACCGCAAATACCTTTGGTTCCCACGAATTCGGTATGATTGTGTGATGCTGTAGCTACATATGGTGGTCATCTTGTATTTTCTATAGTCCTCGTGAATTAAATTTTCCTTTTTTTTTATTCGCCTATTATCAGCCCGAAAGCTGTATTATTATTTTTTTAATAACTTTGGATATTGCTTATATATATTATATTATATGTGTATTTGTGTATATATGTATGCTGATGGTGTTCAATTTCTCTATTTTTGGGGTTGTAGGTGCTGGTGAAAGGATTAGAAAATGGGGATCAGGAAGGTGAAAGTGAATATGCTGATGCAATAGCTGCTCAGGTAATGAACTGGGTGAACATGTCTCAGAGTCTTTTGTTTATGAAATGAGCTGGGAGGAGAATTTGAATTTTCTTATTACCGAAATGTTGCTTGACTTTGCTACAGGTGCGTCGTCTGGCAAATGAAGTTCGGCAATTAACATCAAGTAGACCAATCACAGTACTGAATGGGGGCTCTGGACAAAGTAATATATTCAATTCTACTATCTAATTTTGCTGTTACTTAAGATGGCTTGTTCTACTTTTTATGATTCTCTGCTATTCATATGTAGGATGTCAACAGGTTGATGTGTGTTGTGCAGATGTAGGCGTATTTTGTATGATCCATGCGTTGCTTTTCTAATTGTTTGTTCCCTATTTTGACAGGTAATTTATCATCTCTTATCGTTCCAGCTGCCGCCGTGGGTGCTCTGGGTTACGGTTACATGTGGTGGAAGGTGTGGAACTGTTTCTTGTTTGATTCTTGCACACTCTTCGAATAATTTCATTGAATGGTTGATAAGAAAATTTTCTGTATTTCTCGTTTTCCAGTATTTTTATAATTTTTTCTTAATTTTCTCTCGTTTAAAAGTAGCAAGTTGATGATATTCACCCTACAATTATTGTAATTTATTTTATGCGTTTAATATTTCTGAATTAACTGCTTGTGATTCTGATTTCTGTTTTCTCCGTTCCAATAACAGGGCATTTCCTTCTCAGATCTTATGTACGTGACTAAACAGAGTATGGAAAAAGCTGTTGGAGATTTAACAAAAAAGTTGCAACATGCCTCTGATGTGATTGCTGTAAGTGTTCATTTATTGCTTGGCATTTTCTTTTTATATCTTTATGTAACTATGTTTGTTAGGTACTGCTTACTTATTGCACTGGAAACTGAGACCCCATTGATGTAGAATTTAAAAGTTCTTCGTCCAACTGGATTAATTATAATCTATCATTCGTATGATTCACAACCAAGGTGTTTCACTTTGATTTCTATGGAGTTGCTACTGTGCTTTAATTTGTATTACAGGATGACTAGTGTAGGATTGTAGTAGAAAATGGTGTTTAAGGGTCAGTACAAATATATTGCTTGTAGACTCATGATCACAAACACCTTAAAACAGTAAAAGAATATCATCAAGGTAGATAATAAGCATCTGTAGCAGTGTTGTGCCTTATGAAATTGCCTCTTTATAAATATATAGGTTTCCCAAATGCAGGAATGTAACCACCTCAATCTGCTGGGCCAGATTTTGATGGGTAAGCAGTGATCAAGGGATAGTAAGTTCCATAACCACTTAGTTAAGGACCTATTGATGCACAACTTTTTTAACACAGGAAAGAGAAACGAAAAGAGTTGCTTACATTCTGTAGGTAACTTTGGATTCTGAAGAAGAAACGGTCTTCCCTATTACAAATAATTAGTCTGAAATTATTATTTTTATTAGAACACGGGACAGATCAAGAGATATAACTCATCACCAATAAAGTCGACTTATACATTTTAGTATACTAAAATGCATGTTGTCCCTAATAAGTGCGGGGGATTGTTCTGTTTGGAAGACTAAATATGAAAAATAGTACGTAAATTATATAATAAGATTTTTACTCGTACAATATCCTGTCAATTGTGATGATGGCAGGATGCCAAGAAGCATTTGATCCAGAGAATTCAGAATTTAGATGACAAAATGCTCAAGCAGATTGATTTGGCCCGGTCAACAAAGGATGAGGTATGTCTTTTGTCACATAAAAATTTATGCTTACACTCGTAGTGGCATCAAATGCATTCAATGATGCAATTATGAAGAATTCCTGGCAAAAATTTAAAATGCTCTTACATACATTCCTTTTCTATTTATCATAGAGCTGGTGCTTACTTATTCATTCTTTCCAGTCAAATGGATCAACTATTCTTTTAAAGTTACTGACTTTAACACTCAGTTTTGATGGATATCTATGTTAGTGAATACTGTGGTAGTTATAGCAAAACCCTTCATTGGGATGTCGTCTCATCCCTATCAGTGACCACTAATGAAGATGCTCACATGCATATCATCTGATTTATTCTTATTCATTAGTAGTGGAATATAAATCTTGAATCTTGGTTAGTAGTGGAATATCACGTTCTGTAAATATTAGATATGTTCCATACTTTCCCTCCTTCTATACCTCTTTTGGAAGCCTGACAGTTTCTATTCAGGGCAAAACATTCAACATTTTTTTTAATTAATCTCTATATTCTGCCAAAGACCAGTTACTGTATCTTTACAATTTCTCACAATATACACCTTTTCACCATACAACTTCAACCAGCTATATTAATTCTCCTCAATAAATTCAATCATAATTTTTAAACTGACAGCTAACCTGTTATCCAATCATAAAAATCTTCCAATCTCAAAAATCATTCTTTTTAAAATTCTTAATCTAGAATTTTTAACTTGGAAAGCCTTATATAGTTACTATAAGCAAATTACTGAGTTTTCTTTCATTACTAATTGAGGATCTACACGCAGTCTAGAAATATTCAGGACTTGTTTTTGATAGATGCCTATCTATTTACAAGTTACATAAGGTCGGCTGGCAATCTCTTTTAAATCAGCTGTGTAGTTCAGGATAAAGGAACTGAAACCAAGTTTATTAATGCCATATCCATTTTTATTATAATTTATAAACATCATGGGAAGCAAACAAATCTGTGGTTGTGATTCACCTTTCACAGGTTGCTGGAGTTCGAAGTACTATAACTAGTCTCCATGAGGACTTGGGTTTCTTGCAACAAACAGTGGAACAAATGGTATGTAATGTGTTCACTTTCTTGCTTTGGCCAGTTGATTGTCGTCATGGTTGTCTTGCTAGAATAGACCTACGATGATGCTTCGGCTTGATTATTTGATTTTCATTTGAATGAAAATATCTAACCTAAGTTGTATCAAAATAATATATTTGTGTTTTCCCCCAAATTGGCTAGCTGTATTATTTGACACTAGCTATATTTGTGCCTGTGACCATGCATGTACTTGTGTGCATCAAATTTTGATGTATTCTTATGTTGTATAGTTATGCCTTTTCAGGATGAAAGGTTGACTACATTGAGTTCTAAGCAGGTAAACTTTTTCATGTCCTCGCTGAATATCTAATTCTTGAACATTTTTATTTATTTTTATTTGGAACATCTCTTCCTCGTGTAAAGAATTGAAGTGCTAGAATTATTTGGTTGGTATGCACTTAAGATCTTAGTATTAAAATAGTTACACCAGTTGGTACACTTAAAGAACTGATTTAGTTGTGTGGTTGCAGGATTATGCAAATTATGGATTGGCATATCTTATTGACTTTGTACATGGAAAAGGCCAGAAAATGCCTGAACTTTTGCAGGTTGGAGTTTATTTCTTATATTTGTCTGTTCTGATCTTACTCACATTTGTGGTTTGTCACACTCAAATTTCCTTTTAATTTGCTGCTGAATATTCAAATATATTATTATATATGGTCTGGAGACTGGCTTATCACTCATCTGCTGAGAGTTTTGATGTAACAAGGAGAAACCTATATTAGCATGAAATATTTAGTGCTAACTTTTAGCTTACAGTATTACAACACATTCAGATATTTTTCTTGTGTGTGCTTGCTTTCTAGTTATATCTTTTGTGTTCTTGTTGAGATGATGATATGATATTAATTAGTAAATATTCAGCAGGAACAACTGAAAATTTCGGGGAAGTCCCCTAATATGATCACGTTTAAAGGAGCTCCAAATGTGATGGTATTCTTCTACCTTGTACTCTGTTTTCTACTGTTATTTTCCTATTGGCAAAGTGTCTGGGTAAAATATGTTAATATGCTTTAATGTTGCATTTATATCCTTAGTATATGGTATCCTACTGTATTCGTTAATTTGAAATTTGTTTCTTGTAATGTGCTCAATGATTCTTTCTTTCACTTGTAGGGTCTTAAAGACATAACAGAAACGTTGTCTATTGGTTTAGACAGGGCAGCTTCAGACACTATCATGCCTGATGGTGCGGAAAAGCTAACACAGCTACGGAGGCCATTGTTGAGGTTTGAATGAGCTCATTTTAGTTCTCTGAATATTTTCCGTGTGGATACATCACATGCGGTGTATTCTGGGGCACTATACTTTTCTATTACCTGGAGAGGACTGAAGAGATTGATTATAATTTCAATTTGATTCTCACCTTTTGAAAAGAATATTTGCTGTTAAACCGACTGCTTAAATTTTTTCTTTGTTAATGTTACTGTCGGGTGTGAAAACATAATGATTCTAACTGCTTAAACTTTTTCTTTGTTAAAGTCCCTGTGTTGTCGGAAGAGCATTGTTTTCCTTAAGAAGGCAATTTTATTTTTGCAAAAGTACAATGATTCTAAATCTGGAGATGGTAAAACATTCAATGTTGACAGTCAAACAAATTTGAAGTTTAGTTATTTATAGACTTCCATTAGCCCAGAATCTTCTCTTTTGAGAAAGAACAAAGCCTAACATAGTAGAGAAATCTTTTGAAAGTGTTTTGAATTGTGGGCTGTTTACTTGTTGTCTTTGTAATTAAGTCATTTATATACTTTCGTATCAGTTTCAGCAATGAAGGAATATTCGCTTTACTAATGTTAGTCTTGAGAGAGAGGAAACTAGGCACGCGATGCACTGCATGTGTTTCATCTATAAATAATATATACATATACTGTTACTCTGATTGATCTTGATAACTATTTCCTTGCGATTACAATTGCTCAATCTGCTTGCATTATTTTGATTCAAACAATTTGATTTTTTCAGGACTTCTTCAACCAGATGTTGATGACAAGGTCTTAAATCATGATGACGTAGCTTTTAAGCCCTCTTCCCACCTTGTTTTTTATTCAGCAGCGACTTTCAATTCTCTTGTTCATTAGATCATAACATGAGCTGTTATGATTTTTCACATATAGAAATTTACTTCTCTATAGCAGTACTAGACTGTATAACATTATATTGAAGCTAATGAATTGTTATTTTATGTTGTGAATAAAATTTTGCTATCAAGACAAGGTGTATGTTGGTTTGGTAATACCACGTCTTATGCCAGTTGCTTGTGTATCATTCTTAACTTCTATATTGTATTCGTTTTTCCGAACATTGTTATCGTCCTCTCCTAATGAACTAAGAACAAACAGTTTTTTCTTTTTCCTTGAGATTTTCTAAGCTAAAAATAGAAAGAAAAATTAATGTAATTTCTTTGTATATTAAAATTAACAAAAAAGTTCGTCCAAGTATAAATTTTTTAAAATTTATTTATTATTAAAAATTTATTAAAAGAAATACTTTAGTTGATGTTCTTCTCTATTTACTTTATGCATGTAATAGTAAAAAATAAAAGTTGATTTGGGTAGTTGTAGAAAATCTAACTATTATAATGTATGAAGTAGTTCCAGAAAAGTTAACGATTGAGGATATGTTGTATACTCTGAATAGAAAAATCCATAATTTATATTGTTCTATATGGCTAATTTGTGAAAAAGTATAAAAATAAAAAGTAATTGGAAACTAGAATTGTCAATACTAAAATATATCTTTTTGTGATGCAATAAAATAAAAACTCTATGAAGCTTGACATGTCAATGTTATTTTATGTAAACAAGGTATTTTAACATATAATTTTTACCAAAAATTTAAAATTTAATAAGTTCATGTTACATCTCATTTAATGGAGAAATTGTAATAAAAGATATCACATATTATAACAAGATAAAATACCAGAAAGCATGCGAGAATAACAATGTTATGTTTTAAAACAGATTGGCAAAATGTTGTTTAAAAAAAGCAAAGAATTATAAAGAAAACAAATTTTCAAAAGAGGTTTAACTAAACATCTCTATCATTATGGTTATTATTAGGGGTACTCCACATCTGTTTATACTAACATTGATGATCATTGCAAAAAGAAAAATACTACAAGAAAACATAACATAAACAAAAATAAAGGTAAGTTAGAGAAAGATAATTTTAACAGATAAACAAATAGATTATGAGCACGACAGCATGTGATAGAAGACGATAAAATACCCTTTAATTGGATTATTCAGATATATTTTGTGAAATCGAATTCACCAGTCATTTGCACTTGTGGTAGTTTCTACTATTGTAAAGAGTCATTATTAATAAGTTTCACCTTACGAGATATAAGGTTAGTCCATAATCATCTAAGATCATTATCCTGCCAAAAGTCTTATTACTCTCACCACATGAACTAGTCTACTCTACGTTAGTTTAACTGATTCATTAGAGTGTCAGGATCCTTACTTGAATCCTTAAGTCACTACACACACTACTTTATCATCAAAAGGGGTTTCTTTATGAAATTTTCACACCAAGTCCACATGTTATCTCATAGTAATCATCATCTTATGTTAAAAACATCCAATACAGTCTCAAAATACAACATCATATATGCAACACATTATACAACATGCTCTTGAGGAGTAAAACAGCCAATCATGTAAGAAATCAAGCATTTCAACATTTTCCTGCACCAGCCTCGCTCAAATTAGGAGCCCTCGCTTAAGCTAGACATTTTTGCTTAGACGAGAGCTCGAACAGAGGCACTGTGAGATTCTACGAGTTCTCGCTTAAGTGAGATCTTCTTGCCTGAGCGAGATTGCTTTTTGCTCAAAATTAAATCTTCTCGCTTGAGCGATAACTCGAACAGAGACAAAGGTGAACTTTTACTACTCTCGCTTAGGCGAAAGCTGCTCGCTTGGAAAACAATAGTAGGTTTCTCATATGTTCACGCATGCAAACCCAGAACACAAGCAAAACAAAACTCAATTCATTTTCATAGAACATAAACATCAAACAGGAAAACATGATTCAGAATCCAAAGACATGCAATACTCTTAAAAAGTTTTGAACCCTAGCTTCTCTTACCCTAACAGATGCTAACCCCACAAAACAAGCCCCAAACAGAAGTGTACACAACACTACATCTTAAGGAGACTGGCAAATAAGAACAAAGAGAGTAAATAGTGAGGTCTATGACCACAAATTCGAATCAAACCAGAAACTTCGGAACTGAAAAGAAAAGAAAAAGAAATGGAGGTTTTGAGTTAGACTTACGCAGAGGAAAAGAACGATCAGTTAACTCGGAGAAGGATCTCGCAAAGGTCCTAGCTCAACTTGTGTTTCAAAGGAGAGAAAGAAAGTGAGTTATTTGGGTTGAGGAGACAGAAAGTAAAGGTAAAATGGAAACTGAAAAGATTATAGAAAGAAACCACTGAACTGGCTAGACCTTTTAAACAAATTAGGCCCAAAAATTTTAAAAACATAAATGAGTTTTACAGTTCATATAACCACTATTTGTCATCAATTATGATTGTTGAATTAGTTTTTCAACTTTAAGTTAAATTTATAGTTTGACAAATATTGTTTTTGAATTATTCGTAGGAAATCGACTCATGACCTTTTTCTCATTTTCTTTTCATCAAATGACAAGTCATCTTATGAATTCATTAATTTTATAGTTAATTTTGATAAATTCGTTGTAAAATTTTTCACGGAGACTCAAAGATGTGATTTTATTATTTAGGACAATTAAGAGAAATTTTACTTAATAGTAGCTATGTATTAAAAAAATGTAAGCAAATTTTTAGATTTTTCTTACATCAGTGCAAGAGACGTTTTATCAATATTCATCTCGGGAATTTTTAAGCACTTTCACGATTCGGTTGGAATCAATGAAATTCAATTAATTGGCTGGAAAAATGATTTTGAATGCAAACATTCTTATGCAAAATAGTTAAAAATTAACCAAAAGTTGCAAATAAATATTTGTTTTGAGAGAAAAACATATAATTTACTTTGGAATAAATTGGAATCAACCACCCAATTGAATTGGTTGATCAATATTTTGTCAAGATTGCTTATGGATAGTTTTACTAAATTTTAGTGTTATACTGATTTTGAAATGTGTTCTGACATCATTTACACTTTATTTGACTTGTTAGTTAGCCTTTTCCTTTCTTCCTAAAAGCCTTATAACTTGTGTGTTCCAAATAAAGTGTTGATGTTGTTAATATAGTTTCTCACAAACCTGTTGCTAGTTCTCCACTCTATTTCTCTCTTTAACTAGCCAGTTACCTGTGCATTCTAATTGAATTAGAGAATTGATATTTTCAGGAGTTTTAATTTGGAATTTTTGTCATATCATTGTCATACTTTATTTATGTTTTTTCTTAAAAAAATGGTGATAGAAGATTCAGGCTTGGGGTAAATAGGTTTGCTTTATCATATGAAATTCAAAAATATCATAAAGGAAAAGGTTGGAGAAAAAGTGGTCAAAAGTTCATACTCCTCCCGAATAAAGCACACTTGCTCAGATATAAGAAACCCATTTATATTCTAATTCTTAAGTTAATATATAATTTTTTTATTACTAATCAAATTATTAAAGTTATTCATTTTTCCAGAGCTCAGGATTTTATTAATATAAAACATCTTTTAAAGTGTTCAAGAATTTATTATTAGATAACTAAACTAGTAACGATTTATAAATTATTTAAAACTTCTTTAATCAGATATTTTCATTCAACGGAACTCTACCATAACTGTGATGTAAGATCCAAATACACAGCAAATGTGATTTAAACTGCATTGACATCCATTTTTTCTGATACATACGAGAAAGAAAGCCGATACTGTACAAAGAAACAGAAACGGTGACAAATTCACAGCAACGCTACGAAGCATCTGGAATATACAAGAAGAAAATTATACTATGATTCCTAATTTTTTGATTTACATACTTTACTTTCTGATGTGAATTAGTATAAGTCATTTATTCTTTTAAGAAAAGGATAGTAATATATTAATCAATGATCCATATTAAACTACGTCATGAAATAAAAGATGAAAGTCAAAGGATGAAAGTCATACTATAGTTATCCTATACAAGAATACCTACCTATCTCTACATGCATGCGTTGCAAAAGGATTCCCCATAGCTTAATTACACTGTACACACATGTCACAGAAAGATGGATTTGGTTCTCATGCACTCTCTTTTGGGACTTGAATGGGGTCTAATTAACAAGGCTTGCCCTTAACGCATTTAAGGGCCCCAGCATAGCGACTGAGCCTTACCACATATGAGCCAGGTTTGGAGGACACCATGTCATTCTTTGCGAAGGGCCTGTTGGTTAGAACGGGCCCACTTTCTATGAAATAAGCTCCATTCACCATCTCATCCCTTATTGATCTCCATTGCCAGTTTTTCCACTCTTCCTGTGTTGTTAAGGTCCTCTTTGTTATCTTCACCAACACCAAAACATCAAATTATGTCAGTATCTCTTGCTTTTACGATGAGTTGAGAATAGTTCAAATATGAGTCAAAGTCCCACATTATTTAAAAATAAAATTAAACACTATATAAGACGAGAAATTCATAATCCTATTGTCTTGAAAGTTTAAGTTAAAAATAATATGAAATGTCTTATATATGTAAAATCAATATCATATATATATAACCACAATCTCTTAATGATATCAGTATAAGAAGAATGTAATGAAACTTGTACCAAGGTTTGAGTATACATTACCTCTTTAGCATTGTGGTCGTCAGGGGCTCTAAATCGGTTTCCCTCACTAATAATTGTAGGATGCTTGCTACCACCAACGGCATACATTTCCCAATTAGTGTAATCGTTGTTAACCACATGAAAAAAACCATGCCTGCATCTTGGCATCCTTTGCACTAATCTCTTACCAAAGTGGTTGAATAACAGTGTGATCTGCATTACCTTATCCACAGTATGGCTGTCACTCGCACCAAACAGCATCACCTGCATCATTATTTCATCAAATTTACTCATCTATTACTAAAAATCATCCATGTGATTATAATTACAAGTATTTCCAAATGTTTTGTGGAACTAAACAAACAAGTAATGATGATGCTCAGAGTTACAAGGTGACTCGGTGGTAAAGTTAGAAGAAGAAGTGAGAGAAGTTGTTGATTCAACTCTTATCCAGACTCTTGAAAATTAACATTATAAGGTTAATTTAACAGGTTTAGAAACGTATCTTGAAAATAACACTTTAGTATATTATGATTTTCTGTATTTTATATTGAGCACTACTCTATTATTTATAGGTCCTTTAACCTGAACTCATATACATTAAATATAACTATTACTATCAAATCACAGTTATTAGTAACAGCGTACCTACCCAACTATATTATCTAAACACAATTAAATGAATATCATAATTATTATTAAGAAATACTCCTATCTTTTATATTTTTTCAACTACTTTTATTTAAGTTTGTCCAACAAAACAAGGGATGAGATAAGTTTTGGTCTAACTTTTCCACTAACAAATATCATTTGTGAATAAAAAAGAAAAAGAAACGAGTGATGACCTCATTGTGATCTGTGAAGTGGCTATTGGAGATGGTAATAGCAGTAGAACCCATAATAGCATCGATCATTCCATCTTGGCAGTTTCTCATGGAAACATGGTCAATCCAGACATGGCTAGAGCCAAAGATGGAAATTCCATCACCATCACTCTGAGTCCTGTGGCCGTAGTGGGTCTCAGAATCTCTGATAAGTCCACCATTTCCAGTCTGAATGTCAAAAATTTTGATTCCATGAATGATCACATTCTTGACGAATTGGAGGGTAAAACCAGCCCCATTCACAATGTAGACATCAACTCCTCTTCCATCAATGGTCTTGTTACTTGCCACAATCAGCTCCTGGTTCAGCCTAATGGTCATGCTTCGAGAAAAATAGATCCACAATGGTGCTGTTCTTGTAACCGCATACCTAAGAGTACCAGGAACAGGATTCACCATGTCATTATCCAAGTTACTGGTTACCTTGTAAAACGAACCATTCTTTCCCCCAACAGTGTTTCTGCCAAAACCTAGCACACAATCTGCCAACTTTTTTCGATTCTTTTCCCAGTCCTTGTCACACCTCCAACATCTGTCAATCGGGTTTGTTGCCACGCATGCAGAATTTGCTAACTTTCCTGCCAACTTCCTTCCCTTTTTTTCCTCTTTTTCATCACTAACTATCAGGCTGTTATGTCATAACAGACAGCAGAAAAACAAAAACACTATCATTCAACAAAACAACATGGCATATATGAATATATGTGAAGATTTTCCCATGAAACTCACTCAGTAATATTATCAGTCACGTTGCCGGTGAATGAAAATGGGTCATCAATATAAGCTTTCTTGTTCTCTTGTTCAGCACTTGCTTCTCTTTTCTTCCAATAATCATCAAATGAATTAGCTTGCTTCTCCCAGAACTCCTCATCCTCTAACACATTGCCATATAAAGTAGGTATGTTCACTACCAAACAGGTTAAAAACAAAATGGTGTATAATTTAGTCATGGTGTTTCTCTCTATCTATCACTCTTTTTTTTTTTATTATTATATATTTATCTATTTAAGTAATGATTTTTTTGGGTGATAATGGCCAAGGGGAATTAAGAACCTCAGCCGAATTGATAGAGTTATTAATAATGCTCTAGCAATGAAATGAATACATAACTACGTGTTTATATATGCTACATGACTGATCACATTAAGAGAGACAACAATGGAGATAGTTTCGATTTCAAGGCTATCAATGATTTTAACCCTACAAAAGTGGATCATTTCAAACAATCTTAGACGCTATAATTTTTGTTTGTTCTACCTTGAGAGGTGGAAGACCAGACATGTTATGCTCCATTCCTTTTTAAGCATTACTAGTCTTTCTACCCGTGCAACGCACGGATTTTTTTAAATGTACTATTTTTGATAATAGGAATTGATTTTTTAATATTTATTAACCTATAAGGTTATAATATAATGTCTTTAAAAAAATAACAATAAAAGAAGAACAAATTACATACCTATAATCTGTTTTTAGTTAATCAACTTCATAACTTTCTTTGGTACACAAATTTGATTACTTCTTAAATCAGCATAATGTTCATTGTAAGCCTTGAACTTTAGGCAATAGATCCTGCATTGAACAACAAAATTATAACAAATATTTTAATTATAACAATAGATCATGCATCTATATTTATACAAACTTTCAAATTAAAAGAAAATTAGAAAATGAGTTGTTGGCTAAAGAAAACTTAAAACAAAAAATATTTCTCCGTTTAAACCTGTAAAAAAAGTGATGAAGAAGTTAGATCTGACAAAATATAAGCAGAAAATGAGTTGTTGGCTTAAGAAAACTCAAAACAAAAAATATTTCTCCGTTTAAACCTGTAAAAAAAGGATGAAGAAGTTACATCTGACAAAATATAAGCAGAAAATGAGTTGTTGGCTTAACAAAACTCAAAACAAAAAATATTTCTCCGTTTAAACCTGTAAAAAAAGGATGAAGAAGTTACATCTGACAAAATATAAGCAGAAAATGAGTTGTTGGCTTAACAAAAATGAAAACAAACAATACTTCTCCGTTTAAACCTGTAAAAAAAGGGATGAAAAAGTTAGATATCACAAAATATAAGAAGAGGATGAGTTGTTCGGTTGAGATAACTGAAAATAAAATCGACTTCTGGGGTTATCAAACAGTTGAAAAGAGGAAGATGAAGAGTTGTTGAATGTGGTGAGAAAACCAGAGAAAAGAGGAAGGTTGAGAAGAAGATGAAGAGTGTGGACTGCGAAAGAGAGGAGAAGAAAAGAGAGACAGAGAGAGAAAG
>Ga0214545_1007462_pt1 | contig 18260 bp, 5 predicted proteins | sample CNSS4metaG_FD_160064 | JGI IMG/M metagenome (GOLD analysis project Ga0214545, IMG submission 160064) | Root nodule microbial communities from cowpea collected in UCLA plant growth center, Los Angeles, California, USA - CNSS4 | ecosystem: Host-associated > Plants > Roots > Nodule | place: USA...
TGTTCGTTGGGAGACGACTTTGGGTTACTTTACCCTTACTATTTTGTTGACTACTTTCTTAACAATACTGAAGTTGTTATAGATAAGTAGTATTAATTTGAACGCGTCAACGACAGCATTATCAAGAACCAAGAATTGTGTTGGAAGAGGATGTTACAGAAGCAAAAGTAAACATTGTTGACCCAAGTGTAGGGTTGCGAATATCATCTAGAATTTCACAATAGCCTCCTCATCTGAAAGATTATGAGCTATCCTATAATACTACAGTTACTACTGAAGGTAACTTTGTTCACTATGCTTTAATAGTTGAGTCTGAGCCTATTGAATTTGCACAGGCAATACTTGATGAAAAATGGTTAAAAGTAATGCAAGAAGAGATTGAGTCTGTAAGTCCATGGAAAATAAAATAAATAAATAAATATTTATTTAATAAATGTGAAGGCAGGAATCCTTAAGTTAATTAATGTGGAGAGAGAAGATAAGAAATAGTATTAGCTTAAGTAGTTAAGAGTACTTGGTTATGTTGAGAGGACTTGGGTTCGAGTCATGTGTATGCTAAATATTTGTTAACTATTTTTAATAAAATACTGGACTGTGATGAGTGATAATATAATCCTAGATGTATAGGGATTATCATGAAATGCGAGTTGGTTGAATTGGTTGTGCACTTGTTTTGAAATTGTATGGTTGTGGGTTCGAATCTTAGGGGATGTGACATAGGTTATTTTTGCCAAATCTTATTTTTGGCATGAGGGAGAATGGTCAGAAAACCCTAGCCGCCATAGAGACCCTAGCTATCATAGAGAGAAGCTAGAAGGGTTGAGAAACCCTGAAAAATGAAATTTAGAAGGAGAGTTAGTGGGAATTGGAAGGGTTTTTGGTACAACTGGTACAACTGCGAGCGGGAAGGTTCGTAGCTGGTGGATCACGTGTGTTGGACTATGGGTGGGGAGGTCCGTAGAGTTAGACCATGAGCGGGCAGGTTCGTGGAAGCATTGGAATCCCTAAGACCAGCTTGAGTATGTACCTGGTGTAGCGTAGTGTTCTTTTCTTATTTTCGTTATCATGTTGTGATGTGAGACTTGGATCAGGAGATGTTGTGCCATGAGCGGGTAGGTTCATGGATGGTGGTGAACACGTGATGATATGAGCGGGGAGGTTCACATCCTGATACTCTCGTGTGGGGATACGAGTGGGGAGGTTCGTATGTTCCGTGCTCACACTTGAAAGATGATGCGAGCAAGGAGGGTCGTAGTTGGTGGATCACATGTGTTGGACTACGAGCAGGGAGGTCTGTAGAGTTGGACTACGAACGGGAAGGTTCGTAGAGGCAAGACCACGAGCGGGTAGGTTCGTGGGAGCATCATATATCCTGAGTCGATGTTCAATTATTTGTGTGACTTGCAGGTTGAAAAGCCTTGGAGAATTAAGGTCTTGGTCAAGAATTAACTAGGATAAAATAGTTGGGTGTATCTTGATGCTATTAACTTATATGTTAATTGTTATGAGCTCACCCTTTTTGTGTGTGTTTGGCGATGATCGTGTGACTTGTCACTCGAGAGTAGAAGACGTTCCAAGTGATGCTGGTAAGGCATATAGCTAGAAAGGGGCTAGTGTGGGGAAGCTTTTTATGGAAGTTTACTATCATTTTATTTTCATATTTTTTTTGTAAACTGTATTTTTATTGGAATATGAACTATTATGGAATATTGGAAAATTGTGGTTTAATTAGATGAGTTTAATAAATGTTTTTAATTTCCCGCGTTTTAGGAAAGACATTTAAATAAATATGACTTTAGTATTTCTTTTATTTTATATTATTTAAAATTAGTTATATTATTTTATATTATTTAAAATTGGTGAAGCTGCTTGATAATAAGAAACTGATCGCATTGAAGTGGGTGTATAATGTAACATCATAGTCGGATATTACTAATTTAAATAATTAAGATAAGAAATAAGTATAAAATTGCATTTATGATAATTCCTTTTTCCCAAAATGCGGAAAAAATTTTATTTCATTTATATACCGCAATAATCCAAAATCCATAGCTATAATTGTCGATTACAAAATTCGAGTTTAGTAAAATAAATGTTTACAAAATATTTAAAATCCATAAAATAAGAAAACATCATAAGGAACATCATATGCTCTCGTGTAATGAATTACACGATCATCTCCAAACACAAGCAGATAGGGTGAGCTAATAGATAAACATATAGATAATTCAAATATATACATATAAACCCATCAAAGGAACTATATCCTTTGATTCCATACCACATGGCCACCACCATGTTATCCATGATCTACATCTTTAGATGATAACCTCAAGATACCCTTTGCTGCCTCCACCTACAAGCCACAACTTATAGAGCACGTGCGGGAAATCTATTACAGACCACACTCTGTAACGCTAGGTGGAGTTCCCAATACGAACCATAGTTCATAATTGTCCCAAGACTACCAAACTCGCTGGCTAACGCCGAAGAGGGCAATTTCTTGGACCCATCCATACGAGTCACAACTCGCACACTCACACCACCACCACTCGTCAATCTGAGCCACAACTCAAGGACTGATCGTGTCTATCCACCATCCCGAGCCACAACTCAAGGGATGTCATTCTAAGCTACAACTCAAGAACGTGCTTACCCTATATTCCGAGCCACAACTTAAGGGATACAATTCTGAGCCATTACTCAAGGAATGCTACAACAAATTTCATCCTTAAGGTATCACCCAAAGCCTCATAGACCACGTACATCCAAATCACACAAGCAATTACTTGACCATGGACCCAGGATATGCATGCTTCCACGAACCTGCCCGCTCATGGTCCTACCTCTATGAACCTTCCCGCTCGTAGTCACACTCTACGGACCTCCCCGCCCGTAGTCCAACATACATGATCCAACAAGTACGAACCTCTTCGCTTACAGCAGCCTTCAAGTGTAAACACGGAACATACGAACCTCCCAACTCGTATCCTCACACGAGAGCAACATAATATGAACCTCCTCACTTATATTATCACGTGTTCACCACCAACCATGAACCTACTCGCTCATGACACAGTCAAGCATTTCCTGGTCCAAGCTCAACATCACAAACATGCAAAACGCAATCCAAAAGAGCACACTGCCCTTTGCACTATCACCTGACGTTGCATAAGTGTCGCCAAGCGACAAGCCAGCGCACAGCCTAGTGGAACCTCTCGTCGCCAGGCACCAAACGGATTCTAGAGCCATTGTTTAAAGGCTATCGCCTGGCGGGTTGCTCCTCACCACCAAACGTTACGCGTTTCAGGGATGTCCCTGATTGAACTATCGCCTGACGGCCCCCAAGTGCCGTTAGACATTATACCAGTAGCGAAACTTTATTGGTTTTAGCACCTAAAATAGAGTAAAATCAATCCTAATCTTATAATTATGCATATCCCCAATCAAGAATATAGGCTTCCAGAAATCAACATGACTCACATGCATAATATCAATTTAGATGGCTTTAGCATAAGTGTACACAAATATCACCATATATCATATGCATCAATTCCTACATATTCATATATATACTCCACCATTTAAATCCATGCTAGCATTCAATTCCAACTTATGAATAATGCATGCTCAAATCAAATATAAAATAGCAACACTCTAACAACTTAAGCACATGATTATATGCATTAATGTGAGTTAATATTGCACTTCACACCTCCTATGCAACAATTTAATTTATATTGATACACATGCATTAACCAATAAACCAATTCTCAACATGTGACTAACCAAAAGACACATTCAAATTCATAGATACTTACAACATAACCCAATATTGCTTCCAACTCATGCCACATTAGTAGTTACTTGAAATTATCAAGAGATTATTCATGCACTTTAAAGACTTTCAAACTAGCAATCATTTGTAACGTATATCTCTGGCTACAAACTTCAAATCAAATCTCCACCGTTCAAAGTAAAGAACAACATGTTATGAATCGCCTGTCAAAATTTCTTCTAAATTGAACGGTTAACGAATTGGGAAATGCAATTTCATGAAAACTGTGCAGACTAGAAAAATTTGTGGCGCCTAGCACCCAAATGTCAGGAACATGGCGCCTGGTGATACCTGCTTCGTGAAAACACGAAAAAAAAAAGCATTTTTCATGAATAAAACACCAAAACGCGGCGCCTGGCAGCAGCTCTTCACCGCTAGACAGTTCTTAACAAAAACCCAGAAACTGAGTTATTTTAACATGAGTCGCCAGGCGGTTTCTCAAAAATTTTCAAAAACTTATGACAGTCCAGAAAATCACGCGCACAATATATTCATGCTTATCATACAATTCAAAATTATGAATTTAAAATCAAGAAACGCGATGAACAACTCCCCTAACCTGAATAATCTTTGCTCAAATTGTTATAGTTCTTCTTGCACCACAATTGATCCAGCCCTTCTCTCCTTTCCAAATTTGCTCTAAGCTCTTGATAGTCTCTCTAATTAGTGTCTAGAACTCACTCTCCACAGTCCTCACAATATGGTAGTCTCAAAACCTACTCTCATTCCACAAAAATTAATCTTAACTACACTTTGATTAGGCTTAATGGCTAGAAAACGGGATTGCATTTAAAAATGGTTTCATTTGTCATTCAAAACCATTACTAGATGGTTTTTCCAGTCCTTCCATTTGCCCCTTAAGACGGCTAGGGTTTGTACTCCTTCACAATCAGGCCAAAAAGAAACTTATTTTGTGAGAGCTAAGGTTTAAACACATATCTACACAATTATCAAGTCAATGCACAACCAACCAACTAGTTCATGTTTAGTGATAATTCCTATAAATCTAGGATTATATTATCACTCATCATGATTACAGATATTATTAAAAATAATAAAGGTTAAAATACCTTTTTGCTCCCAATTTTCGTCAAGTTTTTTCAAATAAGTCCTAATTTTGGTTTTGTGTTCAAATAGGTCCAAATTTTCGTCAATTTTGTTTAATTGGGTCCTTTTTTGCTAACACCATTTAAATCATTAACGGTCATGAATAGTGACTGTCACGTGTCATTTTGTAGTTTTTTTGAATTTTTTTATTTTTATTTTTATTTTTATTTTTTTAATTTTTTAAATGTACATGTGTCAACCCAGTAGCGTGCCACGTGTCACTTTGTGGTTTTTTTTATTTTTTTGATTTTTTTTTTAATTTTATTTGACTTTTTTTTAAAATTTTTTTAAAATTTTTTAAAATGTCCACATGTCAACCTAGTAGCGTGCCACGTGTCAAAGTCAATGTTCTATATTCAATTTGGTCCCTATATTTGTTATTTTTATTCAATTCAGTCCCAATTTTTTTTAACATTAACCAACATGGTCCCTCTCCAAATTGAAACCAAATTTAATTTTTATATTAAAATTCACATTTCTTTATTAAATATTTTTATATAATATATTAAAATTCGCATCATTATAACTTTGATATAAAAATTAAATTTGATCACATCTTCGATAGGTACCAAATTGGTTAATGTTAACAAAAATTGGGACTAGATTGAACAAAAATAACAAATATAGGACCAAATTGAATATAGAACATTGACTTTGACACGTGGTACGCTACTAGGTTGGCACGTGGACATTTAAAAATTCAAAAAAAATTCAAAAAAATTCAAAAAAAACCACGAAGTGACACGTGGTACATTACTGGGTTGACACGCGTACATTTAAATTTTTTTAAAAAAAACTTTAAAAAATTCAAAAAAATTCAAAAAAAAATAAAAAAAACCATGAAGTGACACGTGGCAATCACTGTTCATGACCGTTAATGATTTAAATCGTGTTAGCAAAAAAGGACCTAATTGAACAAAATTGACGAAAATTAGGACCAAAAAGATATTTTAACCAATAATAAACAATTAAATTAACACATAATTGACATAGACAAGACTTGAACCCAAGTCCTCTTAACACGCCTAAGTACTCTCAACCACTTAAACTAATACTTTCCCATATCATTAAAGCTAGCATTAATTGTCATAAAGGCTCCCACTACCCGCATTTATTAATTAATTATTTATTTAATTAATTAAATTTCTTGGGTCTTACATATAAAGCCAAAATAAATTCACAGGGAGATATAGTGAGGTATAAGGTAAGGCTACTAGCTAATGACTTCTCGTAAAAGGCAGGAATTGATTATGGTGAGGTTTATGCTCTAGTAGCGAGGACATAAACAATAAGATTGGTGGTTTCAATTGCCATACAACACAATTGGCTAATGTATAAACTAGATGTTAAGGCGGCATTCTTGAATGGAAAGTTGGAAGAAGAACTTTATGTAGTTCAGCCAAAAGGATTTGTTAACAGTAAGCAACCTGATCTTGTGTACAGGCTGAAAAAAGCTCTCTACGGACTCAAACAAGCTCCACGGGCGTAAACCAAAGAATTGATGCTTTTATGAGTGAGGTTGGATTTGAAAAGTGTGCTTCTGAACACGGTGTATATGCGCAATGTTGTGAGATTGGGGGAAAACCATAAAAATTGATGATGTGTCTATTTGTGGGTGATCTTTTGGTCACGCGGAGCAGTGAAAAACTTATATACAAGTTTAAGTTGCAGATGTTAACTGAGTTTGAAATGAGTAATTTTGGGAAGTTGAGCTACTTCCTTGGAATTGAATTCACAGAAACAGAAGATGGAGTCATGATGCACTAGTTAAGGTATGTGTGGGATATGATGTGAAAATTTGAAATGGACAACAACAACTCTACAAGTACTCCAGTAGAGGTTGGGTTGAGACTAGAAAAAGAACCGAAGGAGGAAGTTGTAGATCCAACATTTTACAGAAGTATAGTTGGAAGTTTGAGGTATCTATGTAACACACGACCATATATACAGAAGTACAGTGTTGGCCTAATTAGTAGGTTTATGCAGAATCTTAATGTATCACACATGAATGCAGCCAAGCGTGTTCTAAGGTATGCATGAGGAATAACCAACTCTGGTATTCTGCTGCCAAAGAAGAAGCAAGGTGAAGATCTAAAATTAACAACATATTCAAATGTTGACTGGTGTGGTGATAAATTTAACAGAAGAAGCACAACGGGATACATATTTTTCTTAGGAACAACACCAATATCATGGAGCTCAAGGAAAGAATCAGTGGTTGCTTTATCCTTCTATGAAGCAGAATATGTAGCTGCCTGTGAAGCTTCGTGTCAAGTTGTTTGGTTGTATTCGCTGATGAGCGAGTTGGAGGTTGAGCTAAATGAGAAGGTGAAGCTGCTGGTTGACAATAAATCAGCCATCAATTTGGCTCATCACCCTGCTTCTCGTGGGAGGAGCAAACATATTGAGACCAAGTTTCACTATATAAGAGAGCAGGTCAACAAGGGAAGCTTGGGGGTGGAATATTGCAGTTCTGAAAAACAATTGGCATACATGTTCATGAAGCCTTTGAAGCGTGAACATTTCAGTCAATTAAGACAACTTATTAGTGTCAGAAGTGTTAGCTAGATGGTGTTTGGCTTATGGGGATATGTTAGTGTTGTAAGCCAAAAACAGAAACAATTGTCCGTCTGTTATGACAGTTGTCTTAAAGTCTGATATTTTCTTTTGTTAGCTGCTTCTATAGTCATTCTCTGATGTATAAAAGACTTGTATTAGTTTCATTCTTTTTTTAGTGTGAATGAGATATACGCACCTTTTTCTTGCATCCCTATTAAAACCTTTACAACCCCACCCCCCCCCCCCCCCCCCCCCCAAACAATATCACGCGATAGGAGCGCTTCAACTAACCATTCTACCTACAGACCTACCACAACAAAAGCACACGCAACCACGAACTGGATAGAGATTCCGACAAACTTCTTGGCCTCGCGGCTCTAGGATTTTAAAAATATAAATGTTTCTCATATTCATCATTTTCATGTGAGCTACTTTTCTTATTAATATTTTCCTTCTCTTTTACCTAATCATTCGCTAATACTCAAGGTAATGTGACGCATGAGACTAATTCAAATCATTTGTCAATACTCAAAATTGTGAAACAACTTAACAAACATACACATCATTATATTGATAGATAAAAAAAATTACCTAAATTAAAATAGTTAATCTATTAAATACTTCTTTTGAAGAAAATTTTAATTAACATTTTCAAGAAATCATGAATAATTTTGAAAGTAAAAGTGGATTGTACACTATCATGGAGACAAATTAGTTCTTTAAACATTTTTTTTTCCGATCAACAAATTTATGAAGTTTTTCTTGAATCTACTAGATTAGAAGATATGAGTTCCTTAAAAACAAGAAGTAGATAAAATATGAGAGTAAGTGAAAAATTCACAAAAGATAATAGATTGGTTTCAAATTATCTTATTATACATCTAGCTACAATCCACTCATCTTGAGATAAATTGATTTCACTATTTTGTAAATTTGTATTACAACCACACTTCTCTTGTGAAACATGTAATTAATTGCATAAGTTATGAACTAAATTCATGAAGTAACTATAAATAGTTACCACCTTAGAAAAAACCTAAATAAGAAGGAATGAACAAAAAATTAAATAAATTATAAAACAAATAATTGAACCAATACAGAACGATTGTTTGACATAATGCTATCTATTGAAGTAAACTTTTTTAAGAATACATAGAGAGTGCTTGTGTCTCCAAGTGTTGTTTACAAGTGCACTAATTAAGAGTACTTTTTGTAGGAAACATTATCTGTTTGAAGAATACATAGAGAGCGCTTGTGTCTTCAAGTGTTGTCTATAAGATGTCATTAGATAGCATTTTTTTTTTACAAATGCTCTCTATTAATAAACATCGTTCCAATAGAGAGCGCTTAAAAAGCGTTATCTATTAGCAAAAAAAAAAAAGCTCTCTATTGAGCATTTGAGCGTAGTAGATACATATTATGGTATAACTAAAGTGAAATTGAGTCAGATGATTAGTGATACATGGAAGGAACCATATTGTTGAATAGCTTGCAACCGCCATGATCCATCATCCAATTCAATTATTAAAGAAAGTTGACTTGATAATTCCAATGAATGATTAAAGTTTAGTATTGGATATTCAAGTCATCACATGAACCAAAGGGGAGAATGTTAAATTATATTAATTTAATATTTAGTTCATGTAATTTAAAGAATAACTTTAATGTAAAGATTCTAATGTGATGATTACTAAATATAAATATATTAAAGTTATCAGGATCATTTTAGACTTGTTAAATTAATTCTCTCACTTCTCCCTTCATATGGGTATTACAGTATTTTATTAAAGTTTTAAAATACTAGAAGTTAATGACAGTTGCTCCTTTAAGAAATGAGAAAGAGTTATGTTCTTAAAAGAACAAAAGGGAAGTGACTTTGACACGAGAAAACTTTGTACTAGACAATTCTATATCATCAAAAATACCATTAAAGGAAGTAAGAGATGAGAAAACATTGATCAAAAGAACTTTGCAATGAATCCAACTAAGTTCTTAAACTCTTGTGAGAATCATATATCTTATAAGTTCCTGTATAATAGAGTAGTTTTTTGAATTGAAAAAAAAAATTTGAAACTACATAAAAGTTTTACACTTGACTCCTAAGCGATGTGGGACTATTAAATGTGGTAGAAACAATCATTATAATAACTAATTTATATATCAATTTATAAACAAAAAATTATTGATACTTAACATAGACTCTATTATGAATAAAAAAAATATAATTAGGTTGTGAATTAGTCACTAAGTTAGTTTCTAATATTAACTAGCAAGGTTTCTTGACTACCAAAGAAATAATGTTTAAATTGGTCACTAATTAATTAAAGACGAATTTAGACATTCATTCTTTTGGTAACCAAAATTTTAGTAACTAACATTAAAAACTAATTTAATTACAAATCAATTATAATATTTTATTTATAATAAAAACTATTTTGGATACTAACAAATCTTTAATTATAAATTAGTCATTGACTAATTATTCTTTGTCTTCAAAATTTATTATTATTTAGATATTTTCTTATAGTGAAAAAGTTTGAATCAATATGTTCTATCTTTCAAGAAAAAGGGAAAATTGTTCCATATCATCCCTACATGAACTACAACCCAAGCCATGCAAGAGAAGCTATGTTTACGTAAAGTCTACAGCTATTAATTGAAGAAAAAAAAACACATATATTTTAATGTTCATCATCTAACTTTTAGTCTTCTCGTATTTTGAGGTCCAACACTATCATGCATAATAAAATAGCAGCAAATAATAGCATGATGCTTCATGAGCACGTCATTGCAGAACCCATCTGAAAATATGTCTCCTTCACCATATTTTATGACCATCTTTAATGCCTTACAATCATAAATTTTCATTATGAACACAATAATTATGTGGCTATGCATGTAATGGATACTCAATTGTTTTAGGTTGCTCATCATCATTTCAAGTACTAAGTACTATAAATGTTAATGGCTATTATTGATGTTGTTCCCAAAGAGTTATATGAAGCATGTATCTGTTAATTTTTTTTTGTATTTATAATACTTGTCTTTTTTATTAAAGTTTTATTTAGTTATTGGTAGAAATATACACTTTTTAAGTAGAGAAATAATTTTTAATTTTTTGGTTAAATATGTTTTTGGTCCCTCAAGTTTCAGCGAAATTTGGAATTAGTCTCTCATCAAAACTTTTGACCAATTTAATCCTTCATCTTTCAAAATGCATGAATTTAGTCCTTTTAACTAAATTTTGTTAAGTTTATATGATGTTTCAAGCGCATTTCATGATAGTATTTAAATTATTTACACTGTTTGACACATTTTTGCTTCAATGTTAACTTAAATACTATCATGAAATGTGCTTGAAACGTTAGATAAACTTAACAAAATTTGATTAAAAGGACTAAATTCATGCATTTTGAAAGATGAAGGACTAAATTGATATAAAGTTTTGATGAGGGACTAATTCCAGAATTCACTGAAACTTCAGGGATCAAAAACATATTTAACCTTTAATTGTTTATGACCTAAAATCTTATTTAAGATTTTGGATTTTATTTTTTATATCATGATCGAGGTCTTATGTCTTGGTATTATGATTCAATTAATACATGACTTATACAACAAAAATGTTTTAATTAGAGTACGCATGCATTTCTTTTAGTGAATTTAGTTTTCTTAATAAATTAATACACTAGCATTAAAATGTGAGAGATTAATTAATAATATATAATACTATAAAACTTGTAAACAATATTAACGAGAAAACATAAAACTTCAAGAGAATATAATTAAAATATCTCAATAAAAAAATATTTTTAACTTCATAATCAATATTTTAATAAGAGTGTATTTGACAAAACTAACTTATAAGTTAACTCATAGTTGATAAGTTAGTTTTTAGTTGATAACACTACTAAAAATTCTCTTATTACATCAGATTTTTATACCAAATTTGTTAAAAAAATTTACAAGAAAATACTTTTTTCTGCTATTTTTTATAAGATTAATTCGCAAGTAATTCTTTCGTAGGTAATTATTTCTTACAAAATTATAAATTTCGTAAGTATTTCTTACAAAGTTTGTTATGAAAAGTGTTTTATACAAAATATTTTACAAAAAAATTGGCATCAATTTCTTATAAATAATTTCATAACTAAATTTATAAGTATTTCCTAAAAAAAATCAAAACAAAATTGACAAGAAATATGAGTTTTTTTAGTAGTATAAATTAGTTGTTGAATTATAAACCTTTTATTTATAAGTTCTGAGTTAATAAACTAATTTATTAGATTAAAAGTATTCGAACTAATTGGTAAATGTAAAATTATTTAAAAAAGACAAATTTTAATATAAAAAAAAATTATGTTTTCTAGGAAAAAATATATTATTACTTAATTTTTAATTATAATTAAAAAAAAAAATCAAGGGCATGATTAACATTTGTCAGTGTCATGTTCATGCCAATTTGGATAGATGATTAATACCTAATAGTGTTGAAAAATGAATAATTAAAAGAATGAATGAAAAGAAGTCATGGCCTAATCCATTATCATAACTCATTTGACTCAATCATTTGGCCTCAAAATGAAGACCATATGCACTAACTTCTTGTGCCTTGTGAAGTTCTAAAAAAGTCATATATTTTCACCAACCTCTTCACCTTTTCAGTTATCATGTTATATTTTTGTTACTTTTTTAACTTCAATTACACGTCTTTGACTCGCTCTCTTTTGAACATGTCATCACTAATTATGTCAAGCATGGATACCATCGCAAACATGCAATAAAGCGTAAAAAGTTAGATAAAAATTAACCAACCAAGAGTAATACATCAATCATTTCTTATAGTGAATCATATATATTAGATATAAAATTTTGAATACATATCCTTATTTCAAAAAATAAAATAAAGAATCCTTCGATCCCATAAATTGCTACTAGATATCTTTTGATTATTACAATGTATTATAATTTAACGAAAAAAAAATTATTGTTTAGTAATTATATTTGAAAACTAAACAACTATTATTGTAACATTTTTTTGTAATTTAAGGACTAAATCAGTACTTGTAATTGTAGATTAATAAAGTATTATTTTTCAATCGTCCTAATATTATTAATTAGCGTATAAAAAGAAAGAGAAACAAAATAAACACTTTAAATAAAACAAATTCCAATCATACTATTCTTGTTTAGTTTAGTTGAATATGTTGTGAAGTTGTTATTGAATGTAGACCTATATTTGTTTCCTAAATACTTTTAAGAGAGAAAAATTAAAATGAATTAAAAAATAAATTAATTTTTTCATAAATTAAAAGTAGTTTATAAATAAATTCATGTGTAAAATAAGTTAACTTATAGGTAATATTTTCAAAAATTTTAATTATAAAAATAAAAATGAATAAAAAAATTGAAGACTAAAACTTAAATTTGCCATGTCTGCATGAATCATATAAAATCTATTCTATAAATGGGTTGTTGGTGTTATAACTAATAAGGATACTTAGTGTACCTTGATACGAGTAATACAAAGTTTTAACAGGTATACTTTCAAAGCATAGGAGACAAAGAAAGAAAACAATATCTTACCTTGATTCATCAAAGTAATTCAAATTTGAAGAACAAAGAAAGGAAAACATAGAATAGAGCAACAATGCGAAATTCATTTTTCCAACTACAAATCTTCAATTGACAATATCAATAGTCAAAATGAAGAATTATATTCCACAATCCTTCTGTCAAAATTTTAGTTCAATCCAACAATGAATAAAATGGAATGTCTAATTTTACTAAAATAACTCAGTAAATATGTAAACACGTTTTTCTCTTCTTCTTTTTTCTTTCAAAGATTACGAAAATTAACCCAATTTCTAGACCTAAAAAACTTCTCTATTATGATTAAGATAGAATAAACTTCACTGATTTAAATTATTTTAAACATACAGTTGAGAGTCTTATCCACTCCCTAGCTTTAATAAGTTAATCTTTTGATAATAAAAGTTTATTTATTTCACAAGCATGATCATGTGTACATAGTTTTTTTTTTACCAACAATGAATTTTTATATTTATAGTAAAGTACTTGGGGTACTCTAAACCATTACACTAATTGTATACAATAGACTCAACGATTTAGTTTGAGATAGTAAAAATTGAAATCATTATTTACCCTACTAAAGCATCTAGCTAGGGATACAACATGTTCCTGCATGGATAATATTAAGTTATTATGAGGCTCAAACCTTATCTTACTGCAGTCTTTGGATTCCGTGAATGGATACTCCACAATCTTGTCAGTTAGGTCTTCTATTGGTTTCCTTGTACAAGCTTTGAAACAAATGGGGTGTACTTGCAGAAAGGACTCCGACAATCAAGTCAGCAAAAAACTCTCAAAGTCAAAACTCATATTAGGATGCTAATGAATTATGTACCTTTAATTACTTGGATCCACCTTTATTTATAGAGAATTAATTATCCTTGTAGCATATTACTAGTTAATTATGGGCTCAAGCTTTGGGCTTTGACTAGGTTTAATTGGCTTTGACTAAGCTTTATTGGGTTTGACCAAACTTAATTGGGCATGCGTTGTAAGCCTAGTTCCCTTTAGACATACTTCATTAAGTTCTGCTTTGTTTTTGCCCAAGTTAAAGGAGGTTTGCCAACATACTGGCATATTATATTTCTCTATCTGTTTACTTGTCATCTATTGGTGTATTTGGTCTAACATTCGTATCTTCTCTCCTTTTTGGTTGATATTTCCGAATGGTTGACTGGTTTTGCCACTATATAGGCGACCTTAAGTACATGTGGGATATAGTTAGCGTCCTAGCCTTTTATTGATCTGGGAAGTACCCAACTTTTTTAGTCTTAGGAGTATATATTTATGTTATGCCACTATGTATGGTCTTATGGGTACATATTTTTGTTATGCCGCTACGTATCTGGTTGTGTTGTTGTTTACGGGTCTTTTATTGGCAATTTGTCCAGCTTCTATAGTACACAACCCAATAGGATAAAAGCTCATAAACTGTAGCAACATAGAAGAATTCTAGCATGATGATATTCATGTCATAGGCTTAGAAATTTCAATAACTCTAGTATCATATTGATTTTATCCAATGTAGCTTGTACCGTTTCCCTAATCATTTGCTTCAATTAATTGTATATATAAATTGTTTAAGCTACTCCATTTGCACTACTTCTTGCCTTTCTTCCTTTATGATTATTCCACCTTAATAGTTGCTTATACCGCAACTGCACAGAAGAAAACACCACTAGCAGCCCACATATCTTATAAATGTTTCGTATATATACCCACTATTATCTCTTCCCACAAACTATGCTACAACCTTTTCTACATGTTTCTCAAACTATATTCAAGTGTGCACTTATTTCTAAGACACTAGCTTTTAATGTCTTCACACATGACCCAACCTCATACATGGTCTCTATTCTCTCTCTCGGTTCCCTTATATGTGGCTCAAACAGATTTTAAATATTCTAAGGGACACTTACACAAATCTACCTATGAGAATGTTACTGTTGACATTTTGTGTTTGATCCATAACCAAACATTTAATTGTGTCATGGTAAAAATCTCTTTTGCATCAACTTTACCTTGCATAAATAATACTTCATTTCTATGATTTCAAATTGTCCAAATTATTGTTATCCATACTACCTTTCAAAATTTGTTTTGTTTTGTCCAAATTATGTGTATATAGTTCTAATATATATATATATATATATATATATATATATATATATATATATATATATATATAACCAATTATGGAATAGATTTTCTCAAAATCAACAACCACGCACCAACATCTCAAAAATTATGGTAAAAAAGTAAGTTATCCCCCAAATCTCATCCACTCTGGCGAGATGGTATCAGGATATTATCTTGTAAATCCACTAGGGGTGTCAAAGTAAGCATGGCATGCAAGCCTGCCAAGAAAAGGGCGGGCATGGTTGGAGTTTTCAAGATACCAGCCTGTTTTGGCCAGCCTGTCTAACCCGTTAAACTAACGGGCCAAAGGAGGGTCAGCCCGCCCTTGGCCCACTTGTCTGTTTTAATTTTTTTTTAAATTAAATAAGAAAATAAATTTTTATTATATTTTTGTATAAATGTAAATATACAATACTATTATAATTTAAATCATTGACACTTACAAACTAAGTTCTAAATATTGGTTATAATAGAGTAATTTAACATGCAAATATAATAATTATTTTAATTTATCCAATTAAAGATATTAATTGATTAATTAAAAGCTTAGAAAATATTTATATGATTAAATATGCTCTAAATATTTATTTATAAGTATATGTATATAAACAAATTTATAAATAAATATTTTAAAAAAATTTAAAAATTTAAAAATTTAAAAATTTTTAAAAAAATGACGGGTCAACCCGTCCTATAACGGGACAGATTGCAATTTCTGACTTGATTTTCAATGACGGTTCAACCTGGCCTAGCACGTTTTTAGGAGCCAAGGGTAGAGATGGCTGTTAAAAACAGATATGTCTAATTATCTTAACCACAAAGGGATCTGAATTGATTAATAGGTTTTTATCTGGTTTAAGATGAATCTTGAATGAATCTTTAGGTTTTAAAGCTCAATTAATTAATTTCACAGTTCTGGGTTAATGAACTGTTTAAATCAATCAAGAAAGATTATGAGAGAGAAGAAAGAAGCAAGACACACAATTTATACTGGTTCGATTCAAGGCGAATCTACATCCAGTCTTCTCCTAAGTAACACACTTAGGAGGATTCCACTAAACAGATAGGATTCAAGAATTACAAGCACACCTATATAATTCTAGACCCTCAAAACCCAAGAACTTAATTTACCAATCAAGAACTTCCCCTAGGAGCAATGCATCCACCCAATTGCACCTAGGCCTACACTTCAAACACTGAAGCAACTGTAATCAGAAATACAATAAACAAAATCAAGAAACGAATACATCTATGTTGTGCAGATTTGACAAGATGCTCCTTGATTCAAGCAAGACCCATCATAGTAGAGTCAACTATCAATCTTCTTGGATCTTCACTTGAGTGATCTTCCAGAATGTTCAGAAACTCTGTGACTCTCAGAGGGCTCTCTTTCAGATGGAAAACTGTGTGATCAATCAATTTTCTCCTGTCCCAAAACAGATTCTAAAAACAGCTTTTATACAAAGATTTTTGCTGTCACTAATTGATTAGCAATTTACCTAATCGATTACCGTGAGTATATTTTCACTTCCTTTGTGCCATACTCACAGCTAATCCATTAGTTAAAAAACTAATTATATGCAAGATTACACAGCAGGCCTAAAATACATTTGATAAAGAGAAGCTATTTGCCTAATGCATATCCTAACTAGACCAAGCTATGTTTTATTCTAAACCAGTAGACATCATCAAAATCATTCTTCATTCATAGGTGAAGTAGCTCCCCCTACCAACAATGGCAAATAAACCCGTCCCCATGGGTATTGTCCGAACCCGTCCCTGTTTTGATGGGGAATCCCCGCATTGACCGGGTATGGGTATGGGTATAGGGAATCCCCGATTTTTTCGATTGGGCATGGGGATGGGGATGGGGATGAATATATCCCCGCCATAATACCCGTCCCCACCATATCTCCATCCTCCTTTAAATTATTAAAATATTCACAATTAATTAAGTAACCCTACATATATATATATATATATATATATATATATATATATATATATTCTCTCTATTTTTTATTTCTTCTAAATATTTGGTTTGTCATGAAACTCATTCGCATCTCCAGCATATCTTTTATTTTATCATAACATTTATGTAATTATGTTAAAATGATGTATGTCAATTAAAAAAAAAATTATGTCTAACATTTGAATATTTCTATTATTTTTTAATATTTTTATTTATTGTATATTTTTCGTTCACATGAAAATTTTTAATACTCTCAATTTAAGTATTTAATAGGATAAACATTTCATTTACTAGGTAATATAAAAAAAATTCCTTATCTATTATTATTAATTTTTGTTTCATTTGAACTCTTTTATTTCGCTAAAACAATTTTTGTTATTTCTCAACCATTGAGTATATATGTTGATATTCGAAAAATGTTTTCTTAGATCTCTAAGATATTTTTCGTCTTATCATACTCGTAATTATACATTTGTTTTTCTTTGTACAATTCCTTCCAATAGTCTCCAAATTGTTTATAAGACACACATTTGTTAATTTTTTAATATTTTTATTTTTGTTTATTTTCATCATGTAGAATATTATTTCGATAAATTTTATCTAATTATTTTTTATTTTGTAACTCATTACAATCATACTTTAATTTTTTTTCATTATAATTGTATAAATAATTTTTATTTACTACAATATAAAAATTTAATGTAATTGTCATAAATATTTTTTTATCACCGTCCAACATATATTGGAGTTTAAAAGATACAAGATCTATGATAAAATTTTATTATGTTTATTATTTATTTTTTGCGTCATTTTTTTATCAACCATTGAATATATATGTTGATATTTGAAAATTTTCTTAGATCTCTAAGATATTTTTCATCTTATCATACCGTTAATTATATATTTGTTTTCCTTTGTGTGATTCTTTCCAATAGTCTCCAAATTGTTTATAAGACACACATTTGTTAATTTTTTAATATTTTTATTTTTTGTTTATTTTCATCATGTAGAATACTATTTCGATAAATTTTATCTAATTATTTTTTATTTTCT
>Ga0214545_1007464_pt1 | contig 18260 bp, 10 predicted proteins | sample CNSS4metaG_FD_160064 | JGI IMG/M metagenome (GOLD analysis project Ga0214545, IMG submission 160064) | Root nodule microbial communities from cowpea collected in UCLA plant growth center, Los Angeles, California, USA - CNSS4 | ecosystem: Host-associated > Plants > Roots > Nodule | place: USA...
TTATAAAAAATTTTTTTTTATATAATTAAATATATATATATATATATATATATATATATATATATATATATATATATATATATATATATATATATATATTATTACCATATTAATGTGCTGATTTGTTAATTATCATATATGTGGTGGTAAGTTTTATTAACTTTTATTTTACAACAGATATCATATAATCCAGAAATTTTGTAAATACACATTATACTCTCACATCTAAAAACTTACTTAAACATAGATAATTTTGACAAATGAATTTTCTCCATCTGGACAACAAAGTATTCAATCTCAGAACTATTAAAAACAATCAAGTCAAAGTACTACTTGAATCTTACCACCTATCAAAGTTTCATATTCATCTCTATTAGAACAACTAAAATTAATGTATATAAATTCATAATATAAAATCTTATCATACTTTTTGTTTATCCTACCATTTCAAAATTTCTAAATTTTTTCTTTGATAAAATAATCTAACAAGAACTTTTGTTTCCTTTCTATTTACGATTTACAATCTTATATAACATCCAAAGCATAATTCAATTGATATCAGGAAAATTGAATCAAGAGTGTTTAGATTTGAATTTTATAATGACGTCCACAAGGCATTTAATAGAAAAGTGTTAGTCGAAGAAGAATGAATGTTTATTGAAAAAATAACAAAAAAAAAAAAAAGTTTTTACCAGAGATGAAGAAGAAGGTGTTAGTTGGAAAGCTGAAATGAAACGTATATTTCCACTAATGGTTGATGTGTCCCTTCCACGCACTTTCCTTTCTCTGTTCACTCTTAGATTTAAGGCTTCCAAAGATTTCGCGTAGAAGCATTCAGAATTTTTGAGACTTCCAAAGTAAACGCGTCATTCCCTGAGTCAAGAATTCGAGACCAAAACGATGTCGTCTGCGAGGAGAGATCTAGAGAGTGGAGGAGCCACCAAGAACGCCACCACCTACTCCGCCGCTCCTACTAACTATGTTTACGATCCAGAAGTTCACTGGACCTCGTGGCTCGTGCCGCTTTTTGTGGCGGTTAACGTTGTTGTCTTCGTTGTGGCCATGTATGTCAACGATTGTCCCAGGAATAATCTCACCTTTGAAGGGGACTGTGTCGCCACGTTTCTGGGCCGCTTCTCCTTTCAGCCTCTTAGGGAGAATCCCTTGTTTGGCCCTTCTTCGTCTACGTAAGAGCTCGATCAACCATTTTTTTTTCTCGTTTGTTTATCTTTTTTTTTTTTGCTTGTTGATGCTGGGTTTGTTTCGGTTTGTTGGGTGCTGAAATTTGCTTCGTTTCATGAATTGGGTGTGGGGTTTTTGTGATCTACTTGTGTTGTTGAGTTTGGGTTTGGTTCTGCTGCCATGAATTTCGAACTGTTGTCTTTGTGGTCAAGTTTGATCTTACAGAAGTCAAATTTTATTTTTGATAAAGGAAATTCAGATAAGTTAGAATGCGTTTCAGGACCTCTTTTTTTTTTTTTTTTTTTTAAAATTTATTTTTTTTTTTTTTTTTGGTATTATTATTTTTTTTTTGGTTTTTTTGTTTTTTTTGTTTGTGTTTTTGTTTTTTTTTTTTTTTTTTTTTTTTGTCAAAATTGATCTTTGTTCTTGTTATAGGTAAAAGCATTGTATTCTGTTATAATCTGTGAATTTTTACTCTTCCAAATTTAGATATGTGGGCGAGGGACGAAATTCATCCATTATCTACAATTGAAGGACAAAGGTTAAGACAAATTTTGAAGAAAAAAAAACTGATTCCTAACACGCATATTACCCTGAATTAAATTAATAGATGGATTTTCTGTCTTTTATCATACAATCACAAATTTTTATTTCTCATTTTTTACTGTTCTGGATGCTTGGTGATAGATAATCTAAATCACCCTTATCCTTCTACTCTTTTGCTCGAATTATAGGTGGTAATTAATTAGTATTTGGTGTTAAATAACTAATAAAGTAAATGAAGTAATGACATCTATTTTTCGGCCGTGATGACTTTTTTTTTCATTTTAGATTGAAGTTTTTTGCCCCAACTCTTGGCAATGGCAAGTATCTATAGAGATATTTACTGATTTAATTTTTGTTTCATTTTTTAAGCTTATCTAAGATGGGAGCACTTCAGTGGTATGACGTTGTGTATCACCATGAAGGATGGAGACTTGTCACTTGCATTTGGTTGCATGCAGGAATTGTTCATTTGGCTGCAAACATGTTGAGTCTAGTCTTCATAGGCATTCGCCTTGAACAACAATTTGGGTTTGGTATGTTTTTCTTTTCCAGGTTTTAGTTTGAATTATACACAAAATTTTGAACAAAAAGTAGCATGGTCACTCATTCGGAAGTGTTCATCTTCTTTTGTGTTCTTCAAATTTTACCTTCGAATGGTTATTATGGCCTGAAGTTTGTGAAAATGTTGGCAGTGAGGATAGGAATCATTTACTTATTTTCTGGATTCGGTGGGAGCGTACTATCTTCTCTATTCATTAGAAACAACATATCTGTTGGTGCTTCTGGTGCTCTTTTTGGACTTCTTGGAGCAATGCTTTCAGAACTCATCACAAACTGGAGTATCTATTCTAATAAGGTGAGTATAGAGTCTTCAAACTATTGACGACTTGTTATGGAAAGATTTTGACGACTTCCTGTGTTCATCATCATGAATCTTGATATATAGGTTAATTTTATGTACCCTCTTCAAACTGAATTCATAAATACCCCTTTTAGTTATGGTCTTCTGAGTATTTTATTTTTCTTTTCATCAATTAGGCCTATTGACTTGCACATATGGGAAATACTTGGATAGTATATTTCAGATGATATTTCTAAGTTCCTGACCCTCTCTTTGCATTTTGCAGGCAGCTGCTTTGTTCACACTGCTGTTTATTATTGTCATCAATCTTGTCATTGGAATGTTGCCCCACGTTGATAACTTTGCTCATATTGGGGGATTCCTCACAGGATTTCTCCTTGGTTTTGTTTTGCTGCTCCGCCCTCAATTTGGGTGGTTAGAACAGCGACGTCTCCCAGCTGGTGTTCGCCTCAAGTCAAAATACAAGCCTTACCAATATGTTTTATGGATTGTCTCTCTTATTTTACTTATTGTTGGGTAAGTTATTTTTGAATTTAGATTCTCTGTTGGATTTTTTGGTATTGTTCATCTGTTGTGCTTTCAAAATATACTCATGAGTACCAAGATCAGTTTATTTTGAAGACTTAATAAAGAACTATATTAAAAAAAACTCAGTAGAGAATATGAACTCGTTCTTTTCTTAAATCCTCCTAACCATAACTCAAATAAAACTACTGTCATGAATTATAATTCAGCTGTTTTTGGTATATGAGAAGAGATTATTAGTTTGCTACATGAGATTATATTAACTAAATCTTAATTTGATCTTTAGAGATGTCTGTTCTCATGGCCTGCTAGGAAATCGAAAAAAACTGGTTATTTGTTTGCATAATCCACTCTACATCAACCAATACTGATTCTGTTATTTGCTTTGCCATGAGTATTTTAGTCTGTCTCAACTTCTGCATTTCTATTGTTATCACAGCAATGTAGATTTTCTCTAATCATATTGAATTTATTTGTTGAATAATAGGTTATCTATTGCTCTAGTGATGCTATTTCGGGGTGAGAGTGGATATGATCACTGCCATTGGTGTCACTATCTAACATGTGTTCCAACTTCAAGATGGAAATGCAATGACAACTAAAGAAAGGACATGAGCTATCCGTCGTTATATATGTAGCTATAGCTCTTACAAATTGAGTTATCTCTTTTTTTTCTTGGTATTTCCTGTCAAAAAGCGGTTATTGATTTGACAATGGGTTTATTTGTATTATAATTTTAACATTATAAATACATAAAGAAATTTATTTGTACATGAAATTCATTGGTTACTTTTCATTCATTTTCTGTCTGACTTTTTCTATTGCTTAGTTCGTTAGAGGCTCATCACTTAAACTTCACGTTCACACACTATAACCATTCGGTATGTAGTTCTATCTAACAACAATATTACCCAGTTATAGATAATTAACAAATTAATCTAACATCAATATGATTATTTGGCTTTCTCATATAATTTTTTGTTTTGTTCTGACTATTGCGCGATTTTGATCTATCATCAATGTTTTATGCTTGGATCCTTCGGTTCTTAGTTATTCATTGAAAATCTTTATCTTCAGTATTGCTCTACACGACCAAACATAATACAGGATATTATAGGTTGAATTGATGATTTTGAAGATGATAATTTTCGGATGTTGTAATTTTGGAATGGTGTTTAGATTAGTGTTTTCATTCCTTCTTTCCTTTTCTCTTTCTATCGTTCCCTCTTTTACCTCAATTAACCCAAGTCTAACGGCTTGGAACGATAGAAAGCAAGGAAAATGTGTGAAAAAAACATAGCACAATGTTCAAAGCTTTCCTAGGATATCGGGTTTGCTTTTTTATTTAGGCTTAATTTAAATTATAACATGGTATTTTGCATGAAAGAAAAGATAAAAGAATCTAGACAAACAAATTAAATATCCTAGTATAGACAAATCAAGAATTTACTTTTCAGTAGACCATTGGACAACATTACAACACCGTTGGACACCAACTTGAAATTAGAAGTCAATGAGCTCTAATTGTTGTACCATAAGGCGTCACCATGAGATCATTGGTAGCTCACTTGACACTGAATTCAAGTGGTCCGTTGGACAACACACGCTAGGATTGTTGAGTGTTCACTTGATAGTTAGCCTAGACAAATTTAATGTTGTAAACCTACCAATGTACTTAGGATTTTACTTCGAAAGGCTTATGGCGTTGGGCACCAGGGGGTGTCTAATGGACACTACCCTGTCTTATAGATGAAATTACAATATCTCACAAATATCACAAATTTACCTAATTATACTCCTTAGTAGGGATCTGGGTCTGTCATGATATAACTATAACCCTTTATGACAAGTGCATGATTTCGAATTCTACTCAATACACCAATTCTTTAGAGATCATGTAAGACAAATGTTATTGTATAAAAAAGCCATGATAATCTTTGTATGTGTGATATCCTTTATGTTATTAACAATTAAGTATGATGTGTGAAATGTTGAAATGATGAATAATTTATATGAATTAATGTTTAAATTTTATTAATATGATCTAAATTTAGTGTAGCTTACCATATTTTTTGTGTTTGTTTATTTTATAATTTATCCAGCTGTAATGATTATATGTTATACATAAACATAAAACAATACAAGTAGAAGGGTTAAGTAGTTAGACCCCCAATAGTCAATTAGAGTATAATTATTAGATAAGTATATAAGACATTAAATACATACTTTATACTTGTATGGTTGTTTAATGCTTAATATATAATTTGTAATAATTCAATTAGTAATATAAATATGCTAAATTGGGATATTACAATAATCACATTTCCCTCACCTTCTTTTTAACCTTTTTTTCTTAAAATGAATAACAGTAAAGCATATGTACTTACCACATTTACCATGTGTAGATGATACCTTAATTTTGAGAACGCAAAGATAGGAAAATATTTTGTTGTGAAAACTAAACTGCAGTTCTTTGAAACGTTAACTTCACGGTCTCAAAGGAAGGTTGAAAGCAAAATCCAACACAAACAATCTGACAAGAAAATCATACAAACTGAAGCTAGTTTTCGTAAGAAATTTGGACCATAACCAATTCAGAAAACTACAACTTATACATTGAACCGTGTAGACAATAATCCGATGCAAAATGACAGAATTCTATAATACATAAACTGACATGGACCATGCATAAACTACAATTGATTAAAGAAAAGATGATCCTAACATCCAAAACAGACAGGAATACGACATAAAATTCAGTAAGTTGGCACATTGTATTTCTTATAGGTAGCAGTGCAAACCAATTCATATCTTCAAAGTCCACAAGCATATAACGATCAGCTTAGTCAGCTGTCCAACTTTGCTCCACAATTTCTCTCACTCTTCTATTGTACTCGCGCTTGTTCTCACTAAACATTCGAGCTGCTTCTGAGTTTGCAGGAGAATTTGGGTTGGGATCACAAAGCAATGACTGCCAAAGTAAAATTAGCTTTCAGAAAATAATTATTAACATGCTGAATAATACATAAAAAGGATATCAAACGAGTGGAATCATGAGGATAAAGATTTAGTCATGCAAAATTACTTCTCAACCACCCTGGAATATAGATACACAGCCAGATTACATCAGAATGGAAAACAACAATTTACAACATTATCTCATCCTTGCTAAATAGTTTTTGTATATGCAGTGTGAAGAATATGTGTTTTGTATAGGCTTCACCTACAGACTTTCTCTAACCCTTGATCTTTATGTTTTCGGAGGGTACCCCTTATACCAATCTATTAATAAAATACACTTGTTGGGTAATAAAAAAAAAATAATATAATAATAATAATAAATTATGTGCACGTAGCAGCAAGAGCATCTGATACCATGATCTGACGATACAAACCCAGAAAAAGAATAGAGTAGAACTGAAGATAATGAATGTTAATAGAAAATAAAATCTGCACCAAAAAAGGAGAGGAATCTACTTTCAAAGGTTTTCCCATGTCAAAGAGTTGCTCCTTTCAGAAACTCTGTTTTATCAGACTACAATCAATTAACTAACTGATGATCCACCCCGACTGTTTAAGCAGACCGCACAAGTAATCATATGTCACAACTCTATTGAAACTTTTCCTTAATAACTGTAATTAGATGGCCCTGCTGGGCCTTATTTCCCAATATTCCTCTGATACAGGCCCTATCATGATCCTAATAGAGGGAAACATTGGGGCATGGTGCGTACCAAAGATACTCAATATGCTAGATTTAAAAAAAAATTACAAGTCAAACAACTGATACATCTGCCGTCAATGAACCGTAGAACAGTGATAGTAGCGCACAATTTACCAGGAAGCACCCATAGCAGGTTCAATTCCCATTGTCAAAAGGAACCCCACTCCCCCAAAACAAAAAAAGAAAATATAATATAATATATATATATATATATATATATATATATATATAACAATCTTCTATTTTATATCTTTTGTTCTGTAATTTTTATAAGCAAAATTGAGATGAGTTCACCACAAACAGAAGGATCCGAAATCCTTCTAAATAGAATATGCATGAAAGGAAAAGAATGTAAAGAATGCATCATATCTGAACAAAAAACAGTTTCTTAGCAGGTCAGACTTAAAAAAAATTCTTACAAGCCCTCATCCCCACGAACAAGGGAACTAAGAAAACAGAACCGTTTCATTACAGATTTTTTCACATTTCACGGCTTAAAATTCTGAAATTACAGTACAAGTGATAGCAATGAGATCAAATATTGAGCAGCGATATGAAAGGACTGACAAACAATATAAGAATCAGTAAAAATTGAGAGCTACTAAATCAACAAAGGGCCTTGAGATTTGTAAGGAAAACAAGAAAATGATATTCTCTTAGAATATTCATCATGTTCAGAATAGCAACTCCATTCTTTATTAAAATACAAAATTAATGGTAAAAAAGGAAAGGAAAAAAGTTAACATTACAAGTGAATCAAGACATGAATCAGAAAACAGCAACAGACATTTTACAACAAAAAGTAATTCCTAGTAGATAGCTCTTTCATAAAGGAAAAACCATAAGTAATTCTAGAAGAGCACAGGATTTTTAATTAATTTTGCACGAAATGTTGGTGTGGCAATACATATGTCAAGGAACACAAGACCAAACCTCAAGTGTAGAGTTAAATTATGTAAATATATCTGCTTGATATATTGGTTTTGTAATATACTAACAATGATATGAAAAAAAATGCAGAACTGACACTATATTACATAAGATAATACCTGGATAGAAGTGAGTATGGCAGCTACATCATATATGGGACTCCATTGATTTTGTAATATATCCAAACAAATACTTCCATCCGCATAAACTTCCCAAAGAAAAAGAAATGGCATTAGCAGCTAGATAGGTAATTTATGGAAGAAGAACCTTTTCAACCTAAAACTTACTGTTTGGATGAAACATTCGTGACACAAATCTTACAGTTGGTGGCTTGTTAGGATAATCCTCAGTAAACTGGAGAGTCAACTTAAACGTGCCTGAATAACTCAAAAATATGTAGACATTATTGTGATAAAGTTAAGATTATCTGACTATGAGCACCCAATTTCCATTTAACTTTTCCAAATCATAATAGAGCTTCAAGAGTAAAAAATGATTTAGCTAAATGGTCTAACAAAATATCTCTCCCTTGCAAATGTAAATGCAATCTCTAACATCAACATAACAACAAATGTCTTATTCCTCTATGTCATCACCTCAGGCAGAAATATAAGCCAATATACAAAAACAATGTAAAGCTAATATAAAACAATGTAATAGACAGATTATAATTAACACTGCCGTATCAGAAACTACATGGAAAAAATGTAACAATAAAATTGTTAGAAGAATGAAGGCATGGTACAAGCAACCTCATCTAACATTACAGAATCATTAAAGCGGCATACAGTATACAAGATGGCTAAATAACTGAAATGACACATGTATCAAGATTGTTCCAATATAGGAGTTATGGTATGGTAAAAGGACAAACTCACCTCCATCCCACGGTGTATCATCAGGACTGCAATCCAAAGCAGACAAGAAAGCAGAAAGTTCTTATGCATCCATACTTAAACAAAGTGGAGGAAAAAATGAAAGAAAACAAAGTGACTATATCAGAGAAATAAACAGCACAGGGAACCTTTTATCCAATTCAACTCACCCAAATATGACAGCATTCCACAGCATAATGTTATTATCCTGAGGGGCACCACTGATTCCTGCAGGTGGGTCTTGCTGCAGCCTTTTGAAATCTCTCATGAGCCTCTTCCTCGCAGGAGTCGACATTGCTACCACCTAAAACAAACAGTCACAAAGAGAAAACAAAAAAAAAACTTCAATTTTCTTTTCAACAAGAACAGAAAGATAGGCAAAACCTAGTTCACCGCTAGACGCATAAGAGACACAAGCAACAGGCCAATTCAGATTCCAACACATCCAAACAACTGGAAAATTTGAATACATAAATCGAAAGTGTAACAAAATTTTTCACAATCATCCTAGGGCAAAACCTCACGCCAAGAACAGGAAAAAGAAAAGCAATTAAATTTTCATTAATCTCATACTCCTCAGAAACAGAACCGCAAACCCCAAATTAAAATACCGGTGAGAATTCCGAAGAAACGTTAAAAATAGGGGGCTTTGATGTAGATCCACCCTCTGTATCAATCACCCAGAGTTCAGACAATAAAAACCGCAAATTGGAACAAACAAGAGAACGAATTGAAAAAAATAAAATAAAATGATTGAAACGCAATTGAATTGGAAAAAAATAGGAAAAGGAAGAAGAAATTGATGACCCGTTATGGTTATGAGTTGGAAGTATGTTGTGAATGAAACGCAAGATCGTTGAAGGGATGGATCGAGAGCGATGGCGCAGAAAAGACTATTGCTTGAATCTTACGATATTCATTCTCTTTTCTCAGAATTTAGAAGAAGGGTGTGTATTTGTATGGGTCTAATCACCCTTCCCTTTAAAATATTCCATTTATTTGGTCCAATATTTTCTTACGAAATGCTTAACCAATTTTTTTTTTTTTATTTCCTATGTTTATTGAATTTTCTTTACTTAAAATCATTTGTGTTTTGTCGATATCTCCTAGCCATTCACCAAATTCAAAATATTAATAGTTCGACAATTAGAAATATCTCTTGCTTTATTCTTGTTTTTTCTATTGTTGAAACTTTCTCAAATTGAAAGTTAGTTAAAAAAAAATCGATAGTAGGAACTTTGTAAAATTAAAAGTTAAACATTTCCTTATGCACATAACAAGAATATTTCATCTGTTTATTTGCATAACTTTAAAAGAACACATTAGTTAACTCAATTCACATTATTATAAATGTAAGTTTGCATTTTATTTTTATGAGAAAATAAAATTTCAATATAAGATTTTGAAATTATAAAAATCATAAGTCACTGCAAGTTGAAGAGGATATTAATATGATAGAGTTAGTATGAATAATGAAATTATATTTTATTTGATATTGATGTATTTTTTTATAGACTTTTGAGTGTTGGAAAATAAAGAAAACAACAATATTAAATAATTGTAGCTGAACCACTGATATTTAATAATTATAATTTAGTTGTTTTTTTTTAAATTTATTTATTAAATATTATTGTTGTGATTGTATTTGTAATTCGTCGAGTCAAACATTCTAAGTTGGACTACTACTTTGTCCATGTCATGTAACTCACAATAATACTTTCTTCTCAATAATTGTTTCATTAAAAAATAAATTCGTGACTTTAGATTTGATATCAATTATTAAATGTGTACTTAAAAATATTTTGTACTTAAAAATAATATTATGATTTGATTGTGAGTAGAATATTTAACCAAGAGAGAATTGAAACATATATGATTAAGAAATAAATGTAATTCTAAGTAAATAATTTTTTATGCACAATAGACTTTTAATAAATAAAAAAATTTATTTTAAATTTGGGCTTAACAATAATCTCATTAATTGCTTGGAAAAGGCTGAAAAGAAAATTGTAATTGTAATAGTCACCTTTTATTTGATATTTTCTTAACAATTGATAATAATCTCTTTCTTTATATTGATTTTGTATTAATTGTATCGTAGACTTTTTTTCTTATTTCATAGGAATTAATTCAATTATAAGAAGTTGAGGACTAAGATTGATATACTAATTTTGAAGAAAGATCTATTGATTAATCTTCAGAAGTCTTAAATAGAGTATAACATAGATCACTCAATCGACCAACATATTATGATTAAGGTTGCAAGGTCAACTATCTTAACCTCTCTCCAACCAAAACAAGACATTGCAGAACCAATAATGTTGAATAAATTTCAAACCTCATGGTTACTTTTTTAACTTTGAACCCAGTCATTACTCAAGAGCTTCTTCGTTAGCAGAAAAAGATCACCAATTATTCTTATATGAAGTAAGGATGTCCCACTAAGTCAAATAGACCATGTTTCAACTATAACACTTAAGGTGAACTCATTTTGGCACATAAATAGGACGATCAACTAAGTGAACGTAATGGGAGGGTTCTTGTCCAATCTACTATCGACAAAGGATAATTTCCTTTGGACATGCTTTATAGACACCAATTTAATTTGTAGGAAAGTTTATTTATTCGCATTTTCAAAATTTTTGTAATTACTCTGGTCGTTAATTAATGAAATTGTTTCTTTAAGAGAGGATTCTCTTGATTCTTGGATTAGAACGTCAAATTCTTATTAGAGATTAACATCTTCGTAGCGAATCTTCCTTGCTTATCAATCCTGATTGTGGCGTCTAGACTTATCAATTTTGGATTGGATTGTGATGTTTTGACTTATCAATCTTTTGATTGTGGCATCTACTTTGATCTTATCAAATAACCTTTTTGTGGCAAGTTTTCCTTTACTTATCAATTTGCTCGATTGTGGCGCATTCTATATCAGTCTTATGCTGTGTTTTTTATTCTAATTATACTGATTATTTTTACAGAACAAATCCAAAGTCAAAAAAAATCATCACCTTTCCTCTTAGGATCGTATCAATATCTAGATGTGAAGGTTTACGTCTAAGTGCTTTAGAGAAGGAGATGATTCAATTAAGAAAGAAACTAAAACAAGAACACGAAATAGAGAGAATAATTGAATGGAAACATGCTTGAAAGTAACAAAAGAGAAGAAAAATGAACAAAAATATGAAGGACATGAAAAAAGAGGGGAATTAAGGTGAAATACGCCACTTGAGGGGGGCATTAAGGCTCACCAACCCAAGATAAGTGGGGATGCATGAGCTCTAGGCTCAAGATAAGACTACTGAAGACACACTTTCAAAGGATAACACTTTCACAAATTGTCAAATATAAGGTAATTTTACTGAAAATATTCAACTCTTTTACAAGACTAGAAAAGCCCTTTTTTATAAGTGATGGAAAAATGGTCTCTTAGCAAATACACAAAGCTAAGGAATAAGAAGAAATTATATGGAAAATGTTTATATAAACTAGGTCATCTAAAAAGGAGACTCCTTGCATGGGGCTTGACCTAGCTTAGTCTCCAAGCGTCTCCTTTAAGCACCATTGACCTTGTAGAAGGGAAGGTCAACCTTTCTCTCCCAACCTCGTCCAAAAATGTGCCACCTATATGTCGGTACAAGGATGAGTCTCTCCTTCACTCCATGTAGTGGTATACTCTTCTAAGATGGCCCTAACTTATTCTACAAAACAAATAACCAAACAAGAGGGCAGCAAATCAAGTCAACAAAGGTCAACTCAACTCAAGTAAAAAAAAAAGTCAAAATAAAACTAAACCCCCACCCCCTATAAAAGAGAGAAGATTTAGAACCTTCCCTTCTAAACATGTTTATTCTCCCTAAGAATGTGCCTTCATCCTTGGTAGAGGTTAGGAGCTCATCAATTGGGTATGATTTTTTATCAAGAGTACTTCACACATATAAGACCTAGGAAAAATAATTATTTATTTAACACATATCTTAAGCAAGGACTTAAAATTCAAATTTTATACTAGAATGAGATACTTTATCCTATTTTTACTTCTCCAAGTTAGCAAAGTTTATCCAAGAAACTCACAATGTCCAAAGATAGATCTTCTATCAGTAACAAAATTGTTTAGCTTGCATCAATATATATCTTCAAGTTCAAAGTCTCCTTTTTTTTTTCTAAACAATAGCCCATTTTCTAAACTTGGCTTCAAATACTGAAGAATTTTGTCATTTGTTTGCATTTGTCTTTATCTTGGAACATGCAAAAACTAACTTACTACACTGTTACTACAAGAAATGTTTGGTCAACCTTTGTAATGGGTATTTTCTATAAGACAACTTTCTTCACTTCAAATTTTGCTATTTTATTCAATAGGAACTCATAAAGTTATACATTTAAACTTATACAGTTCTTTGAGTTAGTCACATACATGTTTCTTTCTAGAAGATAAAATTCTCCATTTTGGAATAAATCACCTCAATTTAACGAAATACTTGAGTTTTCCCCTAAGTCTTTTTTTTCTTTAAATTGGACCATGCTTTTTTTTTCTTTAAAGTCGATTTCTTTGCTTCATTATTTGTTACAATAATCTAACATTGATGAAAATCAACAATACAATGAGTTTACATGTAATGCCATGCTTTTTTATATCTTCAGTAGTAAAGATTATTTCAAGAAGAGGTCTTGGTGGAAATATTTCCATTACATTCACACATTGACTGCTACAAAGTTGTATTATTTCAAATGATCCATAACTTCATCCTTTGACCAAACCTCCAACAATACAATATGCTCAACTCCTCAAACATTTTGAGTATTATGTTATTGAGCTTATTAATAATCTTGTTATTGCTCCTCATTCTAGTTTTCCTTTTGGTGGTTGGGGGGAGGGAGGGGGGTTGAAATGAACTATAACTTCATCCTTTGACCAAACCTCCAACAATATAGTATGCTCCACTCCTTAAACATTTTGAGTATTATGTTATTAAGCTTATTACTAATCTTGTTATTACTCCTCATTATAGTTTTCCTTTTGGTGGTTGGTGGGGGGGGGGGAGGCTTTGTTTGTCCATTTCCATTTTGTTGATTGCCTCATCCTCAACCTTGATATACTCCTTGCATACCACGACACCAACCTCAATGATTACCTCACCCTTGGCCTCTTCCTAACATAGTTGATTTGTACAAAGTGGGTTAAGACTCTAGACCATACAAGGTCATTAATGATATATTTGACCCAAGTAGATTATTTAGTTGTATGATTGATGTTTAGTTGGTACTAACAATGCTTGATTAGGTCAAGACTTGTTGGAGAAGGCAATGGTAGTGATATGGGCAACAATTTAAGATGAAAGGCGACTTAAATTTTTGTGTCTCCATTGTTATTTAGTTGTTTGGCTAGTCATTCTAAAACGCACAAAGCCTAGACTCACACTAATTGATGACAAATCGACCTCGTTTCTCCACATCTTTGTTCTTACTTCGATGTTTATTTTCTTTAGCCATAATGTATTTTAGGCTCCTTATCATGAATCTTCATGTCTTGAAGACCATTAATGTGTAGGTTATCCAAAAATAGTTCATGTCATAGTCCATCCATCATTGCATGCATAACTACTGCAAGATTAAGTCCTTGGATTGTGAGGGGTACCACTATAAACTTCTATACAAATTTACAAGTGGGTTCATTATCTTATTGTCTTATGTTCTTAAGGGTCATTAAGGTTGAATCATTGCAAATTAGGCCTTAAACTTTGCAAACAAGGTTTGAATCCGTGGCGGATCTTGATAAAAAGTTTTAAAGGGGCCAAAATAATATACTCAAATTTGATATATTTTAATCATTGTCACTTAATAAAATTTTTTGAAGAGGCCAAAATAATATACTCAAATTTGATATATTTAATCATTGTCACTAATATAACAAAAGTATATATAATTCAGTATTGAAATATCCTTGTATGTTTTTCCTAAGAAAAATGATAGTTTTGAAGTTCTATTTGATATGGAACCCATTTTAAATAAGTTTTTCTAATTTCATCTATTACCCTTGATATTCCCATATTTGAAAATAAGTTCTAAAGAATTAATATGAAACTTTCCACTTATAATTCTAAAGAATCAATATGAAACTTCCCACCTATAATTCCTTTTAAATCTTAAGAAAGGGTTATCTAATTCAACAATTAAATCCTTAGTATCTTCCAAGGAAATAGGTGGAGAAGTGAATTTTTATTGTTTTCATCTTCGCGGGTATCCTTTCCTCACTTAAAAAAAATGAATCTATTATTTTATTCTTCATCAATATACCTAATTTTTAAAAATTATTAAGACTAAAAAATAATTTATCAAAATTAATAAAAAATTGAAAGACATAATTACTAAAAAGTAATATATGTTAATCAAGTCACATCTAAAAAATGTTATGAAAGAACATATAGTATATGACTTCTCTTTCGTCATAAAAAAAAATAAATATACAAAAAATTCATAAGAGAAAAAAATACTAAATATCAAACTAATATTTCCCAATCAAAAGACAAAAGAGAGTTATATTTTTTATCTTAAAGGAAGGAGGTAAGAGAATTGATGAGAAATGAAAGTTAGAAGAATGAATTTGTGTCTAACTTTCTATTTATTTTTTAAAACAAAAAACAAAAAAAGATATGCAAGAGTTATAAATGAATAAAATACATGAAAAACTTAAAATGGAAGAAAAAAAATCTCAATAAGATTAAATATTATATTCTATAAAAAAATAAAAATTAATTTAAATTTTTTTTAAAAGTATTTCAAAATATTTTTTATAAAATTTAAAAAAATTTGGGGTGGGGGGGTGGGGCCATTGCCCCCCAAACGACCTAATAAGATCCGTTGTTGGTTTGAATCAATTTGATTAAGTAAGGTGGTAAATCATAGTACCACTATAATGTTATTCCCTTAAGTCCAATTGGAAAAATTCTATTAAGAATAAGAATATAACTAGACAATTCACATGGATTTGAAGTTCTTCACTCATTCATTTGGGTTCGTTGATCTATTATATATTTTTCCACTAAGATGAAATTCATTTTATGAAATGTTTACTACCATGATCCTTGCAAGAAATGGATGGATACCATTTGATATGATCCTATTTAGGAAAGAGTACCATCATTTCTAAATTTGAATCTTTCAAAGGTATGACAAAAATAAATCAGAGAAGAACACAAAATAAGACAGAGATGGAGGACGCCGCAATCTAGCATATTGTGTTAAAAAATGATTACTGATAATGTTAATTTTTACCATTATCTAAGCTATATTTCATTAGCAAAATCATCTCTTCCAAAGCTTTTAACCTACTTAATCCTCAATTTTACCTTACTTTTGTAAATAAATACATTGTGGGTTACATTGATCTAAATATACCACTAATCCCCATTTTTTGTGTCCTTTTTATAGATTGGAAGCTTTATTCCAAGAGCCCAGACAAATGAGTAACTCGAAACAGCAAGGAGAAGTGCAAAAATGTCAATAGGAAGCGCCTAGCGACACAAAGGCAGCGCCAGGCGGCAACCACCGTCAGCGCCAGGCACCAAACTAGCGCCAACCAGGCGCCACTGTTGGTCACCGTCGGGCGGTAACGGGAAGACTTGCCCCCTGTTTGGTGGCTTGCGCCTGGCAGTGAGACCCTTCCGCCATGCGCCAGTGTTCGCTGATGTGGCAAGTTGGCTCTTTTTCTTCTGTTTTCGCGAGGGGAAATGGATCTTTGGCATTTTTGAGGCACGAAGAACACATTTGGAGAGCTTGAAGGAGTGCTAGGGCTTGTGGGAACAGCTCCATCTTCCTCTTTGTATCTCTTTCTCTTCCATCTCTTTCATTTGCAAGCTTGAGCTCTCCATGACAATGGAGAGCTAAACCCGTTTTTGTTGGGGTTAGATGTAGCCACGAAACTCTTGTGTAAATGCAAATGTTTTGATTATATATATGACTCTTTCATTAATTGCTAGTCTTCTTGTTTCTTCACTTAATGCTTGCTTTGATTTAGCCATCTTTTGCATGATTTTTGGTTCATTGGGTGTGGAAATATCTTTTGAAACCTAGATTTGGAATAAGAAAACTCAATGGAGCTTGTACCTAAGAATGGGGCTTGACCCATTGGTTGTCTTAAACCTTAGTGCATAAAGCAAATTTGCTTATTAAGAGTTCAAGGAATTGACTTTTAATAGAAAAATTTAGGCTTAATCCATTAAGGAATTAGGATTTGAGTAAAATTGTGGGTTGACATTAGCATATTAATGAAGAGGATGTTAAATTGTAGTTGCATGAGAGCATAGTTGGTGAATTCTAACCCCGGCAATATCAAGTCATTTCATTTCTAATCTTTTCCATTCACTAAGTGCCTTTAACTTCTAAAGTTCAATTTTAATTATTTATGCAAAATTTAATTTCATACATTGAAACTCAAAATATGGATTTATTCATTAGTTTAAATTAGTCACTAATTACGCAATTAATTAGTATACACAAGTCTCTTGGGAAACGATATCCCGGTCTTACCGGTTACTACTTGCGCGACTTGGTACACTTGGCAAAGTCTTAACAATTACTCAAATAATACTAGTAATAATAAAAATATAAAATGATATAATAATAATTATTAAATCAATAATAATACTAAGACATATATATAAAAAAATGAATATTTATCAGAGATTTGATCATTCTTATAACAATAATAAATAATAAATAAAAGGTACGGAGTAAAAATATCCTTGATTTAGGCACGCATACCGCTATCCTTAGAGAGAAAACGCCCCTACTGCACATGACTAAACAAATACACAATCATATGTGTTTCAAATCATATACGTTTCTCTCCCAAGATACAACAACCTGTTAGATCAATCAAGTGCAGGGAAGGATCTTCGAACCTTATGAACACCATTATCTTAAAGATAATATAGAGAAGAAAAGAAGAACACTTCTAAGAGAACTCTAGTGTTTATGGTTGTTTTGTTGTTATACTGTTGTGTCTTTTCCCATGCACCTCAGTTGTATTTATAGGTAGAAAAAAGAAACAAAGGAGTAAATTGTAATAAGAATATAGCCGTTAGCCATAAAAAACATTAACCCATAAATTAAAGGTCTATAAAAACATGAGTAACAGTAAGTTTTTTTATTTTAATTATTTGTTTTTTAAATTATATTAAAATATTTCTAACAATCCCCCACATAATTTAAAAAATAAAATAAAATAAAAAATATATTATCTTTTAAAACAAAATATTGTAGTTTAGCGCAAGGAACCTTCCGAGTCTGACCCTTACACCTAGTGCTTATAAACTTCCACCCGAGGAAATGCAGAGACTTGATTGTCTTGAGCTACATCCCCTGTGATCGGGTTTTAGAAAATAACACATACAATATCGGTGTTCATTATAGGTTCTAATCAGTGGGTGCATGTTACGACCTTGTGCATGTATCTTGTTTCATGAGTGTCACTTAGAGACTTGCTCGTGTCTCACAATGGCGGCCCCACCATCACACTCACTAGGTAAACCCTCAAAGGGTGGTTTGTGACTCACACCCCTACAATAATTGTCATTGAGTTTATTAAGAGGTATTTTATAAAATAATGCACATA
>Ga0214545_1007471_pt1 | contig 18247 bp, 17 predicted proteins | sample CNSS4metaG_FD_160064 | JGI IMG/M metagenome (GOLD analysis project Ga0214545, IMG submission 160064) | Root nodule microbial communities from cowpea collected in UCLA plant growth center, Los Angeles, California, USA - CNSS4 | ecosystem: Host-associated > Plants > Roots > Nodule | place: USA...
GTGAAAGGAACCTTCACATCTAGATAGCTTGCTATCTTAATGTCCAGTGGGGATTTCGCTTAGCTTTCTTAATCAACTCACACCATATTCAATAATCTTAAAAAGGAACAAGATAATCCCTCATCATGGACTATAATGGGTTGGATTGTAGTGGGTTATTCTTGGGGCAGTGTATGGTTGGACTGATGTTGTTGAAGATGAGTGTGGGCATTAGGAGATAGAAACGCCATGACTATATTTTTGAAGTTTTGAAATTGGCGGTTCAAATTTTCATAAGCCTAATCACGTTCTTATAGTCGTTGCGTGAGTCGGTTCACAGCCTCCTCAGTGTTGACTAGTGAAGCCAAGGTGGTATACTTCTTGAAGATTTGATGAATGTTTAATGAAGCTCTTTTGAACTATCTTGAAGCCATTAACCATTGGAATGAAGCCTACATTGATGAATGAAAGGAGATTTGATGGTATTCATGTTGATCAAGGATGGAACGTGTGCTTTCCACATAGTTACATCATTAGGAAAGTGTATTTGAAGTTTGTAATTCATGTTGTAGACCTTGTAGCATTAATTAGATGTATTTGGTCTTTGGTGTCTTTTAATCTGTTGAATAGTTTTTCAACAAGTTAAAATGTCTCTTTTAGTTTGTTGAATGGTTTTTCAACAGGTTAAAAGGTTGGTTGTAATAGTCTTAAACTGCAATAAATTCAATCAGTTGATTTATTTTTTCATCGACTGATTTCACTTAAGTTAAGTGAAATCAACCGATTGATTTGGTAATCAACCTGTTGAATTTCGTAATAGTTTGACTATAAAAGCTGTGATTTTCGAAAGAGAGGTCTGTTGATATTTTTTTAGCACAAAATTATTCTGGAACCTCGTGGAAATTTTCTCCTTCGTGAATATACAGTTTGTAGTAGTTGAAGATTGATCTTGGATCAATTCTTGGAGCTTTTGGCTTGATTTGAAGCTTAGAGAAAGTGGTTTGTAGTAGGCTGGGTTGTGTGCCTGGTGGTTTTTCAGGTCTATAAGAGGTTTCTTGTTATGCTGATGTGACTCTTATGTGATTCAAGAGTCTTTTGTGTGGTTTTTGCATATTTTGAAAGTGTAAGGGTGGATACTTTGAAAATCTTTTGAAATAGTGCAAAGTCATGTCAGGTTACCTTGACAAACTAGATGTAGCTCAGGTTTGAGTGAACCAATATAAAAATCTCGTGGTCTCCCCTCCTCTCTAACCTTTCACACTTACATATTCATTTTAAAGTTTCAAGAACTTGTGTCTTAATCATCATTTTCATGTTCTTGCATGTTTTCATGACATCTGCAGCATTGAGCATGTTTGCATAATCATTTAGAACCTGTCTTGATCATTCTTGTGCATTGTTCCTTGTTTAAAACTTGAATCTGCATTTTTGCATTTTTCCTAGTATTTTAGTCAACTTTTTTTCTGTTTTAATCGATTGATTATAACATAACATAATCTGTTTAGTAAAAGCAATCCGTTAACTCTATTTTTGATCGATTGAAAGTATACTGTCCAGCACCTTTTCCATCTTAACTTGGTGATCTAATTAATTTGATTAAAGGTGGTTTTTAGCTTTCAAAGATAGCCTAAATTTTTAACTAGCCAATTCAACCCCTACTTCTTGGCATTTCAACCATTTCAAAACTAACACTCAGCACTGTTGGAAGAAGATGCTTGTTGTTTGTGGATACCTCTTCCAACAGTGTAACTTTTGCCAAGTTCTTTCGTCCCATAAAATCTTCTTTTATTTTTTCCACTAACAACATCAATCCAGCATTGTGTCATAATGACGTCTTCTTGATCAGCATCATCATGTTGCTCTGACGCATCAGCACATGACCCTTGCTCAGATATGTCTTGTGAGAGTCTAGTTGAAAATTCTTCGTGTTACAAAATACAATTAAATTGATTTTAAATAAGGTACTGGTGAAGGATTATCTTGTTTTCTTTTAAGATTATTGAATATGGTGTGAGTTGATTAAGAAAGCTAAGTGAAATCCCCACTGGACATTAAGATAGCAAGTTATTTGTAACATTAAAATAAATAAAATAAATAAAATCATAAAGATGTCACATTTATGAATAAACTTCATTTCCCAAAAATGCGGGAAATTTAAACTTTCATAATTGTAAATAATGGAAACCAAAGTTTATAATTACCACAGTGTCATAATCCTAAATCAACGTCTCAAATGAGTTTACATTTCATTTCCAAAAGTAGAAAATACAAGTAATATAAAACACCTCAGACATCACCTCTCTGTAGCTAAGCGGCACCAGCTCCACCTGCATCAACATCCTTTGCTCACGTGTACTGCGTACACGATCATCGCCAAACACAAGCAGATAGGTGAGCTTATGAAATCAACACACATTATAACCATAAATAAACAACCAACCACATAACTATATTTTCTACAAAGAACTAATATACAATCTCTTTCTCAATTCTCTAACGTTTGGCCACAACCAGACCATTTGTGTTCTACCTCTTCTCGTGATTACCCCAAGATAATTTGCTGCCAAACCTATCGGCCACAACCGATAGAGCACGTGCGTGAACCAATGCTACGGATCATACACCGCAACGCCAGGTGGAGTTCCCAATTACGAACATAGTCCGTAATGTCCTAAGACTACTAAACTCGTCAGCGATTCACTGAGGAGGGCAATCTATCTGGACCTATCTGTATTGGCCACAACCAGCACACTCACACCAGCAACACTCGCCAACCCGAGCTCAACTCAAGGAATGTACGTGCTTAACCCCTATCCCGAGCTCAACTCAAGGGATACGTTCTGAGCTCAACTCAAGGAACCCAACAATCTTACCTGTGAAGCATCACCAAAATCCTTGTAGATCACACCTATAAAGTCCAACAACCAGGAATTACGGCAACCAAATCACCTAGCAGGGGACACGTACCGCTAGGCGCTATCCGCTTCCAGACTGCTTGGCGGGGGACACGTACCGCCAGGCGCCGAGCGCCTCAAAAAAATCACAAAGTCTGGAACCACCGCCCGGCGGGACCGTCCACATCGCCAGGCGGACGCTGCTCCAGAGGTTAATGTTTATATCGCTATCGCCTGGCGAGACCTTCTCCTCCGCCAAGCGCCACCAAGTCTAGGACCCGACTGTTCCCTCGCTATTGCCTGGCGGCCTAACCCCCACCGCCAGGCACCATACCAGTATCGCCATTTTCATTGTACTGGTCTGAATTTAGGCACCGTTGCTTGTATCCATCCCTTATTACTTATTCACTAAGTCCGAAGGTTATAATCCAAGTCTATAGCAGTGCCCACGCTTATGCTTATGATCTATCTCATTTGACCCCAACATATTTGATTCTCCTATTTTACCATTTCCAGAATTTGCAAATTCAATACCACATCTGTAAATCCACTGCAAGCTAGATTTCTCGTTATATTCTGGTTTAACAATTTGCTTCCACCCTCACACTTTTATATCAATAAGTCCATTGGTTTACATGGTTTCAAACTCAACCTTCCTACTAAATCCAGTGTAGACAGTCTATACCTGTAATCTTTACACACTCAAAGTTCTAAATTCCACAATACTCCCACTTATTCTGCTCTCAAGTTATAAAGTCATGCTCCTTACACTATCATCCTTATGCTAACATTTCCAACTTTCCATAACATGCATTCTCACTCTCTTTCTAAAACCCAATAATTTCCAGCAGCTCTCGCAACGTTTCCAATTCTGGTTTTTTCCTGATATGGCGCTTGGCGGCAAGACTCGTGCCGTCAGGCGGTGCATAATGTTCTGGTAATTTTCTAGAACTTCTGCACCTGCCTTACTCTCTTCTTCCAGTATCTTCCCAATATAGATCATTCACACTCTTCCAATTATTTATCAACCCCTAACCAAAATGAATGGACTGTTTCCACATCAGAAATACTCAATTAAATTCTCGCTAACGGATTTCCAAGACCCACAAATCGTACCTTCTTAAACCCTAAACATCTCTCCACTGTTCCATTAAATTTATTTCCTAATCGCATCAATAATAGCAGTTTTTAACCACAAACCCTCTCTTAATGATCACAGCTAACCTTCCCTCCGATCGAATTCAGCCTAGAACCCAAAAATACCAAGAACGAGCCAATTTGACCCCCGTCGCCTGGCGGTCCAATCAACACCGCGAAACGCTTCATCCAACAGACCCAGAATTTGGTAAAACTTCAAGCGTCGCCTAGCGACTAGGAGTGTGCCGCCAGGCGGTTCCTCTTCTAGGAACCCAGATTACGTACAATTGCATGTGCCGCTTGGCGGCTTTGAACAGCCCACCAGGCGGTTGCTGGGAATTTTCCAGAAACACAAAAATTTAACCAAAAACGAACATAAATCAACCATACACATATATCAAGCAATTCAAATACAAGTATAAAAATTCTAACGTGTAAACTACCCTAACCTGGTTTTCCTTCGCTTAAAGCTTTGACGATTAAGATTTCTCCCTACCAATTGACTTCTCTCAATTCAGCCCCACAAGTCTCCCTCAAACCTCCCAAAATTCCAGATTTTCGTGCTCTCTCTTTGGGTATATTTTCCAGCTTGCCAAACCTTCTCTATTAACCTACTTTTTCCTTTTAAAGTGTGCCTAAAAAGTAGGTGAATATCCTAGGACGAAAATTGGGCATTAAGTGATGTTTAATGTCATTTACCAACTCATTATGGCTATTTTCCAGCCACCCCTCAGCTGCCATACTACTAGGGTTTTCCTTCAACCTTTCCATATTCAAGCCAAAGCCAAAAAAAAAAACCAAAAATAAAGTTTAATGTAAGTTCTCCAAGACTTGAACCCATAACCATGCAATTGCCAAATCAATATCAAACATCATGCCAATTCATATTTCATGCTAACAATCATCATCCAATTATCATATTATTTCACAGCATGATTATCATATATTTAAAATAATAACGAATAATAACACAAAATTAGTAGGCATAGGACTCGAACCCAAGTCCTCTCACACAAGCAAAGTACTCTCAACCACATGAGCTAGTACTCTTCCACGTCATCCCACTCATAATTTAATGTCATAATTAATTCTCCCACTCGCATTTATTAATTAATTATTTATTTAATTAATTAAATTCTACGGGTCTTACACTATCTAGATGTGAAGGTTCCTTTCACAAAGCTCAAGAGAAGAAGATGATGGATTGATTCAAAACAAAAAGGAAATGGAAAGCACATAGGATCCTACAACTAGACGTAGGATTGTATTTTGTGAACATGTTGCTTTTGTATCTCAAATTGAACCTAAAAATGTGAATGATGCTTTGAATGATAGTAATTGGATTGGTTTATCAAAGGACAACATCATAGGTGATATCAAACAGGGAGTATCTACTAGACGTAGGATTGTATTTTGTGAACATGTTGCTTTTGTATCTCAAATTGAACCTAAAAATGTGAATGATGCTTTGAATGATAGTAATTAAAGGTGGTTTTTAGCTTTCAAAGATATCCTAAATTTTTAACTAGCCAACTCAACCCCCCATTCTTGGCATTTCAACCATTTCAAAACTAACAATTGGTATTTAGAGCTAGGTACTTGAAATTTGCTCAAGTAAGGTCCTAAATGTGTTTTTGAACTACTTGAAATGGCTGAAAACAAGTTACCCTTTATTAAAGGTGCCTCAATTCATAGATCCCCTATGTTTAGTGACATTAATTACTAATTTTGGAAAATTAGGATGAAGATCTTTATTGAGTCAATAGATCAAGGGATATGGTTTGCAATCATAAATGGACCATATACTCCTAAGCATATTGTTAATAATGTGAAGGTTGATAAGCCATGGACTAAATGGACTAAGGAAGAAAGGAGGAGAGCCCAATATAATTGCAATACAAAGAATATCCTCACTTCATCTCTCAACATGGATGAGTTTTTTCGTGTTTCACAATGCAAGAGGGCCAAGGAAATGTGAGAGGTTCTTGAAGTGACTCATGAAGGAACCAATGATGTTAAGAGAGCAAGAAAGCATGCCTTGATTCAAGAGTATGAGCTATTCAAGATGAAACAAGGAGAATCTATAGCGAATATGCAAAAGAGATACACTCACATAGTCAACCATCTCATGGGTTTGGGTAAGGAATTTAACAAAGAAGAGTTAAACATCAAGGTGCTGAAATGTCTTGATAGATCATGGCAACCAAAGGTTACAACTATCTCAAAAACAAGAGATCTATCCACTTTGACTACAGCTGCATTGTTTGGCAAGCTTAAGGAGCATGAGATTGAGATGCAAAGGCTTAATGAGCTTGAGTCAAGTGAGAAAAAGGTAAGGAACATAGCCTTGAAGACTAGCACAAAGAAAAATGAGGCACCCGAGGATGAGGTGGTTGAATCAAGTGAAAGTGAGAACTTGAATCTCCTTGTGAAAAGGTTTGGTAAGTATCTCAAAAGGAAAGGTAGCAAAGGTAATCCCAAGAGGTATACTTCCAAACATAATGAATCAAACTCTTCTAATTTTACTTGTTATAATTGTGGAAAACAAGGACATATCAAAATTTAATGTCCAAATGCTAACAAAGAAAAGGAGAATAATGTTGATAGGAAAAAGGAGGAAAAGCCAAAGCAGAGATGTGCATACATTGCATGGGAGGACAATGATGATTCAATAACAAGTAGCTCCTCACAAGATGAGATTGAAAAAGCCAACTTGTGCCTCATGGCTGGTTATGAGTCATCCTCCTCAAGTCAAGTAAGTTCTCTAGACAAAAATGACTATAATCAATTGTTACATTATTTGGAAGAGTTGCATAGTGAAGCAAACAAGATTTCTGCATTAAAAAATCAGTTGAAAAGCTTAAACAACTGGTTGGAAAACAAAGTTAGTCAACTAGAAAAAGAAACAGCTGATTTAAAAACTGATTTTGGACATTTGGAAATGATTTACAATAATTCAACTGACTGTTTTAGAAATCAATCGGCTAAAAAACCCTGTGAAAACTGCACAGTTTTGAAAAATCAAGTGAAATACCTTATAAAGACCTGTGCAAGGTTCACAAGAGGAGAAAAAACTTAGAGGTTGTTCTTGGTTCTCAAAACTGTGTGTTTGGTAAAGTTGGACTTGGTTACAATCCTTCTTTTCAAAAGAAAACCAAGAAGTTCTCTAGTTTCTTTTCAAAAAGTATGCCAAGTGACATGCCATTCATTTCATGCAACTACTGTATGCAAAAAGGTCATGTTATTAAGAATTGTCATGCTAGAAAATATGATGTTCCTAAAGGGATTATGAAATGGATCCCAAAAGGATCTAGAAAGGCATAACCATGATGAACCCAACCTATTAAAGGGTATCAAGTGATCAAAATATGTTTTGCATGTCATAAAAGGTGATAAGAAAGATTTGTGGTACCTTGATAGTGGCTATTCAAGACATATGAGAAGAGATAAGACCAAATTTGCAAAGTTGGAGTTAAAGGAGGAATGGTTTGTAACCTATGGAGACAACAACAAAGGAAGAATCCTTAGAAATGGAATCATAGGCAATGGATCCTCTTTCAACATCAAGAATGTGGTGCTAGTAGAAGGGCTGAAACATAATTTGATAAGTATTGTAACATCCCAACCAGATATTACGGATTTAAATAATAAAATAAAGAAATAAATAACAAAACTTTATTTATTATAACTAATATTCCTAAAACGCGGGAAAAATAAAAACTTTTATTACTTTCATAATAAACCAAAATTCATAAGTATAAATAAGATTGTAATTATCCAAAAGTCCAGAATATTCATAATTACAATTTATTTTGAAAACTTCATAAAAGTTCTAATAAAAACTTCTCCCAAAACTAGCCCCGCTTCGTCTCTAGGCCTCACCAGATCCACCTACAATAACATCTGCTCCCGTGTATCGCATACACGATCATCGCCAAACACAAGCAGATAGGGTGAGCTAACATATTACACATATATATAAATATTGCATAGTTATATATATCACACAATCACACCAATACTGCTGCAGTAAAATCGGCTGGCGGGCGACACGTACCGCCAAGTGTTGCCCGCTTCCAAACCGCTTGGAAGTTATGATGAGTCGAACCTTGGCTCACATTCAATACTTAAATTTTGGGAATTTAATATTATTTTTGCGCTTAAAAAAATTGTATTTAGTTGCATACTATATTATTGGATATTATTGAGTTTAATAATGCAACTGTAATTTAATTTTGGTCCTTAAGAGTGTAAATAATGAATATTTTAATTCATAAATTAAGTCCCGAAATAGGAATTTTGAAGAGAAATAGTTCAGGTACTAAATACACCCCTAATTCTCATGTTTGCACCCCTTTTTTCCCATTGGAATATCTATTTCTAAAATAAAACATTTCTGGAGCTAGCTGCACCCCCTGTTTTCAGGTTTACACCCCCTTCTGTAATTTAACTTTAAATTTCTGCTCTGCACCCCTCCTTTTTACTAAGTTGCACCCCTAATGTCACTTAAGATCTAATCCATCAGATTTCGCCACGTGGCAATCCTTCACTTAATAAAATAGCCACTCGCAGATTGCCACATCATCAATCCTCCGCTAACTCAAATCACCAATCAAAACATGTCACCTCATCACTCTCTCTCTCCTTCACACAACCAAAACCCTAACCCTAATCTCCTTCTCCCTCTCCATCACTCTTCTGCAGCTGCAGCCGCAGCCGCCGCCCCCGACGTCAGTCGTCACCGAACCTCCGTCGAACGGCCTCCCTCGCGCCAGCCACCATCTTCTCGCAGGTATCGCCGTGCTCGATGTTGCCGCCACCTGAAGCCACCACCACGTCGTGATTGCCGATCCCGCTGCCACTACCACGCCAGAGGCCATGGCTGCACCTCCTTCACACACGAACTACAAAAACAGCCCTGCGTTCATGAACACGAAACCATGGCCGCCGCGAACTGCGCAGAACTGCGAGAATCCATGGCCGTCGCGAACTGCGCAGAACTGCCAGAAACCATGGCCGCCGCACCTTCGTCTTCCTCCATCATCACGCTGCCGGAAACCACCAAGGTAACACCCTCTCATCTCGTGAAACCGTTCGCGACACACACGGCCTACACCTTTTTGAACAATTGTCGACACCAGCCACGGTGTCGCCGCGTCGCTCAAGCGCCGTCGTCGATGTGCCATCGAGCAGTTCGAATTTGCAACAACCCCGCCACCTTGAACCTGCAATTGTGTCTTCTTCATCGTGGTAGCTCTCTTGATAGCATATTACACGAGGTCACCATTACCGCTCTGAAAATGTGAACCTATCACCATCTTTTTGAAATCGCCGCGGTCTCAGCCCTTCCGACATTTCCGCTGCCACCGCGCCAACCATCATAACCTTCGCGCAGTCACTCACGGTAGTCAAACCCTAATGGGGAGAGAGACTATCTGGACACGTGAGAGTCTCTCAATGGGCTATTTTACCCTATTTCAGGTGGTTCCTCTATAGGAACCTTAAATTACTTAAAAGAGGAAAGAATCGTCTGACGGCAGTTCATCGCCGACCAGACAATTTCTGAAAATATTCTAGAATCAGCACTTTAATTGGAATACAATAATTCATACAAAATCATACCAAATTCAGAATATCAATCAAAATTAAATTAATCGACGCATGAAATTACTCTATTGAGCATGCCAATCAAATTAAAATTAAAGTTAACGCGTAAAGCTCCCCTAACCTGGTCTCCTTTGCTTAGAACTTTGAAAAATTCTCCTTTGATCACTAATGGCCCTTTTTGGTTCTTCTCAACACTCTAAATCCTCACAAAACACTAAATTTTCGTTCCCCCTTCTGCAACCACCAAAACCCTCTTTCTTACCTTTAATTAGCCTTTTAAAAGTGCTCTTAATGCGGTTTAATGGTCTAAAACGAAAATCCAATTATATTCTGGTTAATGTCCTTTAATTGGTTGTCTTATGATGGTTTTCCAACCCTCTTTGGCTGCTAGGGTTTTCCTCTACCCTTTCATATTCAATCCAAAACTAAGTTTGGCAAAAATAAAGTTTAATTTGGGTTCTCCAAGGTTTGAACCCACAACCATGCCAATGCCAAATCCATGCTAAACCACCAAGCCAATTCATGTTTCTTGCTAACTAATATAATTCACATATTATATTATTCCACAACATATTATTAAAACAATAATAATTAATTAATACATAAATAACATACATAGGACTTGAACCCAAGTCCTCTCACACAATTATAATACTCTCAACCACTTTAGCTAGTACTATTTCCACGTCATACAAATCAGAATTAAATACCATAAATGTTCTTCCTGCCTGCATTTATTAATTAATTATTTATTTAATTATTTAATTTTCATGGGTCTTACAAGTATAAGTCAACTATGTGATAAAGGCTTTAAGTCATGCTTGAACCAAATAATTGTTTGATATATGATGCATGTGGTAGTATTGTTTTGATAGGCAAAAGAGTAAACAACATATACCTACTTGATCTGCATCATGCATCATTTAGCATCCATTGTTTGCTTACAAAAGAGGATGACACTTGGTTATGGCATAGGAGATTTTGTCACATACATATGCAGCATTTTAATCGGCTGAATAAAAAACAATTGGTTGAAGGACTACTAAAACTCAAGTTTGAAAAGAATAGAGTGTGTGAAGCATGTCAAAAAGGAAAACAGACTAAGGTCTCTTTTAAACCAAAAAATGTTGTTTCATCTGAAAGACCTTTAGAGATGCTTCACATAGATCTATTTGGTCCATCTCGAACCATGAGCCTTGGTGGCAATCTTTAAGCATTAGTCATTGTTGATGATTTTTCTAGGTACACATGGACTTTGTTCTTAGCTACCAAAAATGACACTTTTCATGCCTTTAAAAGACTTGCCAAAATGCTTGAAAATGAAAAGAGTTCCAAGATAGTTTCTATTCGAAGTGACCATGGTGGGGAATTCCAACATGAAAAGTTTGAACACTTTTGTGAAAAGCATGACATTAATCATAATTTTTCTGCACCAAGAATCCCACAACAAAATGGTGTTGTTGAAAAGAAAAACAGGTGACTTGAGAAACTAGCTAGAACTATGTTGAATGAAAACTCACTACCTAACTATTTTTAGGCTGATGCAGTGAACAAGCTTGCTATGTTTTAAATAAAGTGTTGATTAGGCAAATTTGAAGAAAACCCCCTATGAGCTTTTCAAAGGGAGGAGGCCTGTTATAAGTCACCTAAAAGTATTTGGATGTAAGTGTTTCATCTTAAATAATGGCAAAGAAAGTCTTGAGAAATTTGATGCAAAAGCGGATGAAGGTGTTTTTCTAGGCTATGCTACACAAACTCATGCATATAGAGTCTATAATAAGAGATTGATAATTATTGAAGAGTTTATGCATGTTGTATTTGATGATACTAGCCCAAAGTTGCAAGATCAAGTGCCAAAGAATGCAGATGAAGAAGATCTACTGCAAGAGCAGATTTCTGCTGCATAAAAGCCCTCTAATGCAGGAAATCAATCGGTTGAAAAGGAAAAATAGGCGACTGAAAAAGCTACAGACAACAACTTGCCCAAGGATTAGATCCAGCCTAAAGGTTTATCAAAGGACAACATCATATGTGATATCAAACAGGGAGTATCTACTAGACGTAGGATTGTATTTTGTGAACATGTTGCTTTTGTATCTCAAATTGAACCTAAAAATTGAACTCAATCAATTCACAAGAAATGATGTGTGGTTTTCAGTGCCTAAAACTAATGATATGAATATAATTGGAACTAAATGGGTTTTCAGAAACAAAATGGATGAAGATGGTAATATTGTAAGAAACAAAGCTAGACTAGTTGCTAAAGGATATAATCAAGAAGAAGGCATTGACTTTGATGAAACTTATGCACTTGTAGTTAGGCTAGAAGCTGTGAGATTACTCTTATCATATGCTTGCATGTGTAACTTTAAATTACATCAAATGGATGTGAAAAGTGCATTCTTGAATGGTTTCCTAAATGAAGAAGTGTATGTATCACAACCTCCTAGATTTGAGGATCATCTCTATCCTAACCATGTTTTCAAATTGAAAAAGGCCATATATGGTTTGAAACAAGCACCAAGACAATGGTATGAAAGGTTAAGAAATTTTCTCTTATTAAAAGGTTATGCTAGAGGTGTAGTGGATAAAACACTCTTCATTAGAAAACATGAAAACGATGTTATACTTGTTCAAGTGTATGTTGATGATATCATCTTTGGTTCAAATAACAACACATTGTGTGAAGAGTTTATTGCAACTATGCAGGAAGAATTTGAGATGTCCATTATGGGTGAGCTTACCTACTTTCTCAGGCTGCAACTCAAGCAACTCAAGCATGGAACATTTTTTAAACCAATCAAAATACTGTTTTGACTTGTTGAAAAAGTTAAAAATGGAGGATTGCAAGGAAGTTGCCATTCCAATTACAACAAATTGCCTTATCGATGAAGATGAGGTTGGCTAACTAGTGGATTCAACTAAATATAGAGGGTTGATTGGGTCTTTGCTCTATCTTACAGCAAGTAGGCCAGATATTCAATTTGGAGTATGCTTATGTGCTAGGTTTCAAGCAAATCTAAAGGAATCACACTTTAAGGCTGCAAAAAAGAATTCTAAAGCACGTTAAGGGAACAACCAATGTTGGTTTATGGTATCCATGTGATTTTAACATAACTCTTAGTGGTTTTTCAGACTTGGATTACACAGGGTGCAAATTGGATAGGAAAAGCACAAGTGGTACTTGTTATTTGCTTGGATCAAGTCCAATCTCATGGAATAGCAAAAAGCAAGCATGTGTGGCACTCTCCACTACTAAAGCAGAGTATATTGCTGTTGGACATGGCTGTGCACAAATCATATGGTTGAAACTTCAACTTTTGGATCATGGTGTAAGTCTAAGCAAGGTACCTTTGTATTGTGATGATACTAGTGCCGTCAACTTAACCCAGAATCCAATACAACATTCTAAAACCAAGCATATAGAGATTAGGCATAATTTCATTCATGATCATGTTCAAAAGGCAGATTGTGAAATCAAATTTGTTAAAACTGAAAATCAATTGGCGGATTTGTTTACAAAACTATTGGTTAGAGATAGGTTTAACAAGTTAAGAACTGAACTAGAAATATTGGACATCAAGAATGTGGTCTGATGTGTTTTTAGCATGTGAATCTTATGTACTCATGCACTGGTTTCATAAAAATCAGCTGTTGTATGCAAAAATTGAAAACTGTCATATTCAACCTGCTGGTTTTTCATTTCAACATGTTGATTTCACTTAAATATGCCTCTGTTTGCACAAATCATGATCTGTCAACCTATTGATTCTATTTTTCAACATGTTTATTTCACTTAAATTGTCACAGAATGATGAAAAATTGATCTGCTATGGTTTTTAATCTGTTGTTTTCACAATTCAGTATGTTGATTTCATTAAAACTGAATCTAGAAAAATGAAGTTCAATTTTACAATTTTCAATCGATTGATATTCAAAATCAGTAAGCTAAATTCACTTAACCAGATTCTGGTTTTAATCTCTGATGCTCTGATGTTGTTTTAATCGACTAATTCTATTTTTCAACGTGTTGATTTTACTTAAACTGTGCATTTACTCATGAATTGAATTGTTAAGCTGACCCAACCAAAGGAAGCATTTTTTTGTCTGGTACTATCTGCTCATAATTGCCTATTTCATTAGCCATGTGTTGCTTTTACTGATTTGTTTAACCAAAAAGATTGTATAGTGTACAATTCCAATGTGCATGCAGCTCACATGATCTGAATTGATTGATTCACTCATAAAAACACATTGAAAACACCATGAATGCATGAGATACTATTTTGGACTGCATTAATCTGGTTTGGGTAACCTAAAACAAATTAATTAGGAAAATCTGCCCCATTTAATCAACTTTTTCTGAAAATTAGTCTGTTCAATTATAAATACTGCACTTGTATTGCTGCATTTGCATCATACTTCTCTTAGAAACACCCATACCCATACTCATCATGCCTTGTCATCAACACAGAGCTATCCAATCTGATGATGAGCACTCTACTCCTCCTACCCCAAGGTCTCCAAATCACGAAAGTCATGGGAGAATTGAAGCATGGTTTGAAGATCATGAGGATAACATTCAAATGTTCCTTATTGAGATGAATAGGAAGCAAATAAGCAATCCTAAGGTGTTGAGATTCTCATAGTTGAGGGCTGAAGGCTTTGAGAGCCTATTTCAACAACTCAAGTATTAATAGTGTTCGAATGGAGATCTACAAAAAAGCTTGGAAAGATGTGGTTGGACTCAAAACAAGAGGTGTGTAAGTGAGAAAATGTGAAACTGGGGCTGTTCTAGAATTCAACAAGGTTCAATACTATGGCCAATGCTTGAGGAATCCTGTTGCTGAAATCAAGCACTTCCATGTTGGTTGGTATGATTGTCACAAAAATCCTTGTTCCACGTGGTAGCAACCATTCAACATTGAATGAGGGAGATTTAATACTCATGTACTATATTCAACACAACATTCAAGTGGATTGGATCTATGTGTTTCGTGATCACATGCTCAAGGCCAAGAGACTCATGAATTTTAGGCTGCCATATGTGGCTTTCGTGTCAAAATTCATTGAATACTTTGGAATTGATCTAGAGGATGAGCTAGAAGAGTCAACTGGACTGTTGAACCATACCTCCAACCAAAATCTGCACAAAATGGGCTTTCTCAAGGTGGGAAATGGATGGACAACTGCTAGTGTTGTAGTTGGTGGTGTACATGACCATGAAATTGGCCCAAGTGATGCAAATAAAGAGGAAGAACCAACTGCTGGACCCATGGACTTAATTCCCTACAACCCTCTAGAGGATAGAGGCCCTGTGTACTCACATTTTGAGAGAATGGTGTTGAACCAACTACATGAGCTCAATGTGTCTCAACATGCACATCACAACTATTGCAATCAAAGATTTAATGCATTGGATGGCCAAATCCATAATATCCATGACATGCTTAACTCATTCTAGACCAGAAATGATCCTCAAGATGACTGAGTGTGTTGGTTGTTTAGGATCATGCATTGCATCCATGTGTCAGTTTCAGTTGGTTGTTTTTTTTTCAGTCGGTTGATTGTATCAGCTTAATGTTTTTTTCTCTATTTTTAGTTTTTGTTGGTTGTATTATGTTCCACTATTAATGAAAGGATATGCAATGCTTGTTCTCTTTATGCATTTGTTCTGTTTGATGAATCCAAAGGGGGAGAAAAATTGGAAATTGGAAAATGGAGAAAAATTATCACATTGAACTAAGTAGAAGCATTAAAATTGGAATCAATAATCAAATCTGAATTTGAACCCATCTTATTGATAGGGGGAGCATGTGCATCCTTGTGTGCTTGCTAGCTTGTGTGTATTGCTACCGTAAATGATTTTCAGGTTCACAAGTTTAAAGCTAAGGTGTCATTTCATCAATTTAATGATGTCAAAAAAATGGAAGCAATTTGTAATGGAAGATACAAGAATATAGATAAAAGAAGATAGAGGTTGGCTTCATCAAAGCAGTGGGAGATTGTTCACAAGTGAAGCCAAGGTGGTATACTTCTTGAAGATTGATGAAGGTTTAATGAAGCTCTTTTGAACTATCTTGAAGCCATTAACCATTGAAATGAAGCCTACATTGATGAAGGAAAGGAGATTTGATGGTATTCATGTTGATCAAGGCTGGAACGTGTGCTTTCCACATAGTTACATCATTAAGAAAATGTATTTGAAGTTTGTAATTCATGTTGTAGACCTTGTAGCATTAATTAGATATATTTCGTCTTTGGTGTGTCTTCTAATCTGTTGAATGGTTTTTCAACAGGTTAAAAGGTTGGTTCTAGTAGTCTTAAACTGCAACAAATTCAATCAGTTGATTTATTTTTTAATCGACTATTGAATTTCGTAACAGTTTGACTATAAAAGTTGTGATTTTCGAAGGAGAGATTTGTTGATCATTTTTTAGCACGAAATTGTTCTAGAAACTTGTGGAAATTCTCTCCTTCGTGAATATACAGTTTGCAGCAGTTGAAGATTTATCTTGGATCAATTCTTGGAGCTTTTGGCTTGGTTTGAAGCTTAGAGAAAGTGGTTTGTAGTAGGTTGGGTTATGCTACCACTGAGGTTTGATCTTTCTCAAGCTTTGTGTGTGTGCCTGGTGGTTTTCCAGGTCTGTAAGAAGGTTCTTGTTGTGCTAGTGTGACTCTTGTGTGATTCAAGAGTCTTTTGTGTGGTTTTTGAATATTTTGAAAGTGTAAGGGTGGATACTTTATAAATCTTTTGAAATAGTGGAAAGTCAAGTCGGGTTACCTTGACAAACTAGATGTAGCTTAGGTTTGAGTGAACTAATATAAAAATCTCGTGGTCTCCTCTCCTCTGCAACCTTTCACTCTCACATATTTATTTTAAAGTTTCAAGAACTTAAGTTTTAATTATGTTTTTCATGTTCTTGCATGTTTTCATGACATCTGTAGCATTGAGCATGTTTGCATAATCATTTAGAACCTGTCTTGATCATTCTTGTGCACTGTTACTGGTTTAAAACTTGAATATGCATTTCTGCATTTTTCCCAGTATTTCAGTCAATTGTTTTTCTGTTTCAATCGATTGATTATAACAGAACAAAATCTGTTTAGTAAAATCAATTTGTTAACACTATTTGTGATCGATTGAAAGTATATTGTCCATCACCTTTTTGCATCCTAACTTGGTGATCTAATTGATTCAATCAAAGGTGGTTTTAGCTTTCAAAGATAACCTAAATTTTTAACTAGCCAATTCAACCCCCCCTTCTTGGCATTTCAACCATTTCAAAACTAACACTCAGCATTGTTGGAAGAAGATGCTTGTCAAAAATCATAGCAGATCAATTTTTCATTATCCAGTGGCAGTTTAAGTGAAATAAACATGTTGAAATACAGAAATAGCAGATTGACAGATCATGAATTCTGCAAACAGAGGCAAATTTAAGTGAAATCAACACGTTGCAATGCAAAATCAACAGGTTGACTATGACAGTTTTTAACTTTTGCATACAGCAGCAAATTTTTATGAAACCAATGCATTAGTACATAAGATTAACATGCTACAAACACATCAGACCACATTTTTTATGTCTAAGATGCCTAGTTCAGTTCTTAGCTTGTTAAACCTATCTCTAGCCAATGGTTTTGTAAACAAATCCGCCAATTGATTTTCAGTTTTAACAAACTTGATTTCACAATTACCCTTTTGAACATATCTCTTGGTTAAGTTGATGGCACTAGTATTATCACAATACAAAGGTACCTTGCTTAGCCTTACACCATAGTCCAAAAGTTGATGTTTCAACCATATGATTTGTGCACAACCATGTCCAGCAGCAATATATTCAGCTTCAGCTGTGGAAAGTGCCACACAAGCTTGCTTTTTGCTATTCCATGAGATTAGACTTGATCCAAGCAAATGGCAAGTACCACTTGTGCTTTTCCTATCCAATTTGCACCCTGCATAGTCTGAATCTGAAAAGCCACTAAGAGATATGTTAGAATCACATGGATACCATAAACCAACATTGGTTGTTCCTTTGAGGTACTTTAGAATCCTTTTTGCAGCCTTAAAGTGTGATTCCTTAGGATTTTCTTGAAATCTAGCACATAAGTATACTCCAAACTAAATGTCTGGCCTACTTTCTGTAAGATAGAGCAAAGACCCAATCAACCCTCTATATTTGGTTGAATCTACTGGTTGGCCAGCCTCATCTGCATCCATAAGGCAATTTGTTGCAATTGGAGTGGCAGCTTCTTTGCAATCCTCCATTTTGAACTTTTTCAACAAGTCAAAAACAGTATTTTGATTGATTTAAAAATGTTCCATGCTTGAGTTGCTTGACTTGCAACCCTAGAAAGTAGGCAAGCTCACCCATCATGGACATCACAAACTCTCCCTGCATTGCTGCAACAAACTCTTCACACAATGTGTTATTATTTGAACCAAAGATGATATCATCAACATACACTTGAACAAGTATAACATCATTATCATGTTTTCTAATGAAGAGTGTTTTATCCACTGCACCTCTAGCATAACCTTTTGATAAGAGAAAATTGCTTAGCCTTTCATACCATTGCCTTGGTGCTTGTTTTAAACCATATAAGGCCTTTTTCAATTTGAAAAC
>Ga0214545_1007472_pt1 | contig 18247 bp, 21 predicted proteins | sample CNSS4metaG_FD_160064 | JGI IMG/M metagenome (GOLD analysis project Ga0214545, IMG submission 160064) | Root nodule microbial communities from cowpea collected in UCLA plant growth center, Los Angeles, California, USA - CNSS4 | ecosystem: Host-associated > Plants > Roots > Nodule | place: USA...
ATATATATATATATATATATATATATATATATATATATATATATATATATATATATATATATTTATTATGAAAAAAAAAGAATATGCTTTTTTTTTTCTACGACCGCTAGCATGGGTTGACACCCTTGTAAATTATTCAAATTATAAAATTAAAAGAAATATAAAAAAGAAATTGTTTTCTTTTATATATCGGTTAGTTTCCTATGTGGCCTTTTTTTGGAGTTGGCCAAATTTCTTTTTTATCAAAAGTCTCTCCTTGGGAATGGTTGAGTGCATGATCTATTAAATTTCCAAAAAATATATAATATGTTTCATAAAAAAAAAGCAAATCAATTCTCTCATATACTTTTTTAAGAGTTACATCGTCGCTGATATTTCATTTTGAATGGGATAGCAAAAGAAATTGTTCATCCTTCTAGGGTTAAAAAATATATTAAACCATTTTTTTAAATAATTTTTTAACATGTGATTCATGATTTCTTATTTTAAGTGAAAATATGTAAAAGCGAGGTAAATCTTTATCGAGTCCAAAAATAAAACTAAAAGATTTTTTATTTTTGAACAATAATTTATTATTTTTGAGAAAATTAAATGTTTTCAAAATCACATCGCTTTTAGTATATAAAAGTAAAAATTCATAAACTTATTTGCATAATATTTTAATTTTAGAATGGTATAAATATCTTTTATATGAATAGAACTAAAGTTTCATTATTATTAAATGTCCCGGATAAATTTTTCCTTTATAAACCCATCTGACATATTTAACTAATTAATTCATAATAAACACCTCGGATATATTTATTAATAAATTAATGTGTAGAAAATTTTAAGTATTACATCAAAGTTGCAAAAATATGCATTATTGTTATTATTTTTATTTTTTATTATATAAAAAAAAATATATATATATATATATATATATATATATATATATATATATTATTTATTTACGAAGTATACCTTATTAATAATAGTTATACTTCAATGTTAATGATCACAATATATAATAATGAAAAAGAAATATTCCGTGTAGCGCAAGAAAATCAAATACATCCAGAAAGGAGGAAGAATTTGCCTTCATTTTCTTTCTCCGATTGCATCACGTCAAGCCCTCCAAGTTCTCACGCTCAAGTATCCGTGATCTTCCAGTATTTTTTTTATTACTAATTGAAATTCAATTTCTTGATTGCTTACAATTTCTTAAACAAACAAATGGTGACGAGTGACGATCCAATTGTATAGCGGTTAATTAGAATTTGATGCATGTGGGTTAGGGAATTGTTTTTAGGATGTCGAATTTGTACGGGGATTACAGCCAAAAGATTGATTACGTGTTCAAGGTGGTGTTGATTGGGGACTCCGCAGTTGGCAAAACTCAACTTCTTGCACGCTTTTCAAGGAACGAATTCAGCTTCGATTCTAAGGCAACCATTGGGGTTGAGTTTCAGACTAAAACACTCATCATTGATAACAAGACCGTCAAATCTCAGATTTGGGACACCGCTGGCCAAGAAAGGTATATATTTAACTTTGCCAACAAAGCTTATTTACCCATTTTTATTTTTTCATGGAAAGCTTTGAATTGGATCAATTCATAATTCAGAAAGCATATTTGGAATCAAATTATTTCCTAGGTTATTATCATGGATGTCGTATGATACAGGAATAATCTCTAGATAAAAGAAATATTAATTCAACTTAGCATACGGTTAAGTTCAATTTGATGATATTTGTTGGGAAAGGAAAACTTGTAAGGATTCTCATTCAAAAGCATGTCAATTCAGTCTTCTGAAACTCCACTAAAAACACCTACCTGTACAGTTATTTCTGTGAAAATGTTTATAGAGAAAGGTGATTTTTGGCTTCACATATAGTGGAACTTAACCTCTGCTAGTGCTTGTGTAGCAATGGCGTATATATTTGAAATTAGTTGTACTAACTTTTTGATGTAAGTTTGTTTGAAAAGTTGTTTGCTGCTACTGTGTGAATTTGAAGATGTATGCTTGAGTGTATTAATTACCATCTAAAGAAGGGTCTGCAGAAAAATTTCGTGATTGTCACTGCTAGAAGTACCATTTCTAGTCGATCATAGGGGATATTGTTCAACATAATGAATATTGCTTGAATGGTTAAGACAATATTTTCAATCATCTTTCCATCCTTAGTCTTAATTATTAACCGATGAGCCCCATTCATGTTATCAGTATAACAATAGATGAAAGAATCATATCATAAAAGCTTGTAACTGCTACTGAGAGTCAGTACAAAGTCCTCCAATGGAATCCATACTTCGATATCAAATATGAAAAACTCGACAGAACCACACCACAAAAGTTAGACACTATAATTAGAAAGTCCAAGACCATATAATCCCCACACTAAAATCTCATGTATACGGGATTCAAGACCATACCTTTCAAGTGTACTGTACCACCCACACAAGCATTCAATAAGATTACCATGCACATATACTTGCAATGGGAACGCAATTTCTACACTTTGCGTACTAGGCGACAATGCTGTGAAAAGCTGGATCTAATCAAACTAGTTCTTGAGCTTTCTACCAAGAAAACTAATAGAACTGAAATTAAATCTGGTTATCTAATGCAAAGAATGAATGATTTCGGCTACCTGACTTTCATGTTTTATATCACTTTTTATTTAGCTATAAAGAAAACTTTACTTGGTATCTTGTGAGCAGATTTGAGGATAAAATGTACATGTTGAGCTGTTTCCGAAAGAAGAAAGGAATCACTAGCTTTACTTGTATTGTACTTCCTTCTTGAATAGATTAATAACATTATTAGCTGGATCCTGCAGTGATGAAGTAGGTATTGATTTTTATCTCATATGGTAACTCTTCCCACTAGGTTTTGTTGATAGTTCATTTTCTGTGTCAATGGAGATCAGATTTATGTGCTAAACAAATATTATAACTGAAAATACCGAAAGGAATCAGTTTACTGGTTGCATCACAAAATTTGAATGATTGTCTTTATGTCTTCCTTAAATTCCACCTGAATGATTGAGTTTCATCTTTCATTGAATCCATCTGCAATAGACTTCCCAAATTTGAAGCTTTTATTTGGTATTTAGTTTAGCCTGTGAAAATTGATCTCTTTTTCTGATACAGGTACAGGGCAGTTACAAGTGCATACTATCGAGGTGCTGTAGGGGCAATGTTAGTTTATGACATGACTAAGCGTCAATCATTTGACCACATGGTAAGGTGGTTGGAAGAGTTGCGAGGTCATGCTGACTCAAGTATTATCGTCATGCTAATTGGGAACAAAAGTGATTTGGCAAGCCTTAGAGCAGTGCCAATGGAAGATGCAGAGGAGTTTGCACAAAGAGAGAATTTGTTCTTTATGGAGACATCAGCACTTGAGTCCACTAATGTTGAAACTTGCTTTTTGACCATTCTAACTGAGATATATCGGATTCATGCCAAGAAATCACTCACTGCGAATGATGATGATAATGGGGGTTCAGGGCTTCTTAAGGGAAGCAGAATAATTGTTTCCAACCAAGAAATTGATAATGCTGGAAAAAAAGGTTGTTGTTTTGCCTCCTAGCTTTTGTGTATTTTAGCTCTTCTTGGTTGTTAGATCTTCTTGGGAAGCGTATTGCTGTCTTAAGTTTTGCCTATTTACGTCATGGGTGTTTGTAGAGAGTAATTACTTTTCTTGATGATTATCCCCTTAGTCACCAGCCATGTTTAGGCTATGTGTATTTAAATTTGTGAATACAATCATACAAGTTCTCCCTTCAACAAGGTGATGGATGATGAATAGAAGAAACAATTTTAAAAGGGCTTTAATTAGGACATATATGAAAATATAAATAAGTGAATCCAGTGAAAGCACTATAGGCTTGTTTTAAAAACAAAATAACATCCCAAGCTTGTTTCCCTCATTTCTTATCAGGCAAAGAATCTAAATGAATGATTACGAATAGTTTGAGTCACAATTGCATCTCTAGCAGCTGTAACTTCTATATTACCCCTCTTCCGATTAACAAGAAATCAGAAAACTTAGAATGTGGAATATGCAACAATTCCACCAATGGTCTTTCCAACCATATTATCATGTACTTCATTTATACTACATTCAATACTAAACCCGACAAAAGAAAGGACAGAAGAAACATAACCACCATGCCTACTCCGGAGACCCTAGCATAAAGCATATCAGCCTAAGCGATATCCTCAACAAGCATGCCTCTTCCAAGTTTAAAGGTGATAGTTTTGTTTAAACTAGAAGGAAATCTAATCCCCAAACCATTAGAGGATGTAAATGACATACCTATATTCATGAAACTGTTGTGAACTTGTTAGTCCATGACGTTTTGAATTGCATGGAATTGGTCCTCAATTTTAAACTTTGTTAGTTTGAATTGACACACCTGGCAAACAGAAGGCCACGTCAGGATCCTATTTTCAGCTGAGTTATATTTTGATGAATCTGTTTTGCACGTTTTAGTTAAACATTAGTAATTCTTTTAAGGCACGTGCTTTACTAATCGTTTTAGTTAAATAATCTGATGTAGGGTTATGTTAAAATTAGAAAGGGGCTTTGCTAAGAATCCTAGGGACTAAACGTAGTTCGGTGAACGAAGAGAGAATAAGTTATTTGAATCTGTAATCGAAAGGTATTAACTTTAATCACAAAACGACGAAGAAGTTGGTACTACGTGGTTTGATTTTATCGACGAAATCACCATTTCTAAAGTGAGGTTAGTTGTTTATTGTTTTTAAAGTTGGATTGTGGTTCGATTTGTTTGGTTTGTGTATTTATTTGAAATGTTGGGCTGGAAATGGGGTTCACGGTCGCATTCCATCACATGTTGGGCTGGGTAGGTTTGAAAGGAATAAGGGATTGAAATACGTTAGGGGTGAAATCCATGTTGTTAAAGGGATCGATCCAGATTTTTGGTCATTCCTTGAAATATTAGGCATCCCAAAGGAGTTTAAATACGCTATAGATGTTAAACTTTGGTGGAAGGGCTTAAAACAAAATTTGTTAAGCAATATAAAATTGTTGAGTGATGATAAGGAGGCATTAGCGTTGGCTAAGTATGCAGAGGATAGGAACAAAGAGGTTAATATATATGTTCAGTATGTTCCTTGTCAGTCCGAAGTAGTTCATTTTATTGTTGGTGCTGGAATGGATGAAGAGCTAGGTCAGGCAGAAGTGGGGGATGAGGTAGAAGTAAGAGGTGAGGGTGATGTGGTTGGTGAGGCAGAACTGGGGAGAGGCAGAACTGGGGGGTGAGGCAGAACTGGGGAGTGAAGCACAATTGGGGGGTGAGGCAGAACTGGGGAGTGATGCACAATTGGGGGGTGAGGAGGATGGGGCTGGTTAGGCAGATGTCGTAGTTGAGGATGAGTCTGAAAAGGATGAAGGTTCTTCTGCAGATAAACTAGAAGATAGTGAAGAAGAAAGGGTGGCAGATGATAATGATGGATTTGGGATGGACATTGAGCCACCTGTTAGAAATATCGGGCCCGTTTTGGATAGGTGGAAAGCAATGAAACGAAATTCGAGCACAGTGAGGACTAAAAAAGATGTTGGAGAAAGTTCATTTGTGACTAATGCTGAAGTTGGAGAACATAACATAAATGACGAATACGATACTGATGAGTTGGATTCAAATGTTGATAGTGATGAGGGTGTTGGTCGTGATGGGCCTAAATTTTCCAAATAGAGTGGTAAAGATATGACAAAGGACTTCAAGTTCAAATTAGGAATGGAATTTTCTTCTTTGAAGGATTTTAAGCAAGCATTAATGGAGCATAGTATTTTAAATGGTAAAGAAGTTCAATTTGTTAAAAATGATCAGAAGAGAGTTAGGACGGTTTGTAAAAAAATATGGTTTCTTAATTATGGCGAGCAAGGTTGGTGGTAGGGAAACCTTTAAGGTTAAAACATTGGTTGGGCATCATAAGTGTGGAAGGGTTTTTGGGAATAAAAATGCTAATTAAGATTGGATAGCACAAGTGTTAGTAGACAAATTTATGAATGTGGGTGTAATGACAATGAGTCAAATTATTGACGAGATCAAGAAGACATGTAGTGTTGGCATAACCCCTTAGAAAGGGAATCAGAAATAGAAAGGTAAAAACACAGAGTCTACCTCTCATTCAATTTTTTGTTTGTTCAAAGTATACAAATCATAATCTATAATACATACCCAATTGACAGGGACAAACACAGAGAACTCCAACTGTGAGTGGAGCTACCAGCGTTGTAGGACCATCGAACCAAAGCTCCACTAGTAGAAGAAGATTTACACCCATGGTTGCTGCAAACATGAACCAAGCAAAAAGACCACCAACAACACAAACCAGAAGCATGGCGGCACAAGTACTAGAACTTCTGCACTTCTGCACTTCATCATTTAGGGTCTCAAACAAGTACTAGAACTTCTGCATAGCCCACGTGAAATTGAAGGAGGAATCAAACTTTTTTTGTTGATTTTAAAGGTGGCCACTTTTTTGTTGTAGTGGGCATAGTGATAGTGGACAACTTCTTGATTAAAGAAATATTATAGCTTATTGTATTCAGATTTATGGACCACTTGTTTGGTGTGGAATACTTTATTCAGTTCAATCCTAGGGACCATTGTAACATCCCGTTCGGATATTACGAATTTAAATAATAAAAAAAAACATAATAATAATACTTCATTTATTATAAATCGTTTCCCAAAAATCGCGGGAATTTAAATCTTTATTACACTGATAAAACTAACTTTTATAAACAAAATACCTTATCAAAAAAAAGTCTCCTTATAAGTCAAGTTCTATAATTCAAATGATTACAATAAAATCCTTAAAACTCATCAAATGATAAAACGCTGCCACAAAGTTTCCCAACTAGCCCACGCTCTGGCTTTAAGCTCCACCAGAACCACCTGCAACATCATCTGCTCCCATGTACCGCGTACACGATCATCGCCAAACACACGCAAATAGGGTGTGCAGTCATGTGTCACCTGGCGGAGCGAGCCTTTTCGCCAAGCGGTTCCATCTCTGGAACCCCAAAATAACCCAGAAAAGGATGAGTCGCCTAGCGGTGGTTCATCACTGGCCAAGCGGTTTCTGGAAAATTCCATAAACACGAAAATTACATGATATAAGCAGGTTATATACATCCAATTTTTCATACATTTCATACCATTTAACAACACGAAATAAAAGTACGGTTCCAACTCCCTTAACCTGGATTCCTTACTCCAAAAGTGTGCAAAGTTTTGAGTCCTTGATCCTAATAGGCCTTAGATCTTGATTCCTCCTTCAAGAAGCATTATTACTCACATTAAATGATACTATCGAAATGGTGAAAACAGACAACTATTTTATATTCAATGATACATTACTGAAAAAAAGGCCAATAATGATACAAATAAGAAAGCTCGTGCCTAAAATCACAAAACTAGCACCACCAGTAACACCACAGAATTAACAAAAGTTCTGATTTCATTCATTAAAACATATCAGGAACACATAACACTTCCCTATCAAAAGTTAGCTCAAACATACTTAACCGTTCAAGTTTCAGACATAAGTAATACCTAAACCCTAAATAGTACTAAGTACATAACTAATTACAATTCAACTTGAACAACCACATAAACACCAATACAACTATTAACGCCCACGATGAAACAAATAAAAATTGCAGGAATCTCCCAAACTTTTTCTCTTCTTGCAATTTCCTTTTCAACTTCTCACTTTTCTTTATCAACTCTAATATAACTTTCTCCTTTTCCAGACACACTTCATCTTCTTCAACTCGTTTTCTAGTGCTATGTTGAAATTCATATTTGTTACCTTCAAATTTGGATTCATCTTCATTAACCCATTAAAAGAAATTAAATTGAGAATTCGACTACAAAAAATAGGAAACCATTATCATATGAAACGAAATTAAGCTCGACCAATAAATACGAATGAATAGGTAGCTCCTAAATCATACAACACGACCACACGGTTACCAAATAACAAACAAGTATCCTGTACCAGGTTACTTGATTGAGTCGCCTCAGTAGTCATCAATGCAAATACACGCCCTGGTGCTCTGGCCTATCTCCCACGGGTTTCTTGGCTGGTGCACCTCCAGCTGGTTTCTTGTTAGGACAATGTCTGGCATAGTGTCTTATCTGATCACACACGTAGCACTTGCTAGTGCTATTGCTGCCTCCAGCGCTGCCAGAGGGTTTTGGACAGTCCCTCCTCAAGTGTTCACCACCACAGTTAAAACACTGTAGTTTCCTGGAAGAAAGTGGTGGTCTGGTATATGGCTTCTTCTGCTGACGGGGATCGGTCGTGGTCCTTTATGGTCGAGTCCCACTGCTGGGTCCCGTCTCTAGCTGCTCCACCGCCTTGGCCTGCTCCACCAAGATCAGAAACTCCCTGATGCGGAGTGGTACTATAAATCGGCGTAGCTCATGTTTCAACCTGCCCTCACACTTCCTACACCTCCACTCCTCAATGACTGCAGGTGAATAGAATCGAGCCAGATACTCAAACCTATCTGTGTATGCCTGCATAGTCAGGTTCCTCTACTTAAAAGTGAGGAATTCAGCTTCCCTCTCGTGTTTCGTCGAGTCCGGAAAGTACTTCTCCAGGAATCTGGTCCTGAAGGAAGTCCAAGTGATCTCCTCAGCACGTGTTTGCATCAACTGCTGCATGCCCACCCACAGTACTCCGCATCTGCCACTAGGAGGAAAGTGATAAATGAAAATCTTTGTGCATCAGTGCAGTCTATCACCCTGCAGATCTTCTCGCACTCTCTCATCCATGTGACTGCTTCGTCAGGGGTGAATTTTCCTGAGAACTTTGAGGGCTTATGCCTCATGAAATCCTCCATCGTCACAGGGCACGCAAGTGCCACCACGGCTCTGGGCTGAGCTATAATAGGCTACATCGCATCCACCATGCGATGAATCGCCTGAGCGATCTCATCAGCTCCAGTAGTGTTTATCCTCCTCCTGTTAGCCATGGCCTCAGCACACCACATTTTCACAGCTGGTTAAATTACACAGCTTAAATTAGAATTTCACATCTAACGATTAAATCAATATCAAAACACACAATCAATTAGTCATGCAATTCGTAACACGATGAGCTCACTCCCCTTAGACCCCAAAAAATCATTTTGAAAACAAAGTTCTGATACCAAATGTAACATCCCGTCAGGATATTACTGATTTAAATAAATAAAATAATTAAATTCACAAAGTTGCCACATTTATGTATAACTTCATTTCCCAAAAACGCGGAAAATTTAAACTTTCATAAATGTATATAATAGAAACCAAAGTTCAAGAATACCAAAATGTCATAATCCAAAATATTTCATTTCTAAAAGTAGAAAATACAAATAATATAAAACACCCTAGATATCCCCTCTCCGTAGCTAAGCGTCACCGGCTCCACCTGCATCAACATCCTCTGCTCACGTGTACCGCGTACACGATCATCGCCAAACACAAGCAGATAGGGTGAGCTTATGAAATCAACATACATCATAAAAATAATCAAATAACCAATCATACAGCTGTAAATTCTACAAAGAACCAATATACCATCTCTTACTCAATTCTCTAACGTCTAGCCACAACCAGACCATTCGTGTTCTACCTCTTCTAATGATTACCCCAAGATAATTTGCTGCCAAACCTATCGGCCACAACCGACAGAGCACGTTTGGGAACCAATGCCACGGATCATACACCGTAAAGCCGAATGGAGTTCCCAATTACGAACAAAGTCCGTAATGTCCCAAGACTACCAAACTCGTCAGCCAACAACTGAGGAGGACAATCTACCTGGACCCATCCGTACTGGCCACAACCAGCACACTCACACCGGCAACACTCGCCAACCCGAGCTCAATTCAAGGGTTCCTCGTGTTCATCCGCCTTCCCGAGCTCAACTCAAGAGATGTCATTCCGAACTCAACTTGAGGAATGTACGTGCTTAACCCCTATCCCGAGCTCAACTCAAGGGATACGTTCCGAGCTCAACTCAAGGAACCCAACAATCTTACCTTTGAGGCATCACCAAAAGCCTTGTAGATCACCCTACAAAGTCCAATACTTAGGACTTACCGCAGCCAAATCGCCTAGTAGGGGACACGTACCGCTAGACGTTATCCGCTTCTAGACCGCCTGGCGGGGGACACGTACCGCCAGGCACCAAGCGCCTCAGAATCTCAAATTCATTAACCACTGCCCGGCGAAACAACTCATACTGCCAGGCGGATGTGCTCCAGGAGACCACTGATTTCGTCACCATCGCCTGGCGGGACACTCCCCTCCGCCAGGCGCCACCTGATTCAAGAACCCCCCTATTTCCTTGCCACCGCCTGGCGGGTGTGACCCCACCGCCAGGCGCCACACCAGTAATAAACCCTTACTGGTTTTTCTTTCGTGACTTTGATCCAAGTTCCCCATATTGGTCTTGCTTAATCATGCATTGAGATAGTTGAACCTTCTTTATTTCATGTATATACACTCTTATCCACAACCATTCTCAATTACAACTTACCAAGTAAAAACACTTCACTTCCCTTTTGTATACCATCAATCTAGTTAATCGAATTAGTCATGAATAAGTTCAGCTATTCCAATAATCAATATGTCACTCTAAACTCAGATTAATTGTCCAGGTTTCCATCACTTTATATGTACTTTAACAACTGTCGTACCCATAATTTACACACTCCCTAGAAATTCGCAATTCCGATTATTCCTATAAGCTTACTTGACTCTAGTCATCGTCTAGGACCACTAACACTACAATAATCTGGACCATTGGTTTCTCACTCACTCTGATATTTTCACTCAACTGTACCAGTGTTTTCTTTCCTCTCCCAACACTTAAAATCAACCTTAATCCTTACCTATCATCATTCATTCTCACATCACGTTACTCATTTCAACTGTTCTCGTAGCATGAACATAACTCCCTTCACCCAGTGTCGCCTGCAACACTCGCAACACGTAGGGACTCAAACTTCTGAGATGGCGCCTGGCGGCAGGCCCCGCGCCGCCAGGCGGTGCAAGCAATTCTAGTAGATTCCCAGAACTTCCAGCAACCATGAGATCCTTCCCTCGTTCTCCAGCACTTCTCTCCACGTCCCCTGATTGCTTTCACCCTCAAAACACTTAAATCGTGACCCATACACTCGAACTTTAACTATCCGTGTCTAAAATGTGAGTACACCTAATTCACCATTAACATTGATTCATCGAAAACTCCCAATTATAACCCTAAAATCATATTCACATTGTTTCATCAATTTTACCTATTAATTATACTGGTTTTCAATAAAATACGACGTTAGATCATCTCTAAATCACCAACCCATGATTTCCCTTCGATCAAAATCCTGTCAAAACACCCTAAAATGTCAAAAATTCGAACCTCAAACCCACGTCACCTAGCGAATATTCATCGTCGCCAAGCAGTTCATCAGGAAAAACCCAAAATAGTGTAAAACTCCAAGCATCGCCTGGCGGCCGGGAGTGTGCCGCTAGGCGGTTCCTCTTCTAGGAACCCAGAGTACGTACAATTGCATGCACCGCCTGGCGGCTATGAACAGCCCGCCAGGCGGTTTCTGCAAATTTTCCAAAAACACAAAGATTCAACCAGAAACAAACAGAAATCAACAATTACACATATATCCAGCAATTCAAATACACTTATAAAGTTCTAACGTGTAAACTCCCCTCCTTGTCTCCTCTCTATTCAGCCCCTCAAGTCTCACCAAATTCCAGATTTTCGTGCTCTCTTTCTCTGGTATATTTTCCAACTTGCCAAAAACCTTCTCTTTTACCTAAATTTTGCTTTTTAAAAAGTGCTTAAAGCTAGGTGATTAATCCCAAAATAAAAATAGCATTGAAGAGGAGATAATGTGCAATTAATCTCACTTACTGCCTTTCCAGCCTCCTTTGGCTGCCCACTCACTTAGGGTTTGCTCTACCCCTTCATATCAAGCCAAAACCAAAACTACCAAAAATAAAGTTTAATGTGAGTCCTCCTAGACTTGAACCCATCACCATGCAATTTAAATTAATACCAAACCATCATACCAATTCATGTTTCATGCTAACAATCATCATCCAATTAACATGTTATTTCACATCATGATTATCATATATTTAAAATAAGAACGAATAATAACACAAAATTCAACATATATAGGACTTGAACTTAAGTCCTCTCACACAATCAAAGTACTCTCAACCACTTAAGCTAGTACTTTTCCACATCAACCCACTCATAATTTAATGTCATAATTAATTTTCCCACCCACATTTATTAATTAATTATTTAATTAATTAATTAAATTTCACGGGTCTTACAATCATGACGTGGCCTTTTGTTTTCAAAGTGTCAATTCAAACTAATGGAGTTTAAAATTGAGGACCAATCCCATGCAATTCAAAACGTCAAGGACTAAAATAGTGCAAACTTTAGGTGGGGGACAAAAACAAAAAATTAGCAATAGTTGAGGGACGAAAAACATAATTAACCTTAACCTTTATGAAAATGAGTCTACGCTGGTTTGAAATAATTTTGTTTGGTTAACAAAATAAAATAATTGATTCTCCTCTGATATCCTCTCTTCAAAAATATGGGTTTCTCTTCCACTCTTATCTCACCAACAACATGTAACATAAATTTTTTTTCCTCTCTCTCCTTCCATGCATATCTCCACCAACAGTTTCTCCCACCCATGATAGAAAAGAACACACTAGAGAAAAAAAGGACCGAAAAAGCGCTTTCTTAAAAGGTGAAGCCACCAAGTGTTAAGAGTATATATAATTCTGTTATGGTTAGTTACTGTAGTTTGTTATACATCTTCTGTTACGCTAGTATAGTTAGTTCTAGGCTTGCCTATATTAAGACTTTCTCTCTCTGTATCAATACAATTCAATATCATGCAACGTTCTATTTCTTTCTCTCTCTCATAATCATAACATGGTATCAGAGCTTGATTTTTTTTCTTCACCATGACTTCCGCAAGCACTACCCAATCTGATAATGCCCCAATGCCTTCTTTTTCGTCCTCCCTCCATTTTTTTCCCTCCACCCTTAGCATCAAGTTAGATGATGAAATTTTTTTGGTTTGGGAGCATCAAATCCTGGCAACCATTTACGGTTTGCATTTCTTCCATTTTCTTGATGGCACTCCAGCTCCACCCAAGTTCTTGACGCAAAGTGCAGCAGAATCCTCCATCATCAATCCTGCATATGTTCACCATCAACAGCAAGATAACCTCATTGTAGCGTGGCTATTGGGCTCAATGTCTTCTCCTATGTTAACAAAAATGGTAGGTCTTCGTACGTCGGCCGCTATTTGGAAAAAATTAACGATATACTTCGCAAGTCAATCCAGAGCGCGTGTGAAAAAGCTGAAGCTTCAACTAAAAGTGTCCAAGAAAGATCGTTCCATATCTACGTACATTCTTGATATCAAGAAGATCGTAGATTCGTTAGCCGCCATCGGATCTCCTCTTTCTGACGCTGATCATATTGAAGCCATCCTTGATGGATTGCCGGATGATTACGATGGGTTCGTTACATCCATCCTCTCCCGCACAGAACCATACACTGTTGAAGAAATAGAAGCATTGCTTCTTGCGCATGAAGAACGCTTAGAGAAACACAAACAAGCTGATAATGTCTTTCAGGTCCATGCCACCACATCTTCTTGGCATTCTTCCACTCGTGGCAGGTTTCAAGATCGTGCTGGTCGACAACGATCACGTCCACCATCTTCTGTACGTGGAGGCCGAAGCTTCAAGAACAACTCCTCCCAATCCACACCTTCTTCATCACATCAAAATTCAAATACGAGTCTTCAATGTCAACTCTGCATGAAATATGGGCACACCGTAGCTTCGTGTTGGCATCGCTTTGATCAAGATTTTCAACCGCCTATTCAATTACATAACTCTCAGGTTTCTCCTTCCAATATTGATAACTGTGATCAATTGTCTTCTATCTCTACTATGCCTGAAACTCTTTGGTACCCCGATAGTGGGGCTTCACATCACATAACAAGTGACTCTTCAAACTTCACATCTAAAACCAACTACAATGGATCTGAACATGTTAAACTTGGCAATGGATCAGGTTTGGCTATTACTCATGTTGGATCTACAAATCTTTCTTCTCTGTCAAATTCATCTAGTTTTGCCTTGCATAATCTTTTAAGTTATCTAACATGGATCTTACTCTTCGCTGTTTTGCAGATGCTGACTGGGGTTCAGATCCAAGTGATCGAAAGTCGACTTTGGGTTTTTGTATATATCTTGGATCGAATCTTGTCACTTGGTCGTCGAAAAAGCAGGCAGTTGTTTCTCGCAGCACCACTGAAGCAGAATTTCGCAGCATTGCTTTTGCAACAACTGAACTCTCTTGGATAGTTTCTCTTCTCAAAGAGCTTTCCCTTTCTCCTCTTGCACCCACTATATATTCTGATAATCTTGGTGCAGTTTTACTCACAGCCAATCCCATCTTTCATTCCAAAACCAAGCACTTCGCCCTTGATGTTCACTATGTCCGTGATCATGTTCGAAAACAGCATCTTTGTGTTCAACATATTCCAGCCCAGCTTCAAGTTGCAGATGCTCTTACGAAACCTGTCTCGAGGGATAGTTTTCAAAACTTTCGTGATAAACTTAGGGTTCATAGTTTACAGCCTCCACCCTAAGTTTATGGGGGGCGTGTTAAGAGTATATATAATTCTGTTATGGTTAGTTACTGTAGTTTGTTATACATCTTCTATTACGCTAATATAGTTAGTTCTAGGCTTGCCTATATTAAAACTTTCTCTCTCTCTCTGTATCAATACAATTCAATATCATGCAACGTTCTATTTCTTTCTCTCTCTCATAATCATAACACCAAGCATAGAGTTATAGGAAGATCGGAGAGAGAGAACCCACATTTGAGAAAGAACGTAAGAGGAAGAGGAGTGTTTTTCTATGTTCAGTCGTTGATGGTAAGATTCCAACACTGGTATATGTATATGCGTTTCTATTCTGATTTTGTTTGGGCACGGGTTTCCACCTCGTTTCTCTATCTCATCCATACGACAAACCCTAAATAAGAAATATGAGCTTCAATCGTCGCTCTTTATTCTTGTTTCTTGCTATGTATATACATATATTAGTGTTTTGTGTTTGGTTTTAGTAATCTTTGGGATGCTTTTACCTCTCTGTATATGTGGGATTCAACGTTTGCTGAGGTGTGACCCTGAAAATAGGTGCTTACCAGTTGAAGGGTCCACGAATAGTTCGCTTTATTTTGGTGTGTTGTTACGCTCTTTACATAGATGCTTTTTTAATTTGAAGGAAATAGCGACTTAGTCTTTCTATGGGCTTGACTTTATTTTTTCACATTACAATGAATGCATTTGGGGAATGTGAAATGCGTTCCTAATATATATCCAATTCACAACGTAATTGCATGGTTTCATTCGAATGCAATGGCAAAAGTGCACTTGACTAGTATTAATGCATGACAAGACATCTCATCCTTTTATATAGAATGTGATGAATGCATGAGAAGGGTGTGGGACCGCTAGATAATCTTTATCTTCACTTAAGGTGTCCTAAAAGTAATTATAGATATAACATTAATTAATAGTTAAAAACGTAGTTAGGTACGTGTCCTTTGTTTTCTTTCTTTTTTCTTTTCTTTCTTCTTTCATTCATAATCATTCGAATTCATTCCAATGCTTATTACGTTGAATCTTGAACATATTTGATGGTTAAGATTTTATACTTTTAATTATCATTTCGAGTTATGGACTTGTTTGATAATAATTCTTTTTCATTACTTTAATTATCATATCGAGTATCGTACTCGTTTGATAATCATTACTTTTTCATTCACTTTAATTATCGCGTCGAGTCCTGAACTTGCTTGAGAATCATTCTTTTTCATTCATTACTTTAACTATCATGTCGAGTCTCAGACTCGCTTGATAATAATTCTTTTTGATTCACTTTAATTATCATGTCGAGTCCCGGAGTCGCTTGATAATAATTCTTTTTCATTACTTTAATTATCATGTCGAGTTTCAAACTCGCTTGATATCATTCTTTTCACAACTTTAATTATCAAGCGAGTCACGGACTCGCTTGATAATTATTCTTTTTTCACAACTTTAATTATCATGTCGAGTCTCGGACTCGCTTAATGATCGATCATTTTTCAAATTCACTTTAATTATCATGTCAAGTCCCGAACTCGCTTGATAATAATTATTTTTCACAACTTTAATTATCATGTCAAGTCTCGAACTCGTTTGATAATAATTATTTTTCATAACTTTAATTATCATATTGAGTCCCGGACTCGCTTGATAGTCATCCTTTTTTCATAATATTAATTATCATGTCTAGTCTTGGACTAGTTTGATAATTAGATTTTCCTAACATTAGTTATCATGTTGAGTCTCAGACTTGATTGATAATTACTTTTTACAATATACAAAATCTCTCTAAAACAATTCAAGTTTACAAACCCTTTCATCTTTTGTAAATAGTTCTTTTTACCTAGAACTACATGATCCTTGATTCTCCATTCCGATTGGAGATATATAGGAGTAAGGTCAATCCTTGTCGGGTTCACCTTCCAAAAATCACATCTTTTTCTTAAACGATTTTTTTTATTTTAGAACTACGTGATCCCTAATTTTCCATTCTGAATGGAAATACGTAGGAGCAAGGCCAAGTTCTTATCGGGTTCACCTTAAAAGAATTAAAATCTTTTCAAAATCATTTTCCATAGTCTTTTATTTAAAACTATGTGATCCCTGATTTTCCATTCTAAATGGAAATACGTAGGAGCAAGGTCAAGTCCTTGTCTGGTTTACTTCCCAAAAACTTAAAATGTTTTCAAATATTATTTTCCAAATAGGTTTCTTTAAAAAAAAAGAACTACTTAACCTAATTCTCCATTGTAAATGGAGTTACGTAGGAGCAAGGTCAATCCTTGTCTAGTCCAACTAAAAATTTGAATAATATTTTCTTTAATATTTTGTATTTGTTTGTTTGTTTGATTTTTTTGAGAAACTAAATATTTTAAAAATTACATTAATTTTCAAACTTAATTAAAAGGAACCATCTTTGGATGGACGTTATGTGGTGTTAATACATTTTCCACATGTAACCGACTCCCAAACCTAAACTTGGTTTCAAAGACTAAAATCTTTAAGGTTTTTCTATTATTTTCTTTAATAAACTATGGTGGCGACTCATTTTTTATTTAAAAATATTTTTTCGCCATCATGTTGTGACCCTGGTTGCGATAGATGGCGACTCCACTGGGAACAATCCGAGAGAGTCAATCCTCATTTATACCACAAAGATAGAATCAAATTCCCCTTGGGTCTTGGGTAAACCAAGGATAAAATCCATGCTAATGTCTAACCAAAGGGATGAAGCAATAGGTATAAAGGTATATAAACCATGGGACATAGTCCTAAACAAAGCTTGTAAGCATGCAATGCATCTTGACAATGTCTTTAGACTTGTTTTCTCATGTGGGGCCAATAATATTTCTCCTCTAGAATGCTTAGAGTCTTATCAACTCAAAAGTGGCCCATAAGCCCCCCTTCATATGTCTCTTTCACTAGAAGTTTTCTATTAGGGCACACAAAATTTTCCTTCATTAAATAAATAGCCTTAGGAAACATATAAAACTCCATGTGCTTTCTTTTGACAGCTAGCAAAAATGGAAGAGAAATCAAAGTCTTGTTCATCAACTCAGATATGTGATTAAATTCAAGAATTGCGATTCCCAATTTTGAAAACAAGTTGTGCCTTATAGATAAAGCATCAACTACAACATTACTTTTGCCTTTCTTGTATTTTCACATTAAAAATTGCTCTAAAACTTTCATCCATTTTGCTTGCCTCTTATTCAACTTATGTTGTCCCTTCAAGTATTTAAGTGACACATGGTCCTTATGAATGACAAACTCTTAGGACACTAAATAATACCGATGACAATTGGTCAGCACAAGGATGGGTTTATAATTTTATAATTTTATAATTTTATAATTTTATAATTTTATAATTTTACAATTTTACAATTTTACAATTTTATAATTTTATAATTTTATAATTTTATAATTTTATAATTTTATAATTTTATAATTTTATAATTTTATAATTTTATAATTTTATAATTTTATAATTTTATAATTTTATA
>Ga0214545_1007475_pt1 | contig 18241 bp, 10 predicted proteins | sample CNSS4metaG_FD_160064 | JGI IMG/M metagenome (GOLD analysis project Ga0214545, IMG submission 160064) | Root nodule microbial communities from cowpea collected in UCLA plant growth center, Los Angeles, California, USA - CNSS4 | ecosystem: Host-associated > Plants > Roots > Nodule | place: USA...
CAAAAAAAAAAAAAAAAAAGGAAACCGGTCTTTGGGAGGACGACTTCACCTTAATGTCGTCCCCCCGCCGGACAACACGACCCATTTTTGCAATTGTTTTTCAAACCGACCCCATTTTACAAATAAGCCTTCAGACCCCTTTTTACAAATTTCCCAATGTCTTTAGTTATATTTATCCACAGGACTCCACTTGAACTCGTCTATGCCAACTCGATTTTAGACACGAAAATGTTCGAAGAAAGGAAAAAGAGAAGTTGCATTGTTTTGAAAAGCACCATGCAGTGGCCAGTGGCTATCAAAATGTGAACACTTTTCATCATATTGTAGTATTTAAATTCCACATAGATGCATGAAGCCACCAAAAGCATGACAAATTCTCCGTTGACTCAGTTAATGAAGCTGCTATTTTCATCACACTTCAACTATGCTTCCGTCTTCTGCTATTGGTCAAAACATTAAAAAAACTTGAGGCTGAAGAAGAGAATACAGAAGAGTTCAACCGCAGACATGACCACTTCAATTCAACTTTCAGAGACACGCCTTCATCTCAATCACCTCTTTCAAAACAACCTATAAATGCATTTCCTTCACCTCTTACTCAACAAAATATATACACAACACAACTCTTCATTTTGTCGTCTCCTTAACTTGCAAACTTTTCAATCATATATTGCTAATATAAGCTTCTCAGCGATGGATATTGACACTCCACGTTTCCTTCAAATGATTTCAACTTTGGTTCTTATTCTAGTTTCTGTTCCATCAATGGCCTCAGCATCTCTGAAAGTGGGTTTCTACACCTCCACATGTCCATCTGCGGAGGAAATAGTGAGAAATGCGGTAAACAAAGGCGTTTCTGAAAACCCTGGTATAGCTGCTGGTCTCATTAGGATGCATTTCCATGACTGCTTTGTTAGGGTAACTTCACTTCATTTGACTGTATTCAATAGTTTCAGTTTCTGGTTGCATATTAAAGACTGAATTTCACTGTTGCGTACTTTTTGTTCAGGGCTGTGAGGGTTCTGTGTTGCTAGCATCTACCCCGGGTAACCCAATAGCGGAAAGAGACCATCTTGCCAACAACCCAAGCTTACGTGGGTTCGAGGTGATTGACGAGGCCAAGACCCAGTTGGAGGCTGCATGCCCCAACACAGTATCATGTGCTGACATTTTGGCCTTTGCAGCACGAGACAGTGCTTCCAAAGTTGGTGGCATAAACTATGATGTTCCATCAGGACGCAGAGACGGTCGTGTCTCTATCGCCGACGAAGTGGCACAGAATCTACCTGCACCAACCTCGAGTGCCGATGAACTGGTGAGTAGATTTGCACAGAAGGGTTTGACTGCAGACGAAATGGTGACACTTTCAGGAGCTCATTCTATTGGTGTGTCGCACTGTTCAGCCTTCTCGAAGCGCTTGTACTCTTTCAATGACACGTTCACGCAAGATCCCTCCATGGACTCTTCCTACGCTGAAACGTTGAAGACCAAGTGCCCTGCACCGCCTGCTACCTCAGACCCAACACTCTCTCTTGACCCTTCCACTCCGGTTCGTTTGGACAGCAAATACTACGAGGGATTGATGAACCACCGTGGCCTGTTGACATCGGATCAGACGCTGTTCACCACACAGTCCACAAGGGACATGGTCGTGAGCAATGCAAACAACGGTGCAAGCTGGTCTGAGAAGTTTGCCAAGGCAATGGTGCAAATGGGTTCCATAGAAGTGCTCACTGGCTCCAGTGGCGAGATCAGGAAGCATTGCAGCTTTGTTAATTAATTAACTCACTCACACCTACTGTACTTAGGGAAAACTTGATCAATTCATTGAATTCTTTGTTTATATGTTTTTGTATATTGGAGAAAAAAAAAAGGTTGTTTGTTGTTGATTGAATTTGGTAAAACTTGTTTGATTACAAATTGAAAACCCCTCTAAAAGGATGCTAATTGATTCTTACATGATTTTGATTCTAAGTGTTGAGAAATGGTAGAAAGTAAGAGAGGGGGGGTGAAGAAAGCAAAAAGATGTCCGGAATTGTGTGACAGGTGAATTTTGAAGAGAATAATGAGGCGTTAGTTAGATGTTGGAGGAAGGAGAGGTGGCAAAAGAAGAGTGGATAATAGAACAAAAGAAAGGGAAAGAAAGTTGAAGTCTCTAACGAAGAAGTACGGAAAGTGAATGGGTCCCAGTGTGTTAGAGAGGAGAAAGAGGAGTTTGGAGTGTGGGGCCCAGTCCCCATGTGCCCCTCTTCAGTCTCCACCACCTCCTGTTTCTGGCTCAATCATTACTCTCTCCTTCAATTCACTTCGCTTCAGTTCTCAACGTCAAACCCAAACCAAAACCCCTTATTCTTATTCTTCTTCTCTCGCGCCGCAACCAAACACGCCCTAATCCAATTCCCACCATCATGTCCAACTCTGACGGACCCACTAACGGCGTCACCACTAACGACGCAAACGCAGTCGTCGACTCCAACCAGAGAAGCGCCACCACCGCCGCCGCCACCACCACGCAGGCTGCGGCGCTGGCAGTTAAGAAACCTCCGTCCAAGGACCGTCACAGCAAAGTCGACGGCCGCGGACGGCGCATTCGCATGCCGATCATATGCGCGGCGCGCGTGTTCCAGCTCACGCGTGAGCTAGGTCACAAGTCCGACGGCCAGACCATCGAGTGGCTCCTCCGCCAGGCCGAGCCCTCCATCATCGCCGCCACCGGCACCGGCACCACACCGGCCACGTTCTCCACAGTCTCCGATCACAAACCGCTCCTCCCTCCCCCAACGCCTTTCATCCTCGGCAAGCGCATTCGCCCCGACGACACCGACGCCGTTTCAAAGGACGAGGCCGTTTCGCTCGTCGCGCCGCCCACACCGCCCGCGCTCTGGGCGCTCCCTCCGCGTCCTGACTTCAGCCAGGTCTGGAGCTTCGCCGCCGCGGCCGCAGCCGCGGCGCCGCCGGAACTCGTTTCGGTCTCGTCGCAGAATTCCTTGTTTCACCACCACCAACACCAGCACCATCACCAGCAACAACAGGCAGCCATGGGAGAAGCCTCCGCGGCGAGGCTGGGAAATTACCTCCCCGGTCACCTCAATTTGCTCGCCTCGTTGTCCGGCGGCCATGGAAATTCCGGCCGGCGAGACGAGGAGCCTCGTTGAATTGTGAAATCTGTGATTGGTTCTGTTATGTTCTTCGTAATTCGTATATAGAATAATATATGTACTACGCGTGCGTGCGTGTGTTTGAGTTTTTCTGTGGCTGTGACTTTGTTCGTGTTGGTGGTGCTGTTGCTGTTGTGTGGAATGTTGTGGAGAAGAGGAGATTTTTACTTCTTAGTGCAATTTTAGGGTTAGGATTTTCTAATTTTTGGTAGTTTTTGAGTGGAGAAGTCCATGAATTGAGGAATTCAATTGGATTAGGGTTTTCCTAGTTTGGAAAACTGATTTAGGTTACTTGTTAGGAGATGATGAATTTGTTTAGATCATTGCTCTGGAAGGAGAGAAAGAGATTATGATGTTTATGATGAGATGATGAATAACTAGGGATTGAGGCTGGAAGTGGTTTTCAGAACCTTGATCGATTCGGTATGCAGATGCAAAGGCAAATGCTGATGCAGATGCAAGTGTAATGAAGTGAAAATTAATTTAATCTTGTTACTATTGTGGAAAATGTCACATACACAGTTCTTGCTCTTACTTGCTCCAATAAGGTGAATGAATGAATGCATGAATGTTAAATTCTTGTTGCTTCTGTTTTCCACTTTCACAATGGGTTTTGAACTTGACTGACTTATGTTTCACAATGGGTATTTGGCAATCAAGTGTCTCTCCCGTTTTCTTGGAGTGACATCCTTTCTTTCCAATATTGATTGAGAATTCATGTCATTGGGAATGATTGAGGGACTGTGGTCCTTCCGTAGTGGCCATTGGTGAACTATGTTACGTTGCTCTGTCCTTCACTTTCAGGCAGTCTTGGTTGTTTCAGGGGTCACTAATATCGTAACAAAACAGTCTGGTTCTGCAATGTAAGACCTCTGTTTCAAGATTTTTATCTCAAATTCTTAGCCATTTCTTAGTTTCATCTTTGTGACAACAATGATAATGTGTTTTCTAGCATGGAACTAAAACCAATCTGTTTACTTCTCTGTAACTTCTATTATTGTCATTTTACTTGTTCTTTTCCTTTCTATACATTATTATGATTACTACCCATTTTAAAGCTTCAAATTTAATGGTTTACTTGTTGTGCTTTCTGTTTTTTAAACTGTATTGATTGGTAATTTGGAGATTTGCTTGAATTGAATGTGTTTTGAAAGCGTTTCTATTCTACTGTCATGACCGAGGCATTCTGGCTTTTCAGTATACTAAGAGAGATAAGGTTTGGTGCAGCCTGTGTTGAAATCTAACCTACGTGTGTGTGTGTGGTTACCATTTTCAACGTTTCATTTCACACTTGGTTAAATTAAAATAAAATCTTTTGTGGTGCATCTTAATTCAACATGGGATAGTCAATCTGGGTCTTCGAGGTGTGGTTTAAAAACTCAGCATTGGCTGACATGTGATGTATTATTGTATCTTATTAATGACTAATTTAAACTGGTCGCTATGTCATTGGCTTTTGTTGCCTCTCCCTTTGAAACAACCATGTGGTGCCCTGGCCCCTCCTTTCCCTTTCTCTCTCCATCTTATCCTTCCAATGAAAACACACACTATGCAGAAAATCTCTTGAAACAAGTATCAACTGAATCACTTATCAATTTAGGGAGACCCCTAGTTTACTTTCACCATATAAGAAAACTCACTGGATAAAGTTTGATAGGTTAGCTACAGTTTTGTGGAAACCCTTGTGAGAAAAGAAAAAAGTAACCCAATCACTGATCTTCTTACTAACATAAATAGCTGATGTATTCCATTTGAGTTTATAATTCCTTGCTAGATGATGTTTTGATTGTGTCCATGAAAGAATTTGATTTCCCACACCTCTTTGGTGATGATATTTGTTTTCTGGGCCCAGCTGAGCTGTGAATATTTTTGATTGTTACCCCCATGGTGGTGTGTGTGAAGGGGAAACCGGAAGGATGAAGAGTACTAAAACCAGCCCATCTTTTTTTATTAATTTTGTACTTTTATGCAGATGGATTATTGGTGGGGTATTTAAATTTGCGATGCTGACAGGTTTTAAATTATTGCTAAACACAATACCGAAGGGTCAGGTTCCAATAATTGATGGGTCCCTCAAATTACACGACGAGGTGAAACTAGTAAGGTACGAACTGTGTTATGATTTTGGGGATATTTAGAATTCAAAATCAAGCTTGTTTAGAATGATAATTAATGGTAGGGAATTTGAAGGCAACATTTTTACATCAGAAAGTATAATAGTTAGTGTTATCAATGTATTTTATCTTAAATTATTCAAGTGAGTTTGTTTTCCATTTCTTGAATATGGGTTTGATTTGGTTCTATGTTTTTGTTTTATTTTTTCTTTTAATAAATTGTTTCATTTAATAATAAATGATTGTTGAATTATGAAGGATTGGTTTATCTCAGATATCATAATTTTATATACAAAAAATGTTGTCTGGAATTCTTCATACCAGTTTGAGGATAATAATTTACAAATCAATAAATTAAATAATACATAATGATAATTCATGAATTTTTTATTGTGCAGGTTATTAAAATATTATTTCAATTTCAGATGGGATAAAACTGCATTTGCAAATGTGTCTATTTTAATTAATAGTAAAATTGAAGGATAAATGAGTCTTTGTGTGCACACCTCTACCTACTACTTTAGAATCATTGTTTTCCCTGAACTAGAACAGTAACTTGTTCAAGTCCTATTCTTGTGGGGGCACAAAACGTGGGCTAGTTGATTTGGACCACTGATGTTTTAAAAAGTTTGTTTAAGGGCATTTCTTTCTACGCCGGCATATTTTCAACCTGCATTCCTATAAATTTAAAAATTTCAAATTTACCTTCTTATTTAAGATTTTTAATATTTTTTATTCTAGAACTTACAACTGGAAGAAATATAATTTGAAATACAATTATTTTTAGAATGTACATCATGAAATATAAATTTGTGTTTTGGATTGTATATTTTATTTTCTTAAGAAAAATAATTTAAGAAAAAATTGGAATTGCTGTTTTTCATGTGTGCAATAACTTGTAAAAAGTCTTTCATATAATTTCTATCAGTTTTTATCTTTAGTTTGTGCATTAATAAATTTTAACTATTATGAAAATTAATCTTATTTGTTTTACAGTTCTCTCTACTCGACTGGAAAAGTATATCCAAAAAGTTCAGAGTTATGCGAAAATGTATAAAATAAGTGTGGTAATATAAAGGTATACCGTCTTTGATTTTCTCACAAAAAGTTTTTTTTTTTTAATTTATGGGTTAAATATGTTTTTTATCCTTTAAGTTTCAGCGAAATTTGAAATTAGTCCCTTATCAAAATTTTTGACCAATTTAGTCTTTCATCTCTCAAAATGTGTGAATTTAGTCCTTTTAACCAAATTTTGTTAAGTTTAATTGACGTTTCAAGTGTATTTCATGATAGTATTTAAATTATCTACACTGTTTGACACATTTTTACTTCAATGTTAACTTAAATACTATCATAAAATGCGTTTGAAACGTCAGATAAACTTAACAAAATTTGGTTAAAAGGACTAAATTCACGCATTTTGAAAGATGAAGGACTAAATTGGTATAAAGTTTTGATAAGGGATTGATTCCAAAATTCACTGAAACTTGAGGGACCAAAAACATATTTAACCCTTAATTTATTATTTGTCCAATAAGTGCGTCTTTGTGGTCAATTATTTCATACCACATTATCATTGAAATTAGGGCCAATTTTAAGTAGGGGTGGACAAAAAATCTAATTTTTTTAATCCAATCCACTTTTTATGTAATTCAATCCATTTAAAATCTATTTTATTAAAAATGCAATCCATTTAATGGATTTGAATTTTAATCTAATCTATATCTTATATATTTTCTGAATTGGATATTCATTCTATAAATCAAGATTTTCAAATATGGATAATCCAAAAAATCCAATTCAAATTTTCAGTTTAAATTTTTAGTTGGGTTAGGCTAAAGGTTGAGATAAACTAGGCTAAATTCAGACTCGGATGGGCCTTGCTTGATGCCTTGTACGAGCCGAGCAGGTCCGACAACCATAAGAGGTTGGGCTAGGAGGGCTTAACAAATCGAACAAGTCGATCGGGCCCAATGACCCGGAAAATTCGGGAGAGTCCGATGACCCGAACGGGCTTGACGACCAAGAAATATCTGGTGAGCCCGATGACCCGCACGGGCCAAGAGGGCTCGAAGATCCAAACGGGCCAGGCATGCCGAAGACCCGAACGGGCCAGGTGTGCCGAAGATTTGAACAGGCCAGACGGGCCAGAAGACCCGAACAGGCTAGGCGGGCCTGAAGACCCGAATGGGCCCGAAGACTCAGATGGACTAGGATGGGTCGATCTGATGACTCAGACGAGTCCTTCTCGACAACTTGTACGGACTGAGTCATGTTGGCTTTAAGGACACAAGTTTTAGAATATTTAATTTAAATTTCTTTTATAAAAAATGAATTCTGGATTTTGAACTTGATCCAAATATTTGAAATGGATTTAAATCTTGATCCAAATATTTGGATCTGGATTTAAAAAAAATCCGAACTAACTTTGCTAAAAAATGGATTTGGGTTGAAAATTTAATCCAATTATTTGGATCTAAAATGGATGTGGATTGGATCATTAAAAATCTAATCCATGTACACCTATAATTTTAAGTACATAGATGCTTTTCAAGATTTAAGAATTTTTTTTATTTAATAAAATTTCAAGCAGTTGAGCAGAATGATTTTGACAAAAAGGATTATTTTTTCACCATTTTTGGTACGTAAACGAAAAGATCGAATGAAGAGAGGAAAAATAGTGTAACTCAGATGTGCATATCTTCAATTATGTGCACAAAAGAAAAGATGAATGCCCAGGTTTGGTTAAATTATGTTTAGGTAGAATTATGTTTCCATGAATATTAAAATTATTATTTTATTCCAGATTGTGCAATATAAAAGTTAAGAATAACTTTTAGATAGTGTGTTTCAGAAATTAAAAGTGACTTTTGAATTATATAATTTAATTTTTTTAGAAAAGATTGGATTGTATAATTTGAAAAAAAAAATATACTTTTAGATTTAGTGATCTAGAAATAATTTGACTTCTTGAAATATACTTATTCTTGTGTTTATTAAAAGAGATTATTTTTAAGCTTAAGAATGAAAAATATTTATACATTTAGAAAGTCAATATATTTATAAAAATATGTTTATAAAAATATAATTAGAAGACTCTGTAAAAAAATTAAAGAGTAAAACATGTAGAAAAATAAGGTAGATTCTGTAAAAATATAAAGGATATGCAAAAATATGTAATATAGATTCACTAAAATATGAATAAGTGTAGGAAAATATTGGTCTAATATTATTGTTAGATTCGTATAATTAGTGTATTGACAAACCCATCTAATATATGTTATTAGACTCTTGTGATTAGTATATGATCTGTCTAATGTGTATTGTTAGATTGTCTAATCATTATATGGACAAACTTTTTTAATATATATTATAAGACTCGTCTAATTAGAGAATGGATAGAGTCGCCTGATGTGTATCAATAGACTCATCTAGTATGTGTATGAATAAACTCATCTAACGTATTATTAGACTTATATAATCATTGTATGGATAAACTCGTCTAATATATGTTGCAAGACTTGTTTGATCAGTATATGAACATACTCATCTGATGTGTATTTGTAGATTAATTAATGTATGGAATGACTCAGCTAATGTTTTTTGTTGTACTCATCTAATCAATATATAGATAAACTCGCCTAATGTGTATTGTTAGATCCATCTAATGTTTTCACTATACTTATATAATAAATTTTGAACAAATTTGTGTATTGTGTATTGCAAAATTTATCTAATTAGTGAATGAATTGACTTGCCAAATGTGTATTAATAGGTTCATCTAATTTGTTATGAAATGGTTAGAGTTGTCTAATCAATATATGAATGACTTGTCTAATATGTATTGCTAGACTTGTCTAATATATATTGCTAGATTTGTTTAATCAATACATCTACAAACTTGTCTAATATTTTTTACTTCACTCATTTAATCAATGTATTGTTAGATTTGTCTAATAATTTTGTAATACTCTTTAATCAACATATGAAATGACTTACCTAATATTTTTTGTTATACTCGTTTAATTTTTGTTTGTATAGTCTCGTGTAAAGGATAATCTTTTGTAATTTTTTTGCTATATTTTTCTAATTAGTGTATGGAAAGACTTGTCTGATATGTAATGTTAGACTCGTCTAATTAATATATCTACAAACTCATTTAATATGTATTGTTAGATTTGTCTAATTTGTATATGAACACACTTGTATATTAGAAACAAATCAAATGGATAAAATAATAAAATATTATTTAAAGAGAATTTTTTATATTGTAGAGTAAACAATTTGTATTATAAATAATATTATTTTAAGATATAGAAGTAAAATATATTTTTTATCTAAATTTTACTTTATTAAGTGACCAAGTAATTAAGAATCATAAAGGAATAAAATTTAAAATGAAAAGAAAATAGTATAAAAATTAATTAATACTTTAAATATAAGTTATTCTTAATAATTTATTAAATGGTCAAATAATTAAAAGTTATAAAAAGAAAAATTAAGAATAAAAAATAGTATAAAATAAATGAATTAATATTTTAAATATAAATTATTCTTTAATAATAAATATATTAAAATTACACTAGAAAAAAACATGACGGGTAAAATATGTCTAAGGGTACACATTAAAATAAGTAATTATTAATTTATTTTAAAAATAAACTAATTTTAAACTAATTTATAAAAATGCATACCATGGATTAAACTGATTAATAAAACAATTTCAATTTTATACATAATTAACGTTTTGGAGATTGGTATAAAGATTTCAAATTTGAGAAATTAATAGTATTTTTTAAGAAGTAAAAAGTAATAATTTATTAAGTATTAAATGATAGAGTTGAAATATGTAACAACCCTACAAATTAAAGATAATCCATTCATAGAGTTTCTTTACAATTTAAAGTGTCAAGCATCATGTCCAAAATGGAGAACATATATTAAACATATACATTTGGTGTAGATACAATCCATAATATAAAAGTTTTTCAAAAGAGCTCAAGTAATATAATACTTAAGTTAGAAACAGAAAAAATACTATCTACACAATATATAAACTCCCTTTCTTCTAGGTTCTAGCATTCCTTCCTTCTGCATTCTCTTCTGCTCCCACCAATATGGTGATCATAGCAAAAGGAGAATATAAACAATACACAAACCAAAGTAAAGGGTAAGCTAATGAAATTAAATTTCTAGTCTACACCAATTTTTAAGTTCAATAAATAAGATATCCACTATCAATAATATATAGAACATGCAATTAACCTTACTTAATTCAATCACAAACAATCTAAAAAATTCTTAGACTCTTTATCCGAATTCATGCATTGACTCATACCAAAAGAAACTTTGCACATGTCATAAAAGTGGATTGCGGCAAATGCCCTGATTCCACTTGGCCTAACCAACATGAATCAATTTCTTTTGGACAGGGTAAGTTACTTATGGCATCGCTAGATTAGTGGTCCCACCACTAATCCCACTATAAGAACCTCTTTCAACTCTCACTACCTAGCCCATAACACTTTGTGTGAGTTTGTAAACCTAGTAGAGTATAGAATAGCTTATGACCAACACTTATCCCTAGCCAATGCATAACACGACACTATAAAGGTTTGGATCTTTTCCTTAGAAGCACATCCCTCAAGCAACATACAATTCCATTAATTTCAATTTCTCCATTACATTACATCCATTTTATACTCTTAAACATGTCATATTTCCATAAATCACAATTCTCATCATTCAATATTTCCATCACATTATTCCATACAACTTAGCTCATCACACCAAACATACAACAACATTATTCTTCAACCATTCATCATTTACAACACAAGTATTTAATGGTACAAAATGACAACTTAACAACATAGGAACAAAATATTTGGAATTTTAGAAATAAAACAGCAATTTGTGTAAAACTCCAAAACTTTTTGTTTTTGCATTCAAAATGAAGATTATTGAATCAAGAATACAATACAAAAAAAATCAACCCAATTAGATAACTGTAGAAAAAGTTATGCACAAAACAAGCAACAAAGGTTAAAGTTGTCAACAACTAAAACTACTGGAACCTTACACGAAAAAATTCTCTAACTATAGACCTTAAATCAAAGACCCCTATGGTCAAAACAAAGAATCATATGTCTAGGAACAGTTGTCCAAAGTTTAGCTCAATTTGATAGTTAACGAAACAGAAATCACATTTTTCCCAAGATAACTCAAAGTTGGAAAATCTAACTCGCCTAACGAGAAAACCACTTTGTCAAATATGATTTTGGCACTCGCTCACCAATCGATGGGATCAACCAACGAGTTTACATAATGCAGATACATAAATCTTCATTTCAAATAGTATCTAACACCCAAATAATTCATCTCATGCTTCATTTAACACATAAACATATCAATTTCAATCCATTCAACTCAAAATTAACCAAAATATACTAAATTTAGAGATTAAATCAACACTTTGCATCTCAACACTAAGTCCTACACATATCACAAATTTCATATTTAAACACATTACCTACACCAAACCAATTTACACCAAATGTGATTCAACAATCAAAATATTTTTTTCACAACAATAACTAGCCAAAACACAATACACATGACAAGAATTTAAAATTAACTCCTCTTACCTCAAAAGTACTCGTACGTTTTTCACCACTTTTCACAACTCCCGCTCACCACAAAATACCTATTTACACCAAAGAGAACATCAAATTAATGATTTGATGGTATAGTTGGATTCACCAACACACCTAAAGTTCATGAGAGTGAAGAAAAGTCACATGCACTAAGAGAAAAACCTAAAAAGAGAAAGAAAATAGATTTAAGCTCTTAGAAACAAGAGTCGAAAAAACTTACTCTATTCTGAAAATTGATCGGTAGAACTGTTAGGGTTCTACACAGTGAGTCTAACAACAACCCCTAATCAAAGAGAAAAGTAGATTGGAACGAGGTTTTCAAGGAGAGAATATATAGGTTTTGAATTGTGGAAACAAGAGAGGTTTGTGTTGTGTTCTTCCCAAAATGAATTAACACACCTAAAATGCTTATTAAAAAAAAAAGAAAAAAAGAAGGGTCTCAAAATATATTTATATTTTTATGATAAATCAGATTAAAAACAAATCAAATGGATAAATGAGTAAAATAATTATTTGAGGAAATAATTTTTTTATAATAGTGTAAACAATTTGTATTATGAATAAATATATATTATTTTTTAAACTAATATTATTTTAAGAAATTAAAATAAAATGTATTTTTCTGAATTTAATTTTATTAAATAACCAAGTAATGATATATCATAAAAGGATAAAATTAAATATTATTAAAAACTAATAATTTAAATATAAATTATTCTTTAATAAATTATTAAATAATAAATTAATTATAAATTATAAAAGAAAAATTAAGAATGAAAAAAATAGTATTAAAATATCATAAATTATATATAAAAATAGTATTTAAATTATTAAATAATCAAGTAATTGTATACCATAAAAGGATAGAATTAAATATTATAAAAAATATTAATACTTTAAATATAAATTATTATTTAATAAATTATTGAATGACCAATTAATAATAAATTATAAAAGAATAATTAAGAATGAAAAAATAATATAAAAATATATTTTTTTGGGAAAATCAGATTACAAATAAAATAAGTAGATAAAAGAGTGAAATAACTTTTATGCACAAGTGACAGCAAATTAAATATAAATAAAAAAGAAAATGAACAATACCAAATAACTAAAAAACTAATATTTGAAATACTTGTCAATAAAATAAGCATGAGTGATAAAATAAATTTTACGGAATCTTCTTTTCTTATATTAATTAAATTATTTTAGTATTTTTCTATATTATAATAGACATAACTTATGAATTATATATAATTTGGATTGTTTTTCTTAACTACTCCAACTGTAAGGTCCACTTATCTTATATACCCTTATTTTAAAGGTTCTCCAAATCAGTTGGGCCTAGGGCTGATCTAAAGGAGACCAAGGATCCTAAATTGCCCTAATCCCACTCATTCTTCTCATTTTTAGAAAAACAGCCACCTTGTTTCCCTATTCTCTCCCAATATTGTGTTCTGCTAGGATTTAACCCCAGTCTTCACAGAGTTTGCTCAAGCTCGATCTCGTTTTCCCACTCAATGTAAGTGATTCTCCAGCTCATACCTAGGGATGTCAATGGGGTGGGTAGGGTACGGATAGTAGCTCCCCCGTACCCTATCCGCTGGATAAATATCTGTCTCGTACCCGTACCCATATCCGTCGGGTATCCGCTATGCGGGTACCCGCCTATTTTTTTCATATCCGCGGGTATCCACGGATACCCACGGGTATTTACAAAATTATTTAAAAAATAAATATTTAATCATAAATTCAAATAAAATAAAATACATCACTGTCATACATTTTAAATAAAGCTCAAATAAACTAAAGTTCATACAAGTCCAAATAATTATAAAAGTAAATATAAAATGACGTTCAACAAAATGAAAATTCTTTAATTAGTGTTTAGATCAAAAAGTCCAAATTTTCCAATTGATTCCTAAAAAATAAACAAAATAAACAAATAATAAACCTCAATTACCACATGCCAAGTATTCTTATTTTGATTCCATCATTTGACAACAAGCATACCATAAACGTCATTGTTTATATTGGATTTGATGTATATGTCCAATTTCAAATAAAGGAAAGAGAAGAATGTCAAGGGTGTACTTGGAAGAAGACAACGTACTAATACTTGAAGTTTGAAGAATGAAGACAGAAGACAAGATGTGCAACTTAGAAAAAATTATGCCAGAATATTTTTTACTAATATATATATATATATATATATATATATATATATATATATATATATATATATGATACGGGTACGGGTATCCACGAGTACAAATACTATGATACCCGTACCCGCCCCGTTAACATGCGGGTATCAAAAATACTCGTACCCGTGGGTAGCAGGTATCTATTTTTAATATCCATTTCCTACCCATTGCGGGTTTTATCCGCGGATACTCGCAGGTACGGATTTTTTTGACATCCCTACTCATACCTATCCTCCTTAAAGCATATTTTCGTATTTCCATTTAGGGTTCCATAGTAACCCTGTTTCTTTACTATTCCACTATTTTTCCAGCTTCTAAATCTGTTCCTTGAGCTATTGCGCTCCGTAGTTGGTGTCAAAGTCCTTTGCTAACCCTTTCCAAAGCTAGGGTATTGCTCTTTTAAATCAATCTTTTCTTGTTTTTGGGTCTATTTCGTATTTCTGAAGTGTGTATGGTATTTAAAATGATATGAACATGAACTATGCATTTTCTCTGGTTGAATCTTTGTGCTGGCTTGCGTGAACAGTGAAGGGATTTGATATCCTCGCCCAAGCGAGTGGTGCTCGCCTTAGCGAGAGTATCAAAAACTCCTCCCATGTACTGCGAGAGTTGTTGCTCAGGCAACGAGCTCCTGTTTAAGCGAGAGTTGATCTCGCTCAGGCGAGGAGGTCTCGCCTAAGCGAGAGAACGCGACAACGACACTGTTCTCTTTTCGAGCTCTCGCCTAGGCGAAAGGAGCTCGCTTGAGCGAGGGACCCCTCTCGCCTGAGCGAGACCCTTCAGCCTAAGCGAGAATTTGGGCGAGGATGCGTTTAGTGTTGTTTTTCCCTCTATACTTGGATGTTTGCAGTATGTTTAAATTGATCGATCTTGTAAAGCATGAATTGGGTGAATGTGTATGTGTAAGATGATTTATGGCCTATGATGGATAAGTTTAACATGATATTTGGCATATGAAATGTATGAAAAGGTTGGTTATAAAAGTAGCATGGAATTGGCATGAGAAATGATTCTATATTGAATTGTGAAACATGATTTGTATGTGGTTAGGGCGTAATTCCACGATAGTTTCGTGGTGGTGCCTCATTGGTTAGGGCGTAATTCCATGAATCTTTAGGTGAGATCTCATGGTGGTGCCTCAATTGGTTAGGACGTAATTCCATGACCCCTGTTAGTGGGAGTTCATGGTGGTGCCTCATTTATATAATTTAGTAAGGATTCAAGGTAAGGATTGCATCCTGACACTCTAAAGAGTTAGTTAGTCTCACATAGAGCGTACTGACTCTAGTGGTAAGAGTAGCAGAAGGTCTGGAACACTTTAAGGGCTAACCTTGTGCGTGGGGGGATGAAACACATGTAACAATTAACTCGGTAGAGTAGCTCAGTAGAGCAGTAAAGGCCACCACAAGTGCAAGCATTTGCTAAATCCGACTTATTATATGTATCCGGATGAGTCAGGTCTTGGGTCTTAGTGTATTGTTTGCAAGTCATAACATGTTTGGTTGAGATATGCATCTTGGAATATGAAATTGTATGTAACTGTATGATAAATCATTTTCTACTCTTGCTTACCCTTTTGCTTGTTTGATTTGTTATGTGTGTGGTTCTTTTGCTTGTTTGATTTGTTATGTGTGTGGTTCTTATCTCTTTGCGATGATCATCAATTTATTGATGTGAGCAGATGCGAGAATTACTCGTGATCAACAGGGAAATGATGATTCCGCTGCTTAAGCCTCTCCAGGATGATTTCCGTTTCTTCGAGTTTCATTTAGGGCTATGGCCCATGTATCATCTTATTTTTAAGTATTAATTGATTACTGTCAATCCTTGTACTTTGTTTTGTTTTGGCATCATGATGTGTCTTGTCTTCTTTTAAGTATCTTGGATACTTATATGAGTGATGTTATATTATGAACCTTTGCTCTTCATATTATATTGTGTGACGTGTCGTTTAAGTAAGTTTATCTATTAAATGGGACGTTACACCAACTTAAGTCATTTTTATTTTTTATATTATATAAGTTGAAAGTCTTTTTTAGGAAAAACATTAATTTTTGAATTACATAATTCAAAAAGATAATGAAAAATTTTATATTCATGAATGCTGGACGAAAATACAGAGGTTTACAAAAATTTTCCTGAATTTGTCGTCCAAAATGAATAATTTTATATAGATCGAGTTAAGCTTATGTAAACATTTTTCTATATAAACTTAATTCGACCATTTTAAATCAAGTTATTTTGGTTAGATTCATTTTAACAACAAAAGTTAGATAAATTTCATTCTGTCACATACAAAAAAAATTGATTATTTGATTTTATTTAATATTAAAAACACAGTATTATTATTTTACCCTTTTTCAAAACTTTATTGCGATTAAAAAAGTTATTTAATAATTGTAGTATTTCGATGGAGTTTTGAATTAGGATTTTATTCCACAAAAGCACATATAAATTGCTTATTTTTTATTTATACTAGAAATCTTAAATATTTTTAATTCTATTGAAATAAATATTATACAAAATAAATTAAATTTATTAAAAGCAATACATTTCAATAGTTTTTTGTTCATTTTAGTAGAACAAGATTGGATTTCGAAACAAATATATAAAGCTTATTTGTATTTTGGAATTTTCTTTGTCTGAATAAGGTTGAGAAAAATTGCAAACTCATGAAGTGGTTAAAATGAGTTATTAAAAAAGAATAAATACTATCGAAAATAAATTAAATTTCTTTTAAAATAATTAAGAACCACAAAAAGGTTCTTAATTAACTAAAAAGAAACTATCGAGAACTTAAATGTAAAAGTAAAAGAAAATTTACGAAGACACTTGAATAATTCATACATAAAATAGGTGAACAAGGATAAGAGTACGATGTTTCCTTTATAATTTCCATTTTTCACGGAGAAGTGAGTATTTTGTATATTTCGTCACCCAAAAAATTACACTATTTCATTATATATAGATAATTTTTTATAATTATTCTTCTATGTGGCACTCACATTTTATTTTGTTGAACTTCAAGAGAAAATTCAAATGGCATAAGATGTTTTGATGATAATTAAAGATCGAAGACTTTGAGGATGTGTTAACAAGTTTTAGCTTTCGTAAGTGTTACTTGAATGTTAGATAAGGTAGTTATAAAGTTAAAATACTCTATCGTGCATGTTTTTGTACCAAAATCTTGTTAGGTTTTACAGAGGGGGTTCACTGGGGAGAACAACACCAATGAGATCTGAGCCTAACCACATAAGACACTGACACCATTCTCAACCCAAAACCTTAAGACAATAGGTTTATGGGTCTTTATTCTTATATAGTGCTCTACTTTCTCATTTCTGGTCAATGTGGGACTTAGACTCACACTTGGATTCCTAACAATCTCCCCCCTCAAGGGTGAGTCCCTTCAACCACATTGGTACACTCCCCCTCCAGCGGAAGCTGCACTCGTCTGAGCCGGTATTAACCATCGGCTCTGATACCACTTGTCAGGTTTTAACAGAGGGGGTATCACTGGGGAGATACAACACCAATGAGATCTGAGCCTAACCACATAAGACACTGACACCACTCTCAACCCAAAACCTTAAGGCAATGGGTTTATGGGCCTTGATCCTTATATGGTGCTCTACTTTCTCATTTCTGGTCAATGTGGGACTTAGACTCACACTTGGATTCCTAACAAATCTCAAATAGGTCCCAAATTTTTTAGTTTTAATTAGGTCTATTTTTTTGAAAATACAATAATTATGCTCATTCTGTTTTAGTATGGTGTTAATGGTGTTAAATATGTGTCATGTGTCAACTCCTTATTTTATGATTTTTTTTAAATTTTTTTAAATTTATTAAATCATTACAAAAAAATTAATATTCACTGGAGGTTATTTTGTGGAGGTCAGAAAAATCCTCTCCAAATTATCATAATTCGTAAATTGTCTAGAGCCTAGAAAATAATGGAGATTTTAGTTCTTTCTTCGCAGAGATTTATAACCTCCACAGTTATAATACATTTTTTTTTCCTTTCCCTCTTGTTCTTATCTAAAGTTTTGTTCCCTCATTTTTTTCAGTTGCTCCTCATCTGTTTTTGGCGGTTCTTCATTCGA
>Ga0214545_1007477_pt1 | contig 18241 bp, 6 predicted proteins | sample CNSS4metaG_FD_160064 | JGI IMG/M metagenome (GOLD analysis project Ga0214545, IMG submission 160064) | Root nodule microbial communities from cowpea collected in UCLA plant growth center, Los Angeles, California, USA - CNSS4 | ecosystem: Host-associated > Plants > Roots > Nodule | place: USA...
AATCCATATTTTAAAAATATATATATATATATATATATATATATATATATATATATATATATATATATATATATATATATATATATATATATATCATGTTTTTAAAAGTTAAAGTGTTTGTCTGATTTCTTTTTCATATAAGAAAGTAGGGAGGTAAAAAAAAAATTGTAACGGTGAGTGTCTGTGAATAAAACTTGTAAATGGTAGAAAATGAATATTGAAAACAAATATTTGTGGATAACGGACATGAGTATTATTTATATCTGCATGTTAATAGAGTAGGTACAGGTATCATAGTATCTGTACCCGTAGATATCTGTACCTATTATATTCTAATTTAAATTAAAAAAATGATTAAAATATTAACACGTTGATTTTGAATGGATTATTTTTTATCGATTGATTTTAAAAAATCTCCATTTATTTGTAAATGGTCATTCAACACTATTTAAATAGGTTATTTGCACTTTGTTTGAAATTTATAAATATTATGCATTATATTTTTATTTGAATTTATAGTTAAAATTTGTTGTTAAATATTAAAATTTTCTTTTTATAAATACTCGCTGGTACTTAGGAATATCCTTGGATTTAAACAAAATATGCGGGTAGGATATCTGTAGAGATATGAGTATAGGTACGAGACAGATATTTACAGGTGTGGTATGAGAAAACTACTACCCGTAACCTACCTACTCCGTTGACATCTTTACAAGGAAGGCTGATTTTTTTTTTACGTACGGAAGGCTGATTTTATACTAGTGTAATACATAATATATTTTCTAATTAACAATTATGAAAGTTTTAGTGTTGTGTTCCTGTTATATGAATTTTAGAATTGATATATATGAAATCAATCTTTGTTAATAATTGTTTGCTCCAAGGGATATTGGTTTTAACAATTTGTCGTGTTAGAATAATTAACGTATATATGTTAATTTGACTTGGAAATAGGTATTCCTATTCTTTTATGCTTTGGTAGCAAAAGAAATTACGGGCTTCATGTTTTATTATATGTTGGCAGTGGTTAAATTATGTTTTGGTAATTGTGTTGTGATATTTTATGCTTGTTGGCAGCGACAAAAATATAGGAGAGTTGTTATGTGGCTTGGAGTTTTATAATCTATTGATTTAATGTTTTATGATATATTACTCTTAGTATACATTTAAATTAGAAATTCCAAAATTAGTACGTTTTAAATATTATGCAAAAGTTAGAAAGTTGTTTACGGTTAAAAATAATGGTGTAATATTGATTATGTGATAAAGTTATATATATTTGTTTGGAATTGTGAATGTATGTGATGATCCAATGAAAGGAAGGATATTCTATAAGTCTGAGTAGTGAGTTTAAGTGTTGACTCCACCCACAAGTCTTTTTAGGAAAGTAGTGGGAAGGGTAACTTTGTGTAGCTATGTTAAAGGTGGACTTCGTTAGGGAAGCTTCCGAGATAGTGGTAGGAAGTGACATCGTTTACCTCGCTCATACGACTTTATGGGTGTAGGAAAAGTGGATCCTGTCTGTAAGGCTTGTGAGAAGCAAAAGGGGAGGACTTCACTCGTAAAGCCCTTGGGAAGCAAGGGATGTGGACCCTAACTATAAGGCTTGTGAGAAGTAGGAAGAGTGATTGCTCTAGTGATGAGCAGTTGTTTGTGTTGGGAAAAATTCCAAGAATCACATTATTAAATAGAGAAATAAAATCAATACTAGGAAACACATAGACAACTCTACCATGTCCTTTGATCCTGAGTACACCCACACTCTCCAAAGCAATAATTTAACCCAAACCTCACACAACGCTCTTATTACAAGAGTATAAGAAATAAGAAAGAGAAAAAAGAGTCAAATACAAGCTTGAAGTTTCTTTGACTCAGGGCAAGGAACATCATAGACTTAGAACTCATTATATAGTTAGTGACACCCACCACCTTGGTTATCCTAGGCGATGTGGGACTTTTCAAGACATGTTATTTTTATCAACCCAACATTCTCCACTCTGATTAAAATAAACACATCTTCATTGCCTATACCAGCGATCATACTCCACCATAAGGAGTATCACTTGAAATCAAGTCGTCCTGAGAATTTCCACTTGGGATCAAACTATCTCAAGAATTTTCACTTGGAATCAAACCATCCCAAGAATTTTCACTTGGAATCAAACTATTCCAAGAATTTCCACTCGAAGTCAGACCATCCCAAGAATTTTCACTTGGAATCAAATCATCCCAAGAATTTCTACTTCGAATAGTTACCCCAAGAATTTCCATGCACCCTGCATCAAACGCCAGCAAAACACAAAGCAAGCCTAGATCCCAAAATAAGATCTACCGCTACAAAACCTCATCCTTTTCCATGGCAACGCGGTTATGCCATGAGGATATTTATCACATTTTTTTTTCACAAAAGATCATTGTCTCCCATAATGAGAGAGACACTCTTAGTCGAATCTGAATCATTTTTTTGTGATGTATCTCCACCTCGAGAATATTTCCTCACATGCCCAGGCTTTCCACATTGCCAACATACCACATTCATTTTGTGGTTTTTGTTCCCATGTGTCCCACTTCTAACAACCATAATTGAGTTTGTTGTCATGTTTTCGTTACTTTTCATCCTCCTCTCTTCACAAAGGATCTTACTAGCAATTTCATCAAAACTCAATGTTTCCTTGCCATACATCAAGACAAGCTTGATAAGTTTATAGGAGGACGGAAGAGACCAAATGAGTCTTAGAGATATATCTTCTTCCTCAACCTTAACTCTAATTGCCTCTAATTCACATACAATTTCATTAAGATTACTAAGGTGATCAGAGACTTTCATATCATCACTCATGCGTAGGTTATGAAACTTTTCCTTCAACAACAACCAATTTGATATGCCCTTTGCTTGATATAAGCCTTCAAGTCTCTCCCAAAGTTCCTTTGTCGTCGAAATTTTTTGCACGTTTGCAAGAACATTCTTAGCCAAACACAGACGAATTGCACTAACAGCTCTCAGATCTAACTCCTCCCATTCTTCTTCCTTCATGTCAAAAGGTTTTCCTTTTAACACCTTGTGTAATCCATATTGAATCAACACATCTTTGACTTGAGTTTGCCACAAGCCAAAATTCATCCTTCCAACAAATTTCTCTATGTCACATTTGATCACACTTGCAAAAGCCATTGCAACATGAGCAACCAAGGATGATTCTCCAACAAAAAGGAATTAATCTTTTCTGATGTGGAAGATCAGACTAAGCTGTAACCACATAGCATACTAAGAAAAAATCCTACCAAACTTGGAATTAATCTTTTCTGATGTGGAAGATCAGACTATGTCGCAACCATAGAGCATACTAAGAAAAAATCCTTACCGAACCATAGCTCTTGATACCACTATTGGGAAAAACCCCCAAGAATCACTTTATTAATAGAGAAATAAAATCAACACGAGGAAACACATAAACAACTCTCTCATGCCCTTTGACCCTGAGTACACTCACACTCTCCAATTGTCTTACTAGGAATCCCACTTGGATTGGACTTGGCCCACCTGGCCTCCGCCATGAGACAATTGTGCAAGCCACAACAATTTTGAAAATACTTTATGATATAAAAGTTACAATTATGGTAATGTTTTGCATGTGGCATCAATTGTCTCTTGGTAGAGGCCAAGTGGACCGGGTCACAATCGAATTGTGGTATTTAGGCTGTTACACTCTTAAGTAAAAAGAGTTGTGTCTTGACTAATAACTATAGCTTTTGGTCAAGTGGTAATCGCTCGATCCAATAATTGGTATCAGAGCCAAGGTCATGAGTTTGATTTCCAACGGGTAATTGCTGAGGGAGAGATTGTTGCAGGTGGCAGCAATTATCCCGTGGCGGAGGCCAGGTGGGCCGAGTCACAATCAAATCGTGGTGCTTGGGTTATTACACTCTTAAGTAAAAAGAGTTTGATGGTGAGTGGTTAAGTGAGACAACTGATAGGTTGCATGATATTTAGAGACATTGTAATAATGTATGGTTAGGTGAGTGGTTGTGTTTTATTATTGATGTATGCTAGTGATTATGATGTTTGTTTTTCTTTTGTTAGCTCACCCTTACTGCGATGATCGTATCTTTATATGGAAGCAGACATTAATGTAGATGCTAGTGAAGATGCATAAATGTGAGAAGCATTGTGGCTTAATGGAGAGGGTCTTTTTGAGATATACTATAAAATAATGTAATATGATTTTTAACGATATTATGAACATGATTTTATTTTGTTGGACTTTATCTATAGCAACTTCAATGGATTATAAGTTTGAGAAATGAAGGAAGTTTTAAATTTATTTTTACGTTTTAAAACACTGGTATCAGGGTTGTAACTTAAAAGTTTTTTAAATTTGTGTATTTTACGAAGTAATTTAGTAGCATCCTGGCAGGATGTTACAAGAAATATATCAAATATAAAAGAATATATAAAAAAAATCCATGGTTAATGTTGGTATAAAAACAAAATATTTAAAGTTATTTTGTTGAAGAGGTTGATAAACTTAGTGTGACAATGAAATACATGCACAATATGTTTATATGTGAAATTGAAAATGATTGAAGTTGGAAATAGTCAAACTTTGGTAAATAACTTACAAAGTAAACAAATATAATATCTTTTATTCTAATTATTGGGAGCATACAGATTAAGAATTATGCTTAATTAATGTGTTTTTAGAGTGATAATAGATAAAAAATTGATTGTGATTGTTTTAGAGATGTTGCAATCTTGGCACCACTTATAATACTAATAAATATAACTTGCTTTTAACCTATTTTTTTTAGTGTAAATTAGCATTGATAAATGTCATGTTTGATTTTTTGAAGAAATTATTGGTTTTTACTTGGTTATACAAAGTTTTACTAAAGGGTACAACAAATCAATAACCAAAGACAACTTTTACCAACCAAAGTATGGTCAAAGCAATTGGAAAGGTAATGTCAAATTGATGTAAACCGCATTTGCACAAGGGCTGATTTAGGATCTTTAGGGCTAGAATTTTGTAGGAAATGTGGAAAATTAGTGAGAAGGTGGATTGGAAAGTGGCTGAAATTCAAGGTTAGACAATATTTTAGAAACATTGATATCTTCAGCTATAGAATTCCAATTGAGGTGATTCCAAAACGATGTGAAAATTCACATTCTAAAATTGAACTTAGGCTCAAGAATTATTTATTTTGGACAAGTTGAACGAGAGATACAACTTTGAGATAAATTTGGACAAAAGTGATTTTCTAAATTTGACGATGGAAAAAAAAAAGGGGAATATGAAAGGTGGATGGAAAAATCACTTTTTCCAAGGGAGGCTGTAACATCCCTAAGGAATATTACTAATTTTTAATAAAATAAAATAGGAAATGAAAATAAAACCACATTTAATATAATACCATTTCCCAAAACGCGGGAAAAATTAAAAACTTTAATATAACATAATTCTTATGTTCGCAATTACAGTATTACAAAATCCATCAAAATTCAACATAATAAATTTTACATCAAAAGTCTAAATATAAAATCCATTCAAAAACCCAGGTAGCCCCTGCACTCCGCCTCTAAGCATCTCTTGGCCCAACTGTCAAATCATTTGCTCCCGGATAACAAGTTATCCGATCATCGCCACACACACACACACAAAAAGGGTGAGCTATGCAAAATATATAAAAATATACATGAAATAAATATGCCACCCATCCCAAAAATAACATGACTAATTATCTCATAGTTTTCAAATTTCCCATCCATGATCTCATAGTCCTTTATGAGTCATATACATGAACTGGGTCTTGGGACTTCACTGTGCTCCCACGAAACTAACCCATTCGTGGTCCAACCCTGTGAGCCTATCTTGCTCATAGTTCTGCCCTACAGACTCCTCGTCTGTAGTAAATCATCCAAGCCTTCTTAACTTGGACCCTGACACGCACGCAATCACCATACTATGGACTCCTCGCCCAATAGCAGCCGACGGGAACATAATAGTTCCTTGCCCATCTTGCGACTGACGCATGTAATCACCATACTAAGGACTCCTCACCACTTAGCAACCGACGGGAACTACACAGTTCCATGCCCATCATGCGTCCAACCATCAAGCACATCCCATACCCCTATTGGACTTAGTCCTTCAAGCCCAACACCACAAACACATGCAATTAATTCCTTAGCCTAGGAAACACCAAGCAAACAGTCCAAAACAGTGCACAAACACATGGCTCCGCGCCATTCTCGCTTAAGCCATGTCTGTTCGCCCAAGCTAGAATCTCGGTCTCGCTTGAGCGAGCGTGTAACAGTGGTTGTACCTCGTCATCTCGCTTAGGCGAGCTCTCCTCGCTTGAGCGAGACCTCTAGTCACTTGAAACACACAAAGCTCCTTGCCTGGACGAGGATTCACTCAACCAAACACCAAGTCTCATCGCGACCTCGCTTAGGCGAGCCATTCCTGTCGCTCAGAACCCCAAAATCCCTCGCCTAGGCGAGAAGTCGTGCTCAAAACATCCAGGTTTCCTCGTGACTTCGCTTGGGCAAGTGTCTTTCGCCTGAGCAAGATACCAAGTCGCTCAACCCCGTCCATGGCCGCCTAGGTGAGAAACGCGAACCAGAACCAAAAATGAGACTCTACAACTCTCGCTTAGGCGAGATGGACTCGCTTGGGCGAGACTTGCAGGGTTTCGAATCTGTTCACACGCACAGTTCACTCTAAACAATGCACAACATACCAAAACACATTTCTATTCGTACCAAATCAATTTACACACATTGCAACAACACATAGGTATAATGTAGACTCCATAAAATTCCTAAATTCCAAGTTTCACACCATTCCTGTATATACAATGTATAAACCCCTTTCCTTCATGTATTTAGTTCAAAATTCAAATAAAACAGTACCAAACTCACAACCCCCAAATTCCCTCATGTGCATCACGAATTTCAGTGCATAGTTTCATCAAAATCATACAATAACATACAACAACACAAATTTCGAGTTCAGCTCCCCTAACCTGGAATTCTAGGCTAAAATTGGGAAGAAACTTGATGTTCCTTTGTTCACCACGGATTTGCTTCAGACCTCCTCCCTATACACTCCAATCAATATAAGCTTACATTCCCAATTCCATGCTCCTACATAATATTAAAATTAATAATAAATCCACAACACATAATTGGCATACATAGGACTTGAACCCAAGTCCTCTTGCATACAATAAAAGTACTCTCAACCACTTGAGCTTGTACGTTTTCACATCACATCAAACAATAATTAATGTCATAAAGGCTCTTTCTACCCGCATTTATTCATTAATTAATTATTTAATTAATAAATTTCCACGGGTCTTACAGAGGCAACACACAGAGATAAGAAAGTCTTTTAGTACAACCAATGAGTTCTTGAATTACTTAAGAACTTTAGGAGAATCACTCTCACTAAGATAAAAGATGTAAACTCTAATATTTCTAAATAAACCTCAACTTGTTTCATTGATAAAAGTGGTCCAACTTATATTAAAGCTCCAGCCATCAAAATTTCCAAGGATTCATTAATTGCAATTACATTCCACTTAAGCTAATAATGATCCAACTTATGCTAATAATGATCCACTTAAACTAATAAAGACTCCACAACTTAATGATTGATTGTAATTGAAATTGTGGCAACCAAAAGTCACCCCAAAAGTAATAAAACTCAACCCACAACTTATAAAGCTAACCGTCCACATTCTTGGTATTGTAACATCCCAGTCATGCAATAATTTGAAATAAAATAAGCTAAAACTAGTGCAACCAAAACTATGCTTGTTGGTCGTTCCAAATCACAAGTGTTACTCATTTTCTTGAGTTGAAATTATGACAATTGAACTTCATTAAAAACCATGTCACCTCCTTTTTCTTATATCCAGTAGGATTTACATCATACCCTCCTTCTTCGACAAGATTCATCTTAAATCTTAAGGCTCTATTTTCCTACTAATTTTAATAAAAGTTTATTATGTCCTTGCAAAGGACTTTATGTTTCCACAACTTGAAGCTAATTCTCATCCTTTAGGATTAAATACAACTTGAATAAATTTAGATTTATTCCTTTCTGATGGTTGCAATCCGTGGAGCACGTCTCTTACCAACACTCCCTCACCTTTATATGTAACAACAAATAACTTCATGTGTTGTGTTTTATTATCCTCAACATTTTGTTTTTTATCAACAGATTGGATGTATAAGAAAGTAATAGGAACAAGCTTCATTTCCAAACATAGGAGCTAGTGTATTTCATCCACATGCCCATGTTTTTGTTTCGTTAACATGACTTCACAAACATTAGAAGAAAATTCATTGACAAATAAATTTTCCTTGCTCTTTTTCTCTAGTTCTTTTTCTTCTTTTTCTCTTTTTTTTCCCTCTCATTCTTTCTTCACTCTCTATTGCTTCTTTTTCTATTTTCTCCTTCAGCTTATGTTGATCTTTACTGACTTGTATTTGTGTCATAAATTTCAACTTAATTTTATGTCCTTCATGCCTAAAATAAAGTGAGCATTCATCAAGATTGAGTGTTTTAAAACAAAGTCATAACTATCCTAATAAAAGATGACAAGAGTCCATGGAACGATATCACGTACTTCTTTAACACATTGTCCCATAGTGAAATTGATCCATGCTAGATTCACATCAGAGATTGTTAGAAAGTGGAGTTTCTCCACCAATATTTAGCTCACAACATTGTTGTTACTTTCGTAATTATATGCAACTAAACATGAATGACATTCGACTAAACATTTTTTATAGTAAATTTCCATCGTTGTTCCAAACCCAAAATCGAAGCTCTAATACCAAATGATGTAAATCACATTTGCACAAGGGCTAATTTAGGATCTTTAAGGTTATAACCTTGTAGAAAATGTGAAAACTTAGTGAGAAGGTGTATTGGAAAGTGGCTAAAATTCCAAATTGGATAGTATTTTAAAAACGTTTATATCTCGAGTTATAGAACTCCAATTGAGGTGATTCCAAAATGAGGTGAAAGTTCATGTTCTGAAATGATTTTGGGCGAGTAGAATGAGAGATACGACTTCGAGATAAATTTGGACAGAAATGATTTTCTGAATTCAGTGATGGAAGAAAAAAAAAAGGTGAATATGAAAGGTGGAAGGAAAGAACCACTCTTTCTAAGGGAGGCAACACATAAAGGATAAAAAATTCCTTTGATATAGCCAAGTGACAACCAAAAGTCACTCAAAAGCAATAAAACTCAGTCATGTAATTATTTGTAACAAAATAAAATAAAATAAACTAAAATTAGTGCAGTAAAAAACATGCATGCTAGTCGTTCTAAATCAGCAAGTGTTACTTATTTTCTTGGGTTGAAATTATGATAATAGGGCTTCATTAAAAATCATGTCGCCTCTTTTTCCTCTATCGGTAGGTTTCTCATCACAAATGCATGTCATAGATTGTGTTATAAAATATAGCTAAACATGATCCTCATTTAGGTGCCCTTAAATTTGAACATAAGGTTCAAAGTTTATTCAATAATTACATAAGGGTTGTGATTGTGAAGAAGAATTTGATACCACTTGGAATAAAATGATAAAAAAAAAATACAAATTTCATAATCATTGGTTATAATTTAAACACTACATATAACAAAAGGTGTATTTTAGTTGATATCAAACCCTCTAAAAGAAGTGGGAGCACAAAGAATGTACCGAGTGAGATCGAATGGAAAATAAGAAGACTTACAACTCTTAATGATATTTAAGAATATGATAGAAAAATTGACATCAATTAAAGGTTGAAAAGGAATTCAAAAATAGTCAAAGTATGTCTCCATTAAGTTTAAATACTAATGAAAGACTAAAACATGCATCTATGATTTATACTCATATTATCTTTAATTGTTTTTTTTAAGAATATCTTGAGACAACATAAATACTTATATATTGGTTATAGATACAATAATATATCATAAGATGAAGTTAGTTTGAATCTCACGCTTTATGAGAAATGTATGAAAGAAATATATGAAAATCTTTTACTCTAGGAATAATCGAGGCTTTATAAGAAATATATGAAATTATTGACTGACACAAATTTTATTCAACAAAAATTTTTTTGTAGTCATGTTTTGAAGGTTTATAATGTTAAATGTATTTAAGAATATCCAATAAACATTTATTGAAAAATGATAACAAATATACAAATAAATATCCAAAGAATAATATTCTAACTCTAATAACGAAGATAATACTCCTATATACTGTTACATGATTATGACATCATTTTACATTCTAGTTGGAAAGTATAAAAATGTATAGAAACTCAATGTTCATGCAAGGAAAATAGTAGATCGTTATGGGATTCAGATTTTATCTTACCACAATTTTTGAACTTTTTGGATGGATACTATTCGATCCTATTCATCATGTCTTCATCACTTGACACTTGATGGAACGTTGGGGGTTACTTGCAGAAAGGACTCCAATGATCAAGTTAGCAAAAATTCTCAAAGTTAAATTTCAGATTATGCACTAATGAAATGCCTACCTTTAACTGCTAGGGTCTACTCTTATTTATAGAGGATTAACGTCGTTTTTACCTTGGTTTAGACCATGGGTTGGACCTTGATTATGTTCGCGGTGGCCCAATCTTCATTGGCCTTGTATGGGTTTAGTTGGGCCTAGATTTTAGGCCCATCATTCCTTTATATACCTTGGTTTAGACCATGAGTTGGACCTTGATTATGTTCACGATGGCCCAATCTTCATTGGCCTTGTATGGGTTTAGTTGGGCCTGGGCCTAGACTTTAGGCCCATCATTCCTTTATTATAGTTCTACTGACTTTTCTCTAAGTTAGAGTAGACGATATTGCATTGCTATGGTTTATTGGTGCCGGAGTCGTTTTTACGACTAACGGATTCGCCTAGTTGGCTGACCATGCCGTTATGCACTTTAGATGTCCCAAATTTATTGATAAAGTACTGACTTAGAATGTCGTCATGTATTAAATTATGGTTCATATATAACCTCCCTCCCTTTAGTAGGTGACTTTTTCGGAATAGTAGCCATTTTGACCCCTATGTACACTCAACAAACTATATTTCTTTGATCCATCAACTAATATGTTACAATGAATCGTGTAATCATTTTAGTTAGGTTTATAAAGGATTGTAATTTGTAATTTTTTAAATATTGTGTTCTGATTTACTTTTATTACAACAATCTTGTACTTTGAATACTTTTTATTGGAAATTCATCGTATAGACAATGAATTATTTGGTTTATTGAATGAGTTTTTCTTTTAGTATTTAGCTAATATATTTCTGGTTGGGATGTAAAATGATCTTTTGGTATAATTATAATTAAAAATCATGACATGTATTTTTCAGACAACAACTTTCACAATTTTATAGTATTGATTAAAATAGAGAAAATAATTGATGTACATTAAAAATATACATGAAATATATATTTATGAAAAGAATAAAAGTTATAAGTTTATGAAATATATGATGTGATAAATAACATAAATAAAAAACTATAAAATTAGGTTTCCAACAATTATTTTTATATACTCTTATTCTAGTTTTTTCTTTTTTTTTTGTCATCATTCTAAAGTGATGGGTTGGTATAAAATATAAAAACAAAATGGATAATATATGTTTTTTCTTAAGAAAACATATGCAGGTCGATTGATAAAAAAAAAGTTTCATGAAAAAAATAGTTAGAAGAAAAGAATTATCGGTTTAAATTTCATTATTTTTTAAAAATTGATAAGTACTCACAATTTTATTTGTAGTGAAAATGAAATCCACTAAATAAAAAAACGTAAGTGGATAATGATATAGAAGAAAGTTTACTGCAAAGTTAACATGCCAAAAATTTAATTAATATATATGCAAAGATGATGTGTTAAGTGGTGCGCACTGTTATGAAAATCATCACCTAGCATGTGTGAATTTTGTGACTAAATTAAGAAATTTATAAACTTTATCACTTACTTTTGAAAATTTTGTATGTTTTATCATTCCACCTTTTTCTTGTATCTCATCTAACTTTTTCACACATTTTGTCACCCCACCCTTCTTTTAAAATATTTTTTCACCTAACTTTTTGTTCACACAATTTGTTTCCATATCATTATTAAATATTTTTGTTTTAAATAAGCATTGCTATTATAAATTGTGTCCCCAATTATAATTTATTGGACCTATTGGCCCATTATCCTTGTTCATAATAAGCATCTTGGGTATTTCTTTTATCACACATGTATTTTCTTCTTACACTACTTTTCGGTTGAAGAATCTAAAAATGCATTATAGATTCTAAATATGAAAATGCATCTAAAATTATATAATTCCAAAACTAAAAAAATGTATTTAGAATTATGTAATCCAGAAATTATTTCAGATTACATATCTAGAAATATATTTTAGATTAAAAAATCTGAAAATTTTAAAATGTGCATGTGTGTTATTTTTTTTATTTATATTTTTATTAAAATTAATTATAAAAATAAGGATTTTTTTATAATTTATTATTATTAAATACTTTTTAATTATAAATAATTATTAAATTTTTAAAAATTAGTTATTAAAAAGATTAAATAGCAAACTTAAGGAGCGTTTATTTACATTTTCATTCATTGAGAGTATTTCTGTATTTTCATACTATAGGATGCATGTAGAAAACATGGGTGTGGAAGAAGAAACTGTCTAACCGTATCACCCAAAGATTGATGGGAATTGCTTTCTGCACCCAAACAAAATTCTTCTGGCACCCTACAACTTCTGGAATTTATTTTCTGGAATACAATATATAATTTTAAAAAACAATTATTAAAAGAAATCATCCAAAAATTTCTCAAAATTTTTTATGTGGAGGTGAAAAAAAAATTGATGATTAATTCATTGTGCCTTGTAACCATATTCTCCACATCTTTTCCCTTCATATTCTTTATTTGTACTCTTTGTTTCCACTATATCTTAGATAATATAATCCAATAACATGCTTTAATGCTAGCCAAACTATTATGTGTCAACATTTTTAATTTCATAACTTATGAAATAAGAACAATCTGGTTCCACTAGTTTGATAATATCATCTCTAACAATATATATATATATATATATATATATATATATATAAAATTTATATATACATCTTATATTCCTATTTTATTTAATTGTTTTATAATAAAAAGTGGAAATAAATTATACAAATATTAAAAATATTTACATACAGATCTCAACAACACACTACATTATAATTCACTTCAAATCACCCATTATTTTTTTTTTATGTAACCATTATTATTATTTTGTTTTCTCGGAAGATTTAAAAAAAAAATGTACGAAGCTATCTTAAATAAAAAAGAAAAGTAATAGAAATACAATGTCAGTGTCTTATATTAACCTGGGCCTTGAATGTATGAGTTTAGCCCAAAGACAGTCGTTCGGGCTCTCGAACTAGAATAAATTTGGAAAGTTGCAGGAACTGCAAAGTGCAGAGGAAGAAAGAATTAGGGTTTTCATCTTTGTCATCAGAAAACGAAAATGATTTACGACGTTAACTCTCCACTTTTCCGATCCTTCCTTAGTCAGAAGGGTGGCTCCTCTGATAAGAGGTTTGTGCTTTCTCTCTTCCTTTCGGTAAACCGTTGAGGAATTCGAATGTATTGAATTGTTTGTCTTTTGTTATTTGCCTTCGGTTTTTGAGCTATTACCATTTTCTTGTTTGTCTAAGTTCGTTTTATTTGTAGATATATAAATTTTTTATTGTATGTATATCTGTTTTTTAGTTTCTGTGTTTGTCGCATCCTTCGCCATTAAAATAAAGAAGAAAGAACACAGACACGCTTAGACATTCATTGTGCGACAACAAGTTGTGTTTTTGGGCGTATTTGGGAAGAGGTCCGGACATAGTGGGTTTCTTTTCTTTTGTCAGAAAATGAAATATAAAGACTTTCAATCTTCAGCAAGTGGCTTTGCATAACTTCATGTGACAATATTTTTTAAATTCATTCTGTTCAATTTTATGATTGCAAGTGAACTGTTATGTGACTTTCGTTTTTGCTCATGAGGGCATCTGCAATTCGATATGTTGAATTATTGACCAAAGGAGTTATCACTAATGGCTGCTGTGAGAATGACAATTAGATTGGTTTAGGATGCAATGTTGTCAAATGGAGGCACCATAGCCGCCATAGTGGAATTGCCTGGTTGATTTTTTTCTTAATCACAGTAACAAATTTGTTAGGGAGGCCCACCATGGTGGTGGTGCTATAGGCTGCAATGGTGTGTGTATACTGATAAGTAGGCCTATAGAGCAAGTAACAAATTAATGATTCTTAATCTACTACATGGGGTCAGCTAATGGTTTTGGATATTAAATGTGAAATTTGCATCCACTGAAGGAGTTTTTCTTTGGCTGCTTGAAGTATTCAAATTCACTGAAAAAGATTTTGAGAAGGTTAATTTGAAATAATGGATTGAGTAAATAGAGTTGTAAATCATTTTCTCGAATTTCTGTTCCCATGGTACACTTGCGAACAAAGATGAATAGTGTCATTTTTTCTTATCTGGTACACCCTATACGGAGATATAACACTAATTTGTTTTATTTCTCGTGGTCTTAATGTATGGTTGCATTAGCAGGGAAAATAAATTATACACTTTGTAATGATGGAAATTTTGTAATCCTGTTTTGCTGTTGATAGCACATTCTGTTGTCTCTATACTAATTGACGAGAACCTGTCATGAAATTTGACGTTATATAATTGTTCGTGTGGCCATGACTTGATGATTAATATGTAGTTTAATAGTTTAATGTCAGTGTTTTTTATTTTGTTTGGATGTTAACAAATTTGTCTATATCTTTACTAGCGTTGCTACAAATGATTGACCTTTCCATCTTCTCTTATCATTGGTTGATTCTGCTGTTCTCCCTCCATACATGCACTCTTGCATTTTTTGAAGTAGACATTTTTTATTTATTCAGTTCTGAAATATGTTTTAGTTTTCTTATCTCAAAATAAATAGAATTATCTGAGAAAACAAAGGTTTTGTAGTTAATTATTAGTGTGTTTTTATCCCAATGGAAACCAAAGTTTATCTTGCTTTTACGTTTGACCTTTTTGAATGTGTGTACAATGAAATCAATTTAACAAATTTGTAATCATTTGTATATTATCGAGCACTTTTATGTGTTATAAACTTACTTCAATTCCGAGACTACTCTCAGATTTATGAATTATCAGATTCATTGGACTTCTATCAGTTACAGATTGTCATTTATAATAAATGTGCCTTAGTGTTGCGTGAACTAAATTCTGTTTTGTGATGACATGATGGATTAATCTTTTTCCACTATACAGTGATGTGTTGGTCTTGTTTTCGAGATTATATTGAAGGTTTATCAAATTGTTTTGTCTCAGGAAATCAGAGGAGCAGAAGCCAAAAGAGCAGAAACCCAAAGCCAGTGAGAACAAACCTATAATGACAGAGTGATAACAACTTGTCCTCATTCGGTTGTGGAATGAAATTAGATGGTAGTAGGTTTTGTGTTGCTGCTATAAAATAGAAGATCCTTTTGTTTGTGTTGAGTTACATGCAGTGATGCCGGATTTTGTTATTGTAATGGATTGATTTTGGATATGCTTGGAATGAAACAGTAATGGACACAATTTGAGCTCAGCCATTGGAGACTTTCGCACATTTTGGAATATTTTACGTAAATACAAATGTTTAAAAAATAATCATAAATTAAGTTCAATATGTTGGTCGTATGCATATTTGTTTTTGTGTATAATGGTTATTGCAGAATACTTGCATGTGTAGGTTATGAAGTAATTTTTTAATTTATATATATATATATATATATATATATATATATATATATATATATATATATATATATAACAAAATTATAAAGATCACCTAGAGTTACGATTTCTATATCAAAGATTTTTCCTAATTTATATATTAAAGATATTTTTGAAATGCCAGTATTCAGAATGACTTATCATATAAAAAATATAAGTGATAAATATGTTTTTGCTTTTTCAAGTTTTAGTGAAATTTGGAATTAGTCCTTCTTCAAAACTTTTGATTAATTAATGCGTTTAAAATGTCAAATAAATTTGACAAAATTTGATAAGAAGGATTAAATTCACGTATCTTTATAAATAAAGGACTAAATTGGTATAAAGTTTAAAAAAAGGACTAATTCTAAAATTCACTCAAACTTAAAACATATTTAATCCAAAATATAAATTAAAGTTTACATTAAATTTATAATAAATTTTCTCATACAAAAAAAAATAACTTTTTTAACTTCACGGAAAATTGATTCGATTGAACGAAAAATTGGTTTTATTAGAAATTAAATTGCAGTATTATTTTTGTTTTAAAAATAAGATCTAACTCTCCTATTCTATTTTTTCTTTGGGAGAAACTTTGAGAAGATCAACCTTATGTTATTAATATAATTTACAATTTATTTAGACACTAGCTTTCGTTTATTCCAATTTCATTTTAGTTATTCAAATTCATTAAGGCAATCACTGCTTGAACTAAATTATCTGGTAGTTAAATATTTTAACACAAAACTAATAAGATATAAAAATTAAATTTTATTAAACTACACAAATTTCATCTCAATTAATATTTCTTTCAAACTCAAACATTTGAAATGTGTTCAAACAATACATGGTTCTACATAAAATATGACACTTTGACTATATAAGATAAGGTTAAATACAAAACATAAATAACTTCCTTTACTTTCCAAAACAACTAAATCAAACATAATAAAATTTTAGCATGTGAACAAGTTGAGATAGAGATAGTGTCCCATTACTCATTAAATATTCGTGCAAGTTTCTTTTATACATGCAAATATCTATAGATATCTATATTATTAATTTTAATTTTTTTAAATTTAAATAAAATTATTTAAAAATAAATCTTTAAAATATAAATTTAGATAAAATGTTTTTTAGTACATAATAAAATATTAATGTAAATAAATTTGGTATTTCTAAAAAATAAATTTAAATAAGTTGTATCAAAATATTAATTTTAAAATATTAATCTTTTTTAAAAGTAATTTTAATTTTGTATGTCTAAAAAATAGAAATATATGAAGTTAAATTTTACACAATAATTTTATGATTAATATTGTGACATCCAATTTAAATGGAATAAATTTCTAGAAACATCACATAGTTATACATAAATAGAGCACAAGACAAGGAGTATAATAGATTTACCATTACAGTTATACACAAATTACTAGAAAAGAAAGCAAAGTCACTCTGCAACGCCATAAATAGAATTATCCAAAATATTAATGAGCCAACACCAACTCGTGACTAACTAAATTGCAACATTTCCATCATCCTAATGACCACTAGGGGTTTCCACATCTATTCACACCAATAAATTGGTGATCATTGCAAAAAGGAAAAGTCAAACAGAGAAACATACACTAAACAGAGAGGTAAACTAGAGTGAATATTTTAATCATGTTATAGAGCAAGTAAATGTTAAATAAGGATATAAACAAACAAAGTAGTAGGCCTTCGATCATGTAATAACAAACAAACATGACTCTATGACTCAATTATCCGGATTATAATCTTGATATAAAATTCTAAAGGAAGTATGCACTTGTACTAGTTTCTAAACTCTGTAAAGTCTAGACACAAGAGGTTATCACCCAATCACACCCTAGGGTTAATCCCCTGATTATCTAAGGTCGTTATCCTGCCAAAGACTGGGACCTCCTACCACTCTCACAACATAAATCATTCTACTCTATGTGAGTGTGAACGATTATTAGAGTTCAGGATTAGGGATGTCAACGGGGCGGGTAGGGTACGGGTAGTAGCTCCCCCGTACCCTACCCGCTGGATAAATATTTGCCCCGTACCCATATCCATATCCGTCGGGTATTCGTTATGTGGGTACCCGTCTATTTTTTTCATATCCGCGGGTATCCACGGGTATCCGCGGGTATTTACAAAAATATTTTAAAAAATAAATATTTAACTATAGTTAGTGCTTAGATCAACAAGTCCCCTTTCTCCGATTGATTATTGAAAAACAAACAAATAAAAAATCACTACCAATTTATATTGTAGTTTATTTTTGAATAAAATATTAAAGAAATTACTAACTTCATCAATGTCCACCTCTTGCAACATTGTATAAAGTTTCATGTTG
>Ga0214545_1007478_pt1 | contig 18237 bp, 13 predicted proteins | sample CNSS4metaG_FD_160064 | JGI IMG/M metagenome (GOLD analysis project Ga0214545, IMG submission 160064) | Root nodule microbial communities from cowpea collected in UCLA plant growth center, Los Angeles, California, USA - CNSS4 | ecosystem: Host-associated > Plants > Roots > Nodule | place: USA...
TGAAAAAGTTTAAAACAATAAAAAAATTAAAAGGGGAAAAATATATATACATATATATAGTTAATTAAATTAAAATAAAATCAAAAGAAATATATATATATATATATATATATATGTATATATATATATATATATATATATATATATATATATATATATATATATATATATATATATATATATATATGGATTTCAAAATTAGTTTAATAAATCTGGTATACATATATTTTAACATTTTTAGTTTTATTGTTATAAGGTTTAATAAAAGTTGAAAATTGTTCTTGTATGAAACCAAATTATCTCAATAGTTTTTTATGGGTAACATTGTTGGAGGTAGGTACCTGAAAGACACTGAGACACTCAAGTTAATGACACTTTGATATTGTGTGTATATTAACACTGAATTAAAATAAGTATGTCTTTATTTTTGGATCCTGAACCTTATTTTATATTATCTGACTTTAATCTGACTTCATTGTTTTCGATATCGTTTTCATTCTTTCATAAATACTAATATAAAACTCATGAACACCTCGTTGTAATTTCTGAAAATTTGGATTGTGTATCCACATCTGTACATTTGTACGATATACGTCTGTATATAACATATCCTTCAACTGGGTTGACACACACCGGTCCTTAACTGAGTTGAAATGTACTCAACTTACTTACATGTTGATGGATCGAGATACAACCGGCCTTCCCAAGCACCAGCCATACAAAAATAAATAAAACTGAAAAAAAAAAGCAAACAAAATAGATATAAAATTACGACTAGCTAAGAATGTTTAGAAATGTATCTTTATTAAAACTTTTTAGATATAAAATTATGAGATATTAATTGTAAATATTGTATAAATGGATTAGAGTACCAAATATTCTATTATATATAAATTCTCTGTCGATAAAAAAAAATGTTACAAAGATTTTAAGGTATTTGTCCCTTAAAGGGATTTTTTTCTATCCGAGTGTCATTCTAAAACAATATTCTATTTTTTGTTACTCTTTTCTAAATGATATTATTATGATAGCAATTTTCTTCTTCTCCATTTATACATATTTTCTTAAGATCCCTCCACCGTAATGAATCATGAATGCTATGTTACTCGGTTCCTCACACCACTGAATGTATATTCCCTGATCACATTCTTTATTATCCCCATCTGATTATCCTGTGAAAATATTTCGTATTCATATTACCTACCTTTAGGCTTCTTCTTTAAAATTTATCTTTCTTAAATCTGTAAATAACTAGCTTATGTTTGCGTGAACCTTTGTTGTATTTATGTTTCCTAAAATCTCATTGTTCCATACTTTTAATTCCATATTTTTTCTCTTCAATTTCTTTTTTAATTTCCAGATTTCATTTCATCACATTTCCCTGAACCCTCTATGAGTGTTCCCACACATCTACATTTTTGAAATGTTTTGGCCCCAAATCAAATGTATTATGAATATCTATCTAACGTATATATATTTTGTTTGTACAATATATATGAGTTGAAATATTTTAAATATTCTTTTTATATATCTTAGGCTTAAATACCTTTTTCGTCCTCATTTTCGTAGTGTTTGTTGTGGATGGTCCTCATTTTTACCAAATGTTTAAAATGGTCGTCATTTTCGTAGTGTTTGTTGCGGATGGTCCTCATTTTTACCAAATGTTTAAAATGGTCATCATTTTTGCAATTCGTGTTTAATTTAGTCATTTTTTGTGACGCTGTTTAAATCAGTAACAGAACAATGTACAAGTGTCACTATTTTAAACACGAATAGTGACACATGTACGGTGCTCCGTTACTTATTTAAATGACGTTACAGAAAATGACTAAATTAAACACGAATTGCGAAAATAAGCACTATTTTAAATATTTGATAAAAATGAGGACCATCCGCAATAAATACTACGAAAATAAGGACCATTTTAATCATTTAATAAAAATAGGACCATCCGCTACGAAAATGAGGACCATAAATGTATTTAAGCCTATATCTTACTATGACTTTGCTGATTATTTCAAATGTTTAAAATAACTCTAATTCTTAAATTCTAAATCATAAACCTTAAAAATTTCAAATTATATAACTAAATACCTATGACATTGTCAAAAGGTGGGTTTGTGTTGGTGAGAACAAATAATTATTTATTTCAAAGATAACTTTTGTAGGTTAGGCCTATCCGGAAGCATCATGTTTCTTATTCCAACTAATGTAATTAATGTTACAAAATATGGGTGCGCATTAATAAAGTTATGGTTACATATATATATATAAATACTCTAATTATATCATTCATGTCAAATAACAATAACTTATTATGATAGAGATTTTTATAGATTTTATGACTGAATCTTTCTTCTTTTTCATACTTTTCAATACATAAAATCTTTTAAAGAATCTGAATTTAATTCCACTTAAATTCACAATATATTCGATGTATTGTGATGTAATTAACACAAAAATTATTTTTGATATATGGCATTTTCGATCTTTATGTCAGACCAATCGGAGACGTCAAATTGACATAGCTGCTTAAAACAAACGTCCAAGAACGTTGATTAGGTAAGGATCCACATCCCTTAACGATGGATGCACAACACACTGACTCAAATTAGCACAATTTCAAACTAAAATTTGATAGTATTTGACGTCTATGCACTAACATGCTCTCTTTTCTATTTAAGTTTTGTTTGTATAGACCTGAAAAGCAAAAAGTATTCTTAGTATAGCTAAAAAAATTTACCAACATAGATTAATATCGAAACTAAAGCTATTAACACAAAATGTAACTATTAACATTAAAGCTATCAAAACTAAAATAATTAAGATAAAACTAAAATTTTCATAGTCAAAATCTCGTCTTAGACAGTTTTCAAGCAAAGTGCTAATGTTATTGTGGGTCCGAATTAATTTCATTGTTCCAGTAGATACACTACACACTTCTTTCTTATTCTCTTGATATCATCATTTGTTAGAAGTCATGAATTCTCAAACTGCTGAATAAAATAATACAACTTCATTATATATGGATGTCAATGTTTAAAGTTTGATGTAATTTCTAATATGTGATAGGTATATATATTATTATCTCTATCCAATCATCTCTAATTGCAGCTCGAGTAATGGTTTTTATCCAATACATGACGTAATAGCCACATTCCCATAAATCTTACTACTTGTTACACTAAACATGACAAAAAAAATCACATATCAAAGTCATAAATTGATATGCAAAAATTAATAACTTTAAGATGAATGAGTTCCAACCTTTGGATATATTACTTGAACTTGTTGTGCTAGGAAGTACAAGTACTAGTTCAGGGGACTCAAGTCCTAAAGCCTCTACATGAGACTTTTTCAATCATTTCTCCAATAATACATAACCACCTCAAGAGAGTACATGCGGTGTATCATTAAGTTTTTGTCTTTGTTGGACTACTATCTTTTTTTCCTGTCACAAAACTGCATCCAACCCTCCTCAGTTATTTTGTACTTATTACAATGAGTGTGATGTTGTCTGCCTCTAAGCACATAAAGATGTGTGAGCCATGCCTTGAAGTTCCTCCATATAGTGGCTATATGAGATAACACATGCTTCCTAATTTGTCCAGTGTTCGAAATGTCAAAATTTTGTTGTAGAAAACAAAAAACATGTTAATGAATTAGGTAACATATTAAACACTATAAATGATTTAAGTAAACATACCAGAATATCCTACTATAGGAGGTTCTTCTCGACCTTCGAGATGTCATCCCAAGATGCAATTGCAATATAGACATGTGTTTTGGTCAACATTCCCATATAGCTACCAAACTTTTTTGCATATGGCCATTTGAGTTGACCGATCAAGGATCAATCTCGACCACCAATCTCCCCAAGGCAATCCGTTGGGTTGTGACATCCACCAAATCCAACTTCTTGTCATCCATGTTATATTAGTATTTTCTTTTTCATTGTGATAAATAAGAGATATAAGCATAAATAGTAAAATTACATAAGAATTGTAAAAATTAAAAAAGAAAACAAATATTGCTTGAAGTGATCATATGATATGTTCTCTTTTTGATATTAAAATTAGCCAAGGGTTAAATGTGTTTATAATTCTCCAACTTGGACGTGAAATTGGAATTTGTTCTTGTCCCAAACTTTGATACATTTTGGTCCTTAAACTTTAAAAATGAATAAATATATAATATTCTTAATTCAATGACATTAATTTTTTTTTCACATGCTAATCAGTGTTCTAAGTTTGCATTTGAACTGAATCGTGTCAAATAGTTCAACTGTTAATCTAAAACATTGTTTGACACATCAAACAAATTTAACATATTTAAGTTAGAATGACCATATGTATTCATTTTTTAAGTTGAGGACAAAACTGTATCAAAATTTGGGACAAGGATAAAGTTCAATTTTACATATTTAGGGACTAAAAACACATTTAAGCCATCAATCAATAATCATTGTGACAATATTTACTAAAATAGTTAAATGGTAAAAAACTATTTTACAATGAAGAAGATTTTTTTTATATATTCAGTATATATCATTGAATAATGCTATAAAACACCTTTTCATCTTTAAAAACTTTAAATTTTATAATTATTATTTTAAGAGTTTTTTAATTAATGAATTATGTATATCAAAATTAAGCTTAATAAAGATAGTGAGACATTTTCAAATAAGTTTATGCTAGAAACCATTATGAACTTTGACATTTTAGTTCTGCTGACAAGTCAAAGTTCATCAATCATTTGTTATCACAACACTACAAAAAAAAATTGCATATTACCAATAGACACAATCTATCGGTATTAGCAAAAAATTTTCCATAATTTGATTTTACCAACATATTATGACGACAAAAAATCTATGGGTAAAATAGTTGTCGGTGAATTTTACCAATGAAATTTTGCAATTAGTCGTTAATTACAGTCACAAATTTGTTGATACATCACTAGTGCAAAATTCCCATTTTACTTCGCCTTATATGTCTCGGTTGGCCAGGAACCGAAGCATATAATGGTGCGGTGGCATTTTTGCAATTAGAGCCAAGTTTTAGGCCTCGGTTCTCCAAATATCCGAAGCCAAAGAGGGTTATAGGCCCCGGTTCACTCAAAACCGGTGCCAAAGAGGGGTATAGGCCTTGGTCCAGTAGGACCCGAAGCCAAAAAGTGGCTGGAAGTCAGGGGTATAGGCCTCGGTCCAAGGAGACCTGGTGCCAAAAAGGGGTCAATGGCTTCGGTTCCTCTAACAACCGAAGCCATAGGGTTTATTTAAGGTTCGAAATTCGCGAACCCTTATTCCTCCCCATGCAAGCGCCTCTACAATTCCACTCTCTATCTCCGCGAGCACGAGCCCTTCCTTCACTTTCCCTATCTTCCTCCTTCACCGTCTGCATCTCGCGCCGCTGCGCGGATCGCTTTTTCCCTCTGTGCTTCACCGCGCGGATCGCTTGTTCCACCACGTGCAAGCCGCGGGAAGGAAAATCGCTTCATAGGTCCGCGTTCAGGTGTGGAGTCCATCGGGACCTCTACGTGGCCACCAGTTTGGTCGACATGTATGGCAAATTCGGGCTGATTGCTGATGCTCGCAGGGTGTTTGATGGAATGTCTAAGAGGAGTGTCGTTTCCTGGACTGCTATGCTTGTTGGGTAAGTTGCCGTTGGGGATGTTGTGGAGGCCGAGAAGCTGTTTGGTGAGATGCCGCAGAGAAATGTGGCTTCTTGGAATGCGATGTTGCGGGGTTTGATTGAACCTTGTGTTGGTTTGTGTGAAATGTGGATTGAAATGTTGGTTTGTGTTGGTTTGTATGAAATATGGATTGAAATGTTCGCCCAGATAATGCTTTTCAGCTTTTTGTTAATATATTCAATAGGTTTTGATTACTTTCATAGTTTTGCTATCAAAAGTTGGTGTTTGTGTATCTCATCTCGTGTGTTCCTGATTTCCTTCAACAGGTTGCTCTCTCTGGGACATCATATTCATTGATACAGAGGATTGATGCAATTGGGATTGTTGTGTGGAACTAAGTAGGGTTTTTATTGGGTGTAGATGTGAGTTTCAAGGAGTCACTACCTTGCCAAGTGCATGCACCAGCAAAGATCAAGTGTGTTCGTGTGACTGCAGTGGATGATGGAGATGATGAGTATGCATATCACCTATGGCCTCGGTCCTAACTGACCCAAAGCAAAAAGCTGTGTATATGGCACCGGTTTCAAAACAACCGAGGCATAAAACTCGCCCCAATATGCCTCGGTTCCAGACCTGAGGCAAAATGTGGAAAATAACCAGGGCAGAAAGCCCTTACTGCACTGGTGCATATATGTCGGTAATTATTGACGAATTCTAGTCATTTGTAAAATCTATTAGTAAAAATCGCGTACGGGTCCTTTTCTTCCTCCTCTCCTTCTTTTTCTTCTTCTTCCTCCTCTTTCTTTTTTTTTTTCTTCTTCCTCCTCTCCTCCTTGTCGCATCTCCACCATCACCACCGTCAAATCAACCACTGTCACCTTTGATTCAGTCTCCCCCTTCTCCTTTGTCTCCTCATATTTTTTATGTTCACCTTCTTCTTCCTCTTCATCCTCCACCTCTATTAACTCTGGAACCGAAACCCATCGTCGTTGACCTCTACATCACCGTCATACTTTTGTGTTGCCATTAAGTCATCACCACACCTCCACTTTCGCCACCGAGTCCAGTCTCTTCCTTCTCCTCCTCCTCCACCTCCTCTTTCTCCTCATCATATTTTTCTTCTCTTCTTCTTCTCATCCATCTCCCCTTAATATATAAAAATTCTCATAGACAAGACAGGAAGTTAGTTGCTCAAATTTATTCACGGATACACTGATGGATAAATAAATAAAAAATCAGAATATAATTTATCAACAAAATTCACCAACATAATGGATCTTTAGATAATTTATCGATGAAAGTATCACTTGATAGTACAACTTATAATTTACTAATGAATCTAACCGACAAATTTTATCGATAAACTCATTGTCAATAATTTTCTGTTGGCAATTTACCTTATAAAATTTGTGAGTAAAATCGGTTGATAAATTTAAATTTATCAACAAATTTATTTATGTTAGTAATTACAAAAATTCATATGATTAATGAAAATTTATTAAAATGGAAAAAAGAAAAAAAATAAATATAAAGTATGAAAGACTATATCAACCTTCTACTAAAAATCACACTTCATGATCAGATTATATCTATCATGAAATTAATATAAATTAATATAAAAGTAAAATATAATGAAACATTTCAAAACATTGCATCAATCAATCAATTTTAGTCCTGTCAATATCATATAAAAGTTATAATAATTTCAAACATTAGATTAAATAGTCATAATCATTTTCTACCCTGGTATAAAAGAAATTTCAAACAAAGACGCAGTCAAGGGATGATGAATAAAAGAGAAAAAATAGTGTCACACGTTACTGTATAGTTTGGTTTTATTAGAAACGGGTCACTTGTTCTTGACCACAAAGTAAGATCATTCAATCTAGTCTTAAATCTAGTCTAATAAGTTTCATATATTTCTACGTTTTTGTGAATCTTTACAATTTATATTTTATTTATATATGATTAGTGCAGAACTTTTTTATATCATGAACTATTTCAAAATAACCGTTGTAAAAATTGAAAATAGTATTTCTATATTTTGCAATTTATCATTAAATTATTATAAAAGAATTAAAAAACTCTTTCATTATCATTCTAACTAAATTCTTTATTACTATGAGAATATAGGTTCATATTTGAGATTCGTATGGTTCAACAATTATCTAATATTCTCTTTCTTTGAACTAAACCATAAACCATTATTATTAATAGCTAAGAGTTATTTTTAAAATTCTAATAATGCAATACAAATTAATGGGACGGCGCATCTTCTTATAAACCCACCGCACATGGCGGATTGACGGTGCCTGTCAACCATCATTGTTTTCTTCTAAGTTACTCATCTGTCTATACACCTTTTCTGCATCATGTGGTAGTTCAAACATTTTAAAAAATTTAGAAGAAATATATATGAATACAAAATAATGATAAAGAATTGCACAAACTGTTTTATAAATATTATTATATATTTTTTACTGTCAATAGAAAAACAGTAATAGAATCAGGTTTACTTAAGAAAAAAAAATATTTAATTTATATACAAAAATATTTAGACCAGTTAATCTCATACTGTTGTGAATGATGTTTATAAGAATAAAAAAATATGAAATATTTATTATAAAGTTTTATTGTAAAGTTTCATATAATTTATATGTTTAAAAATATTAATTTTAAAGTTTCATTATAACTATGTTCAATAATTTTTTCACTATAAGTACTAGTTATATATAATTTTATTTCAGTAGAACTGTTTCAAATACTACAAAATTTCAAAATTTTCAAACAATTCCTTACAGTAAGTCTAATGTCAATAAAGTATTTACTGTTCTTTTTATTGTAGAATTGTTATGTTATTTAATCTGATTCAAATATTTGTATAAGAAACATAGAACACAAACAATTTCCAATCTTTTTAAACATCGAAAACAAGAAATACATTATAAAATTTATAATTAAAAAGGACAATACAAATATTGTAAATCTTTTAAAGTAAAAATATTAGTAAAAGGTACTTCAAATTTCTTATAAACTTCGGTACTGATCTTCTTAAACAAAGATTTTGAATAAAATTTAAATTTAAATACTGTAGATGAAAAAATAATAATTAAAAGAAAATATGTTGTAAAAGTGATTAAATATATATTTTTTTATTAAAATCGATTATCAGTATCAATTAATAAACATTTTATATCAATTGTATGATTATTTAGAAAAATAAATCTTTCTACTAAAATTCAAACTGTGGTCACTGATTCTACAAAAGACCACACTAATTCATTTATATCATAAACTGAAGAGTTGTTGATACATAATGGGAAGCAACCACTCTTCTTATTTTATGGATGACAGTAAAGTTTTGAATCATAAGGAATGGGCAGACCTATATATCTATCTATCTCCATGTGCCTCTCTATCACTGTATCATGAAGCTGATGAAAAAAATCACATTAGGTTTAATTTTTCTACAAACCATTGAAAGACCTTATAAGATCATATGACATGAAATTGAAGATGTGAAAGTGGATGATATGTTAACAATAATGTATTAAAAATATAACAAATATATGAATATTTTAGTGAAGGATAAAATACAGTGAAACTCTGCAGTTTCTTTTTTCTGTTGCAGAATGAAGTTCTTTCAATATTAGTTTTTAAAGAAAATTAGGTTTTTTCTATTCACAAAAAAGTAAACTATAGTTTTGTCCTTTAATAAAAGTTAAAATTAAAAAAAGTAGATGTGGTGTGTTTTATTTTCATAGTAAACAGAAGGACCAATTAATAGACCGAAAATAACTATTCATTTAAAGGCTCAGCTAATTTTTACACATTGTGTGAAGTTATGGTTGGCCTCTGCAACGAACAAATAATATGTTCCCATCTCACAGAACAAATAAACTAAACTTGTCATATGTCTCAGTCATCCCTCACATGTTAGAATTAACTTAAAATTCCAAGTTTTAAATATGAAAGCACATCTAGATTTTTTGTTGAAGAGAAAAAAAAAAATCTATTTGCATGTGCATCTGTGTTAAAGTTAACAATTATCATGAGAATAGAAAGTGTAGTGATATATATTTTATAAATTTAATAAATATAATATAAAAATTTTATTTAAAATATTTATTTTTTTAATTAAATTAGTTTTTTTTTTTTTTTTTTTTTACATTAATATACCCTCATATACTAAGTTTGTAGGATATTTACCATGTATTTTATTTCCTCTTCAACTCAAACCTGAAAATGCTGGTGGTGGTGGGAAAATAAATAAATGTGTGATAGAGAAAACAAAAAAAAAAATGAAAATTTACATTTATATTTATCTTATTATTATTACTATTACTACTTTTTTCTCAGGTGTAATAGGAGATTATACATGACACAATCTCCATTGTGTATGTTAAAAAGGAAATATGAAGCCAAAAGTGTATCCTATTGTTTTTGTGAGTAAAACTTGCGAGTTCTAACATGAAGAACCAAAGCCAGAAGAGTTCCAAAGAAACACAAGGAACCCCAGATGATAAAAGTGTTTCTGTAGCATTCCATGCCCATGCATTGCCCTTGCTCATAGCTTCCATGTCCTTCACCACGGTAAACAAGTGCAGCTGAATAGCCAAATATGAAGGATCCCATAGGAATGTTGGCCACCACCACGTTATGGTTCACTGAGAAATGCTTTGTACCAAACAGCTCAGTGGTTGTGGAAACAGCAATGGAAGTGATTGCTCCAGTACACACTCCAATCACTGCACTGCTAACATAAAGAGCAAGATCAGTTCTGTTGAGAAGCAAAAAAAACGCTCCTGATGTTGGAACCATCACTGCCAACAGTGAACCAGGTCTTGAAATTCGACCCTTTCCCCTGAAAATAAGCCATGTCAGTAAGAAGAATGACATTCGATATTTACTAAAGTAGAATACTATACTTTATAACTTAGGTTGAAAAAGTGTTGGTTTTGGTTTTGGTTTTAAAATTTTGCAGTTTTTGTTCATATTTATTACAGTAGATCAACTAACACATGTGTAGCCATTATATGCATTAAATGAGAAGTGTAAATGCAGTTGCTGGGGTTGGTGTTAGATAAAGGAAGAGTACATTTACCTGTAGAAGTAGTACATAAGAGATGGCATGAGACGGCCAAAGAACCCAAACGATGATGACAGAGACACCAAAGATGAAGTATTGGAGCAACCCCGAGATTCAGCTATTTGTCCCAGGTTATTAAGATAAACTAAACCAACTGTTGCACCAAAATAGTACACAAAAAAATATAACCAGAAGTTTATTCTTCTAACCATCAACTTCACTCCAACTTCTTCTATGATACCAATCTCTTCTTCAACTTCACCCTCTTTCACCTCATTCTCCACCCTCTCTTCACTGTTATTCTCCTCCATAGTAAAATGGTAGATTCTCAAGTTCTCTCTATTATCCTGCAGTTCCTTGATCTTCACTGAAAGTGGAACCAGAAGAGGCAACAGAAGGGACACTAAGATACCAGTCATGATATCTATTGAAGATGCTTTGCTTGTGACAAATTGCAAGCTGCTCAACACAGCATATATTCCAGTGAAAATTGTTATGACAAACATCACAGCAAACCCAACACGCGTGTGCTTAGGACTTGCGGCATCAAATTCTCTGACCATAGGAGCTGCTACTAGCCCAACTATCACAGGTAAAAGAGAGTTCAGGAAGAGAAATGTTTTGGCCTTGTTGTGAGGAGAAACAGCATCAACAATGTTGGCGTAAATCTTTGCACTGAGTCCTTGGTAGCTAGTTGTTATTCCGACAGCAACTTGGCGATCTGATAGAAAGTTCCTTATGGTGACAACATAGCACACAGTGTTGATCCAACAAATACTATTGCCAGCAAGAAAAGTTAGCAAGAACACATGCCAATAGGACAAAGATGAAATCTGTTTGGTTATGAAGAGATATTGTACACCATAGCCAATTAAGCCAAGAGTTGAACCAGTCAAGAGGACAAGCCAAAGAGGGAGGTATATAGAAGCAAGGCCAGAAAACCAGCCAAAAAGCTTGCCTGCATCAGAGGCAAAAGCAAGGTTATTGAGTTGGACTTGGGAAATGGAAAGAAGTTGCTTCAGCTGAGAAGAATAAGCAGGGAAATTAGTGTTTGTGCCAATTATGGCTTGGAGCCAAATGGTGCCAACAAGGCTTAGCCATTGGAGAGTAGTGGAAGACATGGTAGAGAGATTAAAGAAGTTTAGAGGGGAAAAAAAAGAACTTAGAAGTACCCTTCTAAGCTAATAAGAGAGTATGGAATGTGTGAGGGTTTATATGTTGAGAAAAAGTGGAGTAAAAGGTAGAGACACTATGGTGTGAAAGCTAAAGTCAAGAGTATAATGCCCCTCAGTGGAGGAATGAATAGTTACAAAATGGGTTTGTGTATGAAGCAATACTACAGCACCACCATGCTTTGAAATGATTTTTAACATAATTAATTAATATAAAAAATCAATGTTTTTCATTCATAGATTCGGACTTGAAAATATTTCGTGTGTGGGAGAGAAACAGATCCATTGTGTTGTAATGAAAGCTGACGCGGGTAGCTAGGATTTTGAAGTTGAATCTGAACACAACATAGATTGATTTGGCCTTAAGGACATAATCGGAAACTCAATTATATGAAGTTGCCAAACACGCACGATGTCTTAAACTTATGGCTGTCGGTGAAATACGCATCACAGAGAACAGCCCCACCATTTTTTTTCTCAGCTTTGTCCCTTCCACATTGCATGCTATTCGAACTTGGACTCTTATATTAAATTATAATTTTGCGTATATCTTTATGGTATTTAATTGGTATAATGTGTAATAATCTCAGATTTTGTACAAATAGAGATCAGAATACTTTAAATGCATTTTGTCCTTCTTATTTTTTATGTCTTGAAAATCATAAATATTGTTATTTACAAGAGGAATTAAATTGTGTATTTTAATGTCTTGTTCCATTGGATCACCTTGTTTAACTCATATTAATAACTTTAAAAAATGTATTAAAACTTAGGTTTAAAGTTTTATTAAGAATTTTAAAAAATATTAATCTAGACAAAGTTGAAACTAAATTATTAATATATTTTACTTTTTGAACTAAATGTATGTATTGAAATTACTTTACAAAATAACTAATTTAACTTTTTTTTGGCAATCAACGATCGATATACATATACCAACTCATCCTTTAATAGAAATAGTCCAAATATGAGAGACTTATTTTGCCCATTAAAAGATGAGGTGTATTAATGCTACTTTTTATGGACACCAATAGCAAAATTCTAAAGTTATGAAAGGAAAATAGAGTATCATTAATCGGTTACAGTTTTGAGAGAAAATTTAAACAGACAGGTACAATTGTGTCTTTCGTCGTTATGACGTAATACATGACAGAAAAACCAAAATTCCCCTTAATCGCCCCATTTCCATCATTCGGGTTTGGGATCCAAACTCACATGGCACTTTTCTCAATTTCAATTTATTTTAAGAAGATCAAATTATATTCTTTTGTTACTGCTTAAATTAGTAATAAACAATTTTATAAATTTACTGTACTCAAAGTTGCAAATATTACATTCTAATTTTTAATTATTCAATTAATAAATAAAAGCTAATTTATTAGTTATTTATTCAGTGATATAGTTTTTTTTTATCAACAAAAAGTGTATATATATATCCATGTGCAAATTGGAGGAGATGGGCTTCAACAATCTCACCATGAATAAGAATGGGGGAATGGAAATGGATCTTCCTGTTGTAAAGCTCTTTCTATATTGAATTCAGATGTAGGAATACCAAAACAGAGACACAACTTGTGCCTATGCATTACCTAATTCAATTCATCCATCTATTGTGGAACCCTAACCTTCTTAGAGCATGTACAACAAAAATCCCAAGGTGTTGAATCCTATATATGTACTTTGTCTTGTTTCAATATCCAACATGAGAGTTCTTTTCATCCTATTTGGCAGCACCATTAATAAAAAAGATAAAAATTAGTCAATTCATCCAATTTTTTCTTGGTCTTGGTTGAAAATTTTTCTTTCATAAGATATAAAGATAAATTTATAATACATTTATAAAAGAAAATTTTGACATTTTCAAAATATTTGTTGAATATTCGTCAATTAAATTTGTTTGTTGTTGATCTGAGTCTATTGTGTCACTTACTATCAGAAAATTTGTTGTTTGTCAAGATTATCATATCACCCGTTATCATATCATTTATTAATGTCTAATCTCAATCTCGTGAGATATATATCCATGAGGAGTGTCTTAGAGATCACCTCAACTAAGGATAACACAGATTTATAGTATATAAACGAACGAATACAAATTTTATCTTACAAATTAAGTTTGTAGGATTGAGTTAAATTTAAAATTTAATTCTAAACAAAAAATCAATAATAAACCAATAATAGATTTGTTCAAGTTGAAATTTTAGATGTTATTTCTAGGTTGAATGACGACTTGGTGACTAAACTCACCAAAAATATTAAAATAATTTTTTTATGAAATTAATTTAGATGTTAAATTTAATTAAAAAAATATAACACGTCTTCTTAATTTCGTTTAAACTTTATGTTAATATTATTTTTTATTAATATTGGATAAACCAAATCAAATTTATGAAATAAACTATCAATAATAATAAATATATTTTATTCTTAAAAAATGATAAATTATAAAAAATACATAATAAGCACTTCATATAATTTTATTTTTATTATTAAATAAATTTTTTGTTTTATTTTTGTTATGTAAGAAATTAATTTCACTAATAGGACCACACAGATTGCTATTGAACCATCAAAGCAAGGACCTACTTTGAAATTTATAATCATTTCATTGTTAATCACATGAACTCAAATACCATAGCATATTGATTGAATCATGGACTTTATCCTATACCCAGAAACGTAAGTAAAACAATTAATCTGAAGTATCAACCCTGTTGCACTCTTCAAGCCACAAATTTCTCTAATTTGATTTGACATAACCAAAAACGACAAATAAACTTTAAAATCTTTAATTTTTTTCATCTCTATTTAGAGTACTGATCAATGTTACTTGTAGTATTCCATAAGCATCCACAGAAGAATGATAAAGCATTTACAAAGTTTAATTGATTTAGGATTAATAGTTTCTATTCAATATTATAAGCAGAAATGTGTCATTTCTGAAAAGACGTCTTTAATTAGTGATTGCCCAACAAAGTAAGAAAAATTAGTAACAAATAAGATTATCATCAACATAATCAACTTTTCTCTTAAAATCAAACAATACGTGTAATTAAGTTTTAAGTTTTTTATAAATTTGGATATTTTAAATTTTCTATCAGAATATTTTATTTTTTTGTTATTTTATTTCATACTTCCTTTTTCACGTGTATTAAGATATTACTAATTTTTTTATAAATAACAAATAATTTTAAAGACAAAAAGGAATTAGTTATTATAATAATAAAATAATTAAGTAAGTGATGTAAAATGATATTCTTGTTAATTTAGTACACCAAGTGATTGTTATGCATATTCTTGATGACTTTCATATATTAGATACAATGATTAAAATCGGATAAGTTTTTAATCAAAACAATAAAAATCAATTTTACATTAGTTATCATCTTATATTAATTATAAAATTTTATATTTTTTTAAAAATATAAAAATAAATCAGCCAAAATGATACTAAGATAATAGATAAATGACAAATTTTCAATTTAAAAATATTAAATTAGAATAATGATTTTTATTTGAGTGAGATATATATATATATATCACAATATAATATGAAATTGTACTTCAACTCTAAAAAATCTATATATCCAACATTATTTTCCGAATACACAATAGTACTGAATTTGTCTATAAATTCTATCTAAAATCTATCAAACATTACTTTTCGGACAAATAACACTATTGAATTTAGTAAGCGGATAATAATAAAACCACAATTAATTTTTCTTCTAAATCTATAATAATTTTTAATATTATCTTATAATATAATTTTGGATTTATCTTCTATGTATAAAACTAGTTTGTAAAATTATCTTTTTCTAATTTCTAATATATTTCTTTAGATCTTATCCTTTGACAACATAAAATTAGAAATCTTTTAAGATAATGCGATAGATACATGTGAAATCCTAACATGATATTAATAGAGTAAACATTGAATACTAAAAAAAAAAAATCGCGGGTAAGGCACAAGATGACGATTACGTGATCTTTGAGAATGATGGTGACGTGTCATAAGATCTTTGATGTAGGTGACGATTTTCGCGGACAACTGAAGACAACAATAGACCATGAATTTGGAAATTTAGGGTTTTAGAGACTTTTAGTCATAGGAATTCTTAATCTTGTTCTTTTAGTTTGGAAATATTGTTCTTTTTGTGAATTTAATTTATCATTTTTATTGCAATTACCTACAAATAGTATAAAGTTATCTATGGAAAGAATTTTGTTGGAAAAAAAAATGCTTTTGCTATATTTATATGTTTATTAATGTGACTGAAAAATGTAATCGTTAGTACTATGAATTTATACATAGATCTAGTTTTTGTAAGTAAATATATATATATATATATATATATATATATATATATATATATATATATTATGAATGATGACAATTTTTATTTATTTAAAGTGAAAATAAAAGATGTTTTCTTTATGAGAGTCATGGGAGGAATAGTTCATTTGGTTTGACTTGACTGTCTAAGACTAAGGTACCAACTCAAATTTTATTAAAATTTATGCAATTAAATAAAATAATTTTCTTAATAACTTTGCAAGTAATATATTATATTGGACAAAACCATTGGTACAAATTGTTTCGACCACCATTTATCGATCTATATATCGAATACACAATTTAGTCCATCAAATTAATGGTTTCGTCCCGACCGACTTGTTTAATATCTATGTCAAACTTTTTATTTAAATATAATAAAGATGATTATTTTTCACCAATTATTTCAAATGATATTCTTAAGTTTTTTTTTAATGTTAACAAGATGGTCGATATGTCGAATCTATATATGTACTTACATGTTAATTTTTTTAGTTTTGATTCAAACTTATAAATAGACAGTAAAATGAGAAAGTTTTTTATTTGTTTTAGTTAACATCTTTAATATGAAAAAAGTATATCAAGAGAAGAGAATGAAGCATAACTATAAGTCTCATGTTTAAGTAAATGATAATGTTGACTTGTTGAAGAATGAATAAGGAAAAAAAATTATAAATTCATTATATAAACATTTTGAGTTGAAAATAACGTCATTGTCTTTTATGAGTTTCACTTAAGTTCCATTTTTACTAGATGGTTTCAATAAATCAATTCAAAAAAACCCATCAAATTTATTTAAGTGTGTCCAATCTACTAGTTTTTTTTACAATTTTATTTTCATAATATATATATATATATATATATATATATATATATATATATATATATATATATATATAAACACTCATATGTTAACATTTTTTAAATATTAATTAACATTTCTAATCATATAAGTTGAAAGAACTGTTATATTAAATTATTTGATTAAAATTAATATCTTAAACTTAATTTGTAAGAATTAATAGTTTAGCTTATAATATTATTATGTATTAGTATTTTTTTAAATAATATCATCAACAAAATTATTTATTTTATTTTAATTTTTAATAAAAAACAATTCAGTCTGCTATTATAATTTTTTTAGTGAATTAAACTAGGCGGACTGAGGAATTAAAAAAAATGTAAACTCAGTCCTACTAAATTATTAATAGATTGGTGGAGTAATATATTAGACATTGTCTACTTTATCATACCTACTTATAAAGTCAATTACTTTAAAAATTATATTTAAAATGATAAAAAAATGTTTTTAAATTTAAATTTTTTAAAATGATGAAGTTTTAAATTTTATAAATAAAATTAATTTTATTTTTTAATAACATTATTTGATTAACAAATAAAAAACTTATGAATTGATTGATTAGCCCACTCCATCGTTTAACTATTTTGATAATTTAATTTATAATCAGCTAGATAAATGCATGTATAAAAGGTATCTGTGAAGCATAGTGATAGAGAAAATAAGAATTATAAATCTTAATTGTATAACCTTGAATGATCAAAATTAGGAAGAGTTCGATTTTAAGAAAAAAAAACTTTTAATTTTTATTTTTAGAAGTTTATATAATAAATAATTATAATGAAATAAACCTTTTACTTTAATTTTTTATGTAAACTTTTTCATAAAAAAATATATTTTTTTCCAAACTAAATCAATGGGTCCATTATTGTTTTTAGGTTTCATATGGTGTGAACATTTAGGGTGGAAAATGTTGGAGTTGTTTGAAAGCAGAAGGGCTTAGTGCTATATATAACCAAATGACTTGAAGGAAAAGCTTTGTTTCCACTTGAGTGCAATAATGTGCATTACTAATAATGGTTCTTTCTCAATGAAGCTAAAGTTTTCAACCACACAAAACCACTAATGCATGCAACATCACAATAGGTATATGCCTCACGTCACCGTAATTTAAAAAAAAAAAAAAAGAAATAAAAAAATAATTATT